>Ga0111539_10002960_pt1 | contig 22531 bp, 14 predicted proteins | sample RhiMethybrSRZTD1_FD_79667 | JGI IMG/M metagenome (GOLD analysis project Ga0111539, IMG submission 79667) | Populus rhizosphere microbial communities from Tennessee, USA - Rhizosphere MetaG P. TD hybrid SRZTD1 (version 2) (version 2) | ecosystem: Host-associated > Plants > Roots > Rhizosphere >...
AAGCCGCTCGCGATCAGGCTCCGCAAGCTCCTCGCCGACGGCGCCATCGGGGAAATGGTCTTCGGGTATTTCACGACCATCGCGAAGCGGCTCAAAACCGCCGAAGACTGGCGGAACGACGAAGCGATGGCCGGCGGCGATGCGTTTTTCGAAGAAGGCATTCACTGGCTCCACATCGCCGGGAGCCTGGGACCGAGGATTACGTCGATTCAGGGATTTCGTCCGTCCGGATCGCGCGAAGGGCCGGACACGCGTCAGAAAAGCATGCTCGTGGCATTTCGGTACGACAACGGGGCCGTCGGAACCCTCCTCTACTCACGCGAAATCCCGTCGCTGTTCCGGGGATTGAGACTCTCGAAGCTCATGGGCCGCCGGGGCGTGATCTCGTTCGAGTCGAACGGGCTGGCGCTTCTCGTCCGCGGCCAGGGCGTGCCGCGGCTGCAGTTCCCGGGATTTCGCGACCTGCGGGGCTATCAGGCGATGTATCGTGATTTCGTCCGGGCGATTCGCGACGGCGCCCCGCCCGAGATGAGCCTCGAGCGCGCGAGCGAAGATCACGCGCTGATGGATCAGGTCTACGCGAGCCTCGCCTAGTTTCTCGATGCCCCACGAGCACTCCGACATCCTCATCATCGGCACGGGCGCGGGCGGCGCGACCATGGCGTACGCGCTCTCCGGCACGGGGGCGCGCATCCTCGTTCTGGAGCGCGGCGACGCCGTCCCGCAGGAGGATCAGAACTGGGATCCGGAAGCGGTCTGGAAGCACCTCCGCTACCGTGCGAAGGAGACGTTCCTCGACGAGCGTGGCGGCCAGTTTCGGCCGTACACGCACTATGGCGTCGGCGGCAACACGAAGTACTGGGGCAGTGTCCTCAACCGTCTGCGGCGCGAGGATTTTCACGCGCTCGAACACGCTGAGGGGGTCTCGCCCGCCTGGCCCATCGACTACGAGACGCTCGCGCCGTACTACGACCGGGCCGAACTGCTCTACTACGTGCACGGGCAGCACGGCGTCGATCCGACCGACCCGCTGCGCGGCCCGTACCCGTTCGCGGCCATTCCGCACTCGAACGGCATGGCGACGATCGTGGAGCAACTTCGCGGCCTCGGCCTGCACCCGTCGCCGTTGCCGCTCGGGCTCATTCGCCCGGGCGAGCCGGGCGGCTGCATCTTGTGCAATACATGCAACTCGTTCCCGTGCCGGATTCACGCGAAGAGCGACGCCGAAGTCTGCTGCCTCCAGCCCGCGCTCACGCGGCCGGGCGTCCGGCTCTGGACCGACGCGCGCGCCGAGCGGCTGATTGCGAGCCCGGACGGACGGCGCGTCGAGGCCGTCGACGTCGTCCGGCGCGGTGAACCGATTCGCGTCACCGCGGATCTCGTGGTCGTCTCGTGCGGCGCGATCAACTCCGCGGCCCTGCTGCTGCAATCAGCCGGCGGCGTCCACGCGCAGGGCCTCGCCAATTCGTCGGGTCTGGTCGGCCGCCGCTACATGGCCCACCTGGCGACGATGATGGAGGGCTTCCACCCGCTCCGGAAGAACGAGACGGTCTTCCAGAAGACGGTCGCCATCAACGACTTCTATTTTCGCGGGCCGGAGACGCCGTTTCCTCTGGGACACATTCAGTCGCAGGGCCGGACGCACGGCGTCATGGCGCAGACGGTCGCGCCGTGGATTCCCGTCTGGGCCTACGATGCGTGGGTGGCGCGCGGCGTGGACTGGCTGGCGATGTCGGAGGACCTGCCGGACCCGGAGAATCGCGTCACGGTCGGCGCCAACGGGCAGATTCGCCTGCGCTACCGGCCGAACAACCTGCTCTCCCACGATCGGCTCGTGCGGGAAATGAAGCGCGTCCTGCGCCGGCTCGGCTTCTGGGTCGTGGTGGCGCACTCGCACCGGAGCAAGAACACGACCCATCAGTGCGGCACGCTCGTCTTCGGCACCGATCCGCGCACGTCGGTCCTCGACCCGTTCTGCCGCACGCACGACCTGTCGAACCTGTTCGTGGTCGACGCCTCGTTCTTCCCGTCGTCGGCGGCGGTGAACCCGGCGCTGACCATCGTCGCGCAGGCGCTGCGCGTCGCCGACCACATCATCTCGACGGATTTGAAGTGAGAGGGAGACACCCGTGAGAGCGCGATCGTTCAGCCACGTCGGCATCACCGTGTCGAACTTCAATCGCGCGGTGCAGTTCTACTGGGAGATGTTCGGCTGCCCGCTGGTCGGCGTCGCCGACACGCCGCCCGAGCGCGTGCGAACGTTCTTCGGCGTGGACGCTCCGGCCGCGAGCTGCAAGATCGGCTGGATCCGCGCGCCGGGCGGCGGCGTGCTCGAGATCTTCGAGTTTCAGCCGCAGCTCCCACCGGTGGCGGTGCCCTGGCACCGCGTCGGCTTGACCCACATCTCGTTCAACGTCCGCAATCTGCCGCGCTGGTACGACTTCCTCAGCCGCAACGGCGTCGAGTGCGTGAGCCGGCCCGAGCGCTCACCCCGCGGCCACTCGTTCTTCTTCGTCAAAGACTTCGACGGCAACCTCATCGAGCTGATGGATCTCGGTTACATGTACTACGTGCTCGACTGGCTGGGACCGTTGGGCGGGTGGCTGTTCCGGCGGGGCATGTACAAGAAGTACTACCAACAAAGTTGACCGCCCGAATCCGAGCGTAGCGAGGCTTGAGGGCGCGCGAGTGGGGCCCCATGCGCGACACCGCGAAGCCCGCGACGTCCAGGAGCGGCGCTGAGCGCGCGAGTGGGGGTGGGGCCCCACGAGCAACTAAGAAAGATTACTATTGGCCCATGCAAAAGCCACTAGCGGTTGTCCATCGCGTCGCTTGGCTGGCCGTGCTCGCGGCGGCCTTTCTCGTCACGACGCTGCCCGTGCGCGGCGCTGACAAGCGCGTCGTGCTCCTGGCCGGCCGGCCGAGCCATGGGCCGGGCCAGCACGAGTTCCGGGCGGGGTGCATGCTGTTTCAAAAAGCGCTCGCCGGGTATCCCGGAGTGACCGTCGAGGTCATCACCATGGGCTGGCCGACACGGATGGTGGACGGCAAGCCCGTCGACGACAACACGCCGCTCGAGAACGCCGACGCCATTCTTGTCTTTGCCGACGGCGGGAAAGGCAACCCGGCGATTCAGGGCGACCGAATCCAGTACCTCGATTCGCTGGCAAAGAAGGGCGTGGGGCTCGGGTTCGCGCACTACGGCGTCGAGGTGCCTGCAGGACCGCCCGGCGAGGCCATGCACCGCTGGACCGGCGGGTACTACGAGACGAACTGGTCGGTGAACCCGATGTGGGCGCCGCAGATACAAAAGCTGCCGACGCACCCGGTGACTCGCGGTGTCCAGCCGTTTGCGACCCACGACGAGTGGTATTTCAACATGCGATGGACACCGGACGCCGCGCTCAAGAGCCGCATCACGCCCATCCTGGTGGCGACCCCCAGCGACGAGGTACGTAAGGGCCCGTACGTCAGCCCGCGCGGTCCGTACGATCACATCATCGCGGACAGCGGCAAGGCCGAAACGATGATGTGGGTGATGGAACGTCCGGATGGCGGCCGCAGCTTCGGCTTCACGGGCGGTCACACGCACACGCACTGGGGCGATCCGAATCAGCGCCGGGTCATGCTGAATGCTCTGCTCTGGATCGCGAAGGTCGAAGTCCCCGCCAACGGCGTGCAGGACAAGATCACAGCCGCCGATTTGACGCTGAACCTGGACGAAAAGGGACGAAAGTAGCGTCCGCCGACGCCGGCGCCCCCCGGCGGACCCAACCACCGCTTGAACCGCGCCCGGCGCGGCGCTAGCATCGATCTCACTTACGCAGGACAGTCTCCCCAGGCAACTGCCGTCCCCAGCCGGCACCGGGTGTCCACATCAGGAGGCCCCATGATCCGCCGGTTCGCCGTTCGTTTTCTCCCGTTGCCCGCGCTCTGGCTCGCGCTGGCCGCAATCGTCCCGGCCACGGCGTACGCGCAGGAAACGCGCGCGACGGTGACCGGCTCGGTCACCGACCCGCAGGGCGCCGTCGTGCCTGGCGCCACCGTGACCGTGCACAACATCGACACCAACGTCGATTCAACCGCCGTCACGGAAGCGGACGGCGGGTTCACGGTCCGCCAGCTCATCCCCGGACGCTACAAGATCACCGCGGCGTTACAGGGATTCAAGACCTTCACGCGCGACGGCGTCACGCTGCGCACGGCTGAGACTGCGACGATCCGGATCACCCTGTCGCTCGGCGGCGTCGAGGAAACTGTCGTCGTCACGTCCGGGCTGACGCAGGTCGAGTCGAATGAGACGGCGATCTCGCAGACGATCGAGAACAAGCGCATCAGCGAACTGCCGCTGAACGGCCGCCAAGTCTACATGCTGCTCCAGCTCACGTCCGGCACGCTCTTCACCCAGACGACGTTCGGCGCGACCGGATTTTCAGGAACGCGCGCCTGGGACGTCAACGGCTCGCTCACGATCCACGGCAGCCGCACCGGCAACAACGAGTTCCTGCTCGAGGGCGCCCCGAACTCGGGCACAGGCGGCGGGACGGGCAACTGGAACTACGCGCCGCCGGTGGATGCCATCGAAGAATTCAAGGTCCAGACGTCGAGCACCGACGCCTCCTATGGCCGGACGAGCGGCGGCGTGGTCAACATGACGCTCAAAGCGGGCACGAACCAGCTGCACGGCTCCGGCATTCTGCTCCACCGAGGGACGTGGCTCGACTCGAACCAGATCCAGAACATCCGCAACAACATCTCGAACGAGGGACACAAGTACTTCAACGGCGAGGCGATGGTGAGCGGCCCGGTCAACCGCAACAAGACGTTCTTCATGGGCGGGTATCAGGGCTTCTACGAGAACATCCCGTTCCCGGTCACGCGGACGATCCCGACCGACCTGCAGTTGCGCGGCGATTTCTCTCAGACCTTCACCGCCAACGGCCAGCTCATCTTGATCTACGATCCGAGGACGACGCGGCCGAACGCGACCGGCACGGGGTTCATTCGCGACGTGTTCCAGGACAACAAGATTCCGGAAGACCGGTGGCACCCGATCGCAAAAACGCTGCTGCAGTATTTCCCACGGCAGAACGCGACGCCGAGCAATCTGGCCGGATCGGACAACTTCGTCAACTCGCCGAGCCTGGGCCGCTACCGCTACAACTCGTATCTGACACGGATCGATCATCTGTTCAGCGACCGTCACCGGTTGTCGCTCAGCAACACCGGCAACTGGGGGATCGAGTTCCGCAACGAGAACGGCCTGCCCGAACCCTCGATCCGGAGCGACAACTATCCGACACATCGCAACCACTATCTGCTCACGGTCGAGGACACCGTCACGCTCAGCTCGAGCGCGCTGTGGTCGACGCGCGGCTCGTGGGATCGCTTCGACGAGCCACACGACAAGATCTACGGCAACATCGACCCGCAGCTGCCTTTCCAGGGCCCGTATCAGCTCACCGGACCGCCGTTCGTTCAGATCAGCGGCGTCGCGAGCGACACCATGTTCCCGCGCACGTTCCGGCAGCCGAAGAACGACGCGTATTCGATCAGCAGTTCCGTCTCGAAGGCGTCCGGCGCGCATTTCCTCAAGGTCGGCGGTGAATTCCGGGCGTACCAGTACTACCGGCAGGACGAGGTCACGTCGAACGGCACGTTCGGCTTCAACTCGACGTTCACGCGGCGCGATCCGCTGAGCGGCGCCGGCGCGGCGTCTGGCAGCGCGATGGCGTCGTTCCTGCTGGGCCTGCCGGCGTCGGGCAGCGTCCAGGCGGGAACGCCGCGCACGGAACAGTACCGGTACTACGCGCTCTTCGCCCAGGACGACTGGAAGATCGGGCCGCGCGCGACGCTCAATATCGGGCTGCGCTGGGATTTTCAGCCGGCAGTCACCGTCCAGGACGATCTCACCGTCTCAGGCTTCGACCAGACGGTGGCGAATCCGTTCCAGGCCAAGCTGGCGCCGGGAGTGCTCAACCCGGCGACGGGCCAGCCACTCCTCCTCACTGGCGGCTTGCTCTTCGCCAATCACGGCGGTCCGAAGTCGCCCTACAAATCGGACTGGAACAACATCCAGCCGCGCGTCGGGTTCTCCTACAAGATCAACGACCGGCTCATCGCGCGCGCCAATTACGGCCGTTCGTTCCTCGGCCTCTCGAGCGCCGGGCAGGTGGGCGTCTACACGACAGACTTCCAGCAGAGCACGCCGTTCCTGGCGACGGCGCCCAACAACGTCGATCCCGGCACGCCGTGGTCGACGCCATTCCCCGACGGGTTCCTGCAGCCGAATGCGGGGGCGCTCGGCCTGCAGACGGCGATTGGCGCCGGCTTCACCATTCCGAATCCTGACTTCGAGGTCCCGTACACCGACCAGTGGATGGCGGGCGTGGACATCCAGCTGCCCTGGAACATCGGACTCGACCTCGCGTACGTCGGCAACAAGGTCAGCAAGCTCGGTGTGAGCCGTCCGATCAACGAAGTGCCGAAGTCCGAGAACGACAAGCGGATCCCGAGCATGGGCGGCAACGCGAACTACCTCAACGTCACGTTCCCGAATCCGTTTGCCGGGCTGGTTCCTGGTCAGGGCCTGAACGCGGCGACCATCTCGCGCCAGGATCTCCTTCGCCCGATGCCGCAGTTCGGCGGCGTCACCATGAATCGCATCAACAACGGCAGCGCCTACTACAACGCGCTCGAGGCCGTGGCGACCAAGCGCTACTCGAACGGCGTCATGTTCGCCGTCAATTACACGTGGATGAAGCTCGAGGACCAGATCAACTTCCTCACGAACTACGACACCGAACCGTTTCGGGACCTTCAGGGAGACCAGCGAAGACACCGGCTCACGATCACCACCCTTCTCGATCTGCCGTTCGGTCCAGGCAAGCACTTCGGCACGGACACGTCCGGCTGGGTCGCCGCGCTGATTGGCGGATGGCAGTTCAACGCGATCGGCGAAATCCAGTCGGGCCGGCCGCTGGGGCTCGACACCAACTCGGTGCAGCTCCTGGACAGCGTCGCGCTGCCCAAGAGCGAGCAGTCGTTCGACAAGTGGTTCGACAACAGCAGCACGGCCCTCAACAACCCGCGTCCCGACGGCACCTTCGCCTGGACGCTCCTGGGGACGAACGAGTACCGCGTCGCCAAATCGCGGTTCCATGACGTGAACGAGCCGACCGAGCCGAACTGGTCCATCTCGTTCTTCAAAAACGCACGGCTCGGGAACGGGGTCAACCTGCAGATCCGCATCGAGACGTTCAACGTCTTCAACGTGAGGGTCTACGGCGGGCCGAACACGAACCCGAACAGCGCCAACTTCGGCATCGTGAGCACCGCGAGCCAGGTGAACTTCCCGAGGACGACGCAGCTGGGAGTGAGAGTGTCCTTCTAACGGCGAACATCGGGAGGGGCCGGCTTCAGCCGGCCCCTTCGATCCACAACACGGAAGCGGTCGGAGGGGCCGGCTTCAGCCGGCCCAGCGAGGGCGGGCTGAAGCCCGCCCCTCCTGCATCTTGCAACGCGCTCTAAGTTTCCGTGTTCTCCGTGCGTTCGGTGTTATGGATCGAAGAACGCTTGGTCACGATCAACGGGCGGCCACCGAAGTAAACCGCCCCACGAAGCCGCCGCCGGCCGCCAACTGCAGCGTGATCGTGTCGTTGCGCGTGCGGCTGCCCTGCTCTACTTTCACCGTCGATCCGTCCGGCGCATCGTCGCTCACGAGCGCGGCCCGGTACTGACCCGCGCCGAGAAATGACAGCGGGAGGCGGACCGTTTTCGGCGCCGGACCGGCCATGACCGCGAGGAACCAGGTGCGCCCGGTCCGGCGCGCGTAGACGACGAGCTCGCCGATGGACGAATCGGGCAGGACGATGGTCTCGTCCCAGACCGGCGGGATGCTCTTGATCACGTCGGCGGCGGGGCTCGAGATGATGCTCTCAGGGTTGGCGGCGATCGTGAGCAGCGGGCTGGCGAAGACCGCCAGGCTCGCGATCTGGTGCGCGACGCTCGAATCGCGCCGGCGCTCGTTGAAGACCATCGTCGTGTAGTCGGCCGGCCCGGCCAGGTAGCGCGTGAACGGCAGGATCGTCTGGTGCCGGGCGCGCTCCATCATGCCGCTCGACTCCATGCCGCGGACGCTTTCGCGCACGAGCTCGTTCGGCCACGTGCGCTCGCGGCCGGTCGGCTTGTTCGACCCGTGAAAGACGAGCGCGATGTGGTGCTCGGCGGCCTTGCGCAACAGCGCTTCGTAGAGATCGATCACTTCCTTCGCCTCGTGATCGAAAAAATCGAGCTTCGCGCCGCTCACCCCGAGGTCGCGGAGCATCGTGAAGAAGGCGTCCCGGGCCTCCGGCGTGCGGAGCTGATTCGTGTGGCGCCAGAAAATGACGCCGACGTTCTGCTTTCGCGAGAACTCGACGATCTCGCGCTGCTCGGCCGGCGTCCACTTGGCCCAGAGACCTTCGATGACGTGGTACTCGAAGCCGAGTTGACCAGCCAGGGTACTGAAGGTCTTCATCCCTTCGAATCCCGTCGGCCCGCCATCGACGTAGCGCCAGACCGCACGTCCGGGTTTGGCCCACGGCGTGTCGATCCCCTGAGGGAAGAGCGCGGGGTCCGGTGGCGGACACAGGTTCGGCAGGATCGAACTGGTCGCGAGCGTGTTGAGATCGCGGCCGGTCATGACCACGCGCCACGGCGTCGCGATCTCTCCGGTGATGGCCGCCGCCTTGCCAAGCCGCTTGCCCTCTTCCCGTCCGTACCGCAGCTCGAACGGATAGTTGAGCGGCTGCCGATGGCCGAGACCGGTGACCCAACCGCCACGCCCGTTGGACTCGAGCGCCATGCCGCTGTAGTTCACGAGGTTCGCTTCGGTGATCGCCGCGTAGGCGGCGCGTTGCGGCAGCGCGAACGTCATCGGCGGACCGGCCCACTCGCCGGGCTCGACCGCGGCGATGTCCTTGCGCACGTACGGCGCTTCGTAGTGCCCGTCCATCCCGGCATACCAGACGGTCGATCCGGCCGGCACATTGAACGTCGTGTACTCGTCGGGCACGCGCGACGCGGTCCGATCGCCGGGGATGACGTGCCGGAAGGCGGCGCCGTCATTGAACGCGCGCACTTCGAGCGTGTACGCAATCGACGTCAAGTCGTTGGTGAGCGACAGCCTCACGCCCTTGAAACGGCTGGTAGCGGTGCTCAGCGGACCGCGCCACGCGTAGCGCTCGTCGCCCTCGGTGCGCTCCTCCCCGTTGAGCACGACGCCGCTCGACAGGTCGTAACCGTCCAACTGCAAGGCGATGGGTGACGGATCGAGGATCGGCGTGTTCTCGAGCGTAACGGTAAACGTCAGGCGCTCGGCGTTCGGCAGGACCTTGAACCTCAGCCGGCCGTCGGGACTCGTGACGTCAACGGCCGGCATCCGCACACGCTGAGATCGGCGCGTGGCGGGCGGCGTCTGCGGCGGCGGCGCCGGCGCTGTCGTCTGGGCTTGTTCTGCGCCCGGCACATCGAATCCGGCGATCACGAGCAAGACGACGGCGACCAGTCGAAACCACCGGGGCAGGTTCAACATGGCGGGAGGATACACCTCGCGAGCTCAGACGGTTCACGAAACTCCTTACCATTCGCGTAAACAACGTCAACGCGATGAGGCCGCTTGACACAGTCCGCCGGTAATCGAATCTGGTATCCGAGTTGCACATCGCCCGGGGCGGCACCACAAAGGAGCGACAGCCATGCGCCTCCCTGGCATCCGAAGAATCGCCGTCACGCTCGCGGCGGTGGCCCTGATCGGCTGTGGCGGCGGCAGCGGTTACAACAACAATCCTGCCGCTCCTCAGACGCCGCCCGCGACCAGCAACACCATCACCGTCTCGATCCTGGCCAACCGCGGCAATCTCTCGTTCTCGCCGAACCCGGTGATTGCCGGCGGGCAGCTCGTCGCGTTTCGCAATGCCGACAGCATCCCGCACCGGGTCCGCCTGAACGACCTGTCGCTCGATTGGGGCGTCATCGCGCCGGGCGCCACGAGCGCGGCACTCCGCATGCCTGCCGACGGCACGAACTACCACTGCGAGATCCACCCGACGATGATCGGCGCCGTCGCGGTGGACATGACGACACCGCCGCCGGCGTGTCGCGGCGACTACTGCTGACGCTGTGAGGGCGTCGCGCGCAAAACTCTCGGCGTTCTTCGTGTAACCGCGTCTCGGTGTTATGGCCTTTAGACAAGCAACGAGCTCCTGCCTCGTCGATCCTCAACACGGAGTTCACGGAACCACGGAGAGCACGGCTCTTGTTGGGTTTTCGGAAACCGCAAGGACCGTGTTCTCCGTGTCGCCCTGTTCTCCGTGTTGAGGCCTTTAGCCAAGTCCCCAATCCGCTACAGCGAAATGGAAAGTGCCCTAGCGCCAGCGGAACAGCTTCAACGCGACGACGAACGAGACGGCCAGGCACACACCGAGGACGGCCATCTCCGTGCCGAGCTGGAGCACGCCCGCGCCCTGCAGCATGTTGGCGCGCAGCGCGTCGACGAGCGCGGTAAGCGGCAGCGCCCGGATGAACGGCTGAACCGCGTCGGGAAACCGATCGGCTGAGAAGAAGACGCCCGACAGAATCCACATCGGCATCATCACAACGTTGAGGATGCCGGAAATCGCCTCGATTGTTCTGGCTCGCGACGCGATGAGCAGTCCGAGCGCGCTGAACGCCAGCGACCCGACGATCGAGATCAACGTCAGATCGACCAGCGATCCCCGCAAGGGCACGCCGAAGGCGATGACGCCGAACCCGACCGGCACGCCGACCTCGACGACCAGCAGCATCATCCGCCAGGGCAGGAACGACAACAGATACAGCTGCCTGGGCATCGGCGTCGCGACGATGCGTTTCATCAGCTTGCGCCGGCGGGCATCGACGATCGAGAAGCCCAGACTCCAGAGCCCGTTGCTCATGATCCCCATCCCGACCAGGCCGGGGATGACGAAGTCGATGTAGCGGGAGCCGGCTTCGCGGACGAGGTCGTCGGCGGCGCGCACCGGATCGGCGCGCCCGGCGGCCGCCTGTATCGCCTGATCGACCACGTCGCGCGCGGCGCGTCCGTCGGGGTTGGTGTCGTCGTAGCGGTAGGTCACGCCACCGTCCGGCGCCGGCTGCACGATCAGCAGGACCTTGCCCAGCCGCAGCGCCTCGGCCGCCCGGGCGGCGCTCATTTCCTCCACCTTCACGCGGCTCGCCTGGCGAAGCGACGCCGCCAGCTCCCGCGACGTGGCCGCGACGCGCACCTCCGCCGCCGGCTGGTTGCGAAACGCGATACCGAGACCCGTGCTGATGATGATCGGAAACGCCAGCGCCCAGAACAACGCTTCCGGCTCGCGCACGAATTCGCGCACGCGCCAGAGGATGAGCTGCACCAGCGCTCGAGTTCGCCAGGATCGATTAGTCATCGCGAAGGTGCCTTCCGGTGAGCGCGACGAAGACATCCTCCAGCGTCGCAGAGTGGGTGCGCAGTTCGGTGAGCGCGATCTGTTGCCGGCCGAGGTCGTCGAGGAGAGCCGGCACCGCGCGATGGAGCTCGGTCACCTGCATCAGAAACCGTCCGTCCGACAGGCGGACGTCGCGGACGCCTGGAATCCGCGCGAGCGCCGCGGTTTCGGGCTGCCCGGCGGTCGAGAACTCGACGACGTGCTCGATGCCGATCGACGCGACCAGCTCGCGCGGGCTGCCGAGCGCGATCACGCTGCCGTGGTCCATGATGGCGACGCGCTCGCAGAGGCGCTCGGCCTCCTCCATGTAATGCGTGGTCAGGAGGATCGTCCGGCCGTCCTTCTTGAACTGTTCGATCAGATCCCAGAGTTGGCGCCGCGCCTGCGGATCCAGGCCGGTCGTCGGCTCGTCGAGGAACAGCACCTCGGGATCGCCGACGAGCGCGCACGCCAGGGCGAGACGCTGCTTCTGACCGCCCGAGAGTGCCCCGACCCGCGCGTTACGCTTCTCCTCGAGCTGCAGCAGGCCGAGCGCGCGCTCGGGCGGCGGCCCCTGCCGGTAGAAACTCCGGAACAGCTGCAGCGTCTCGAAAACGGTCAGTTTGTCGGACAGCTGCGTTTCCTGGAGCTGAATCCCCAGCCGCTGGCGAAGCTCCTGCGCGTCGGTCCCCCATCGCCGGCCCAGCACCTCCACCACGCCGGCGTCGGCCTCGGTCAATCCCTCGCAGATCTCGATCGTCGTCGTCTTGCCGGCGCCGTTCGGCCCGAGCAGGCCGAAGCATTCGCCGGTGCGCACGTCGAGATCGATCCCGTTGACGGCGACAACCTCTTTGTAGCGCTTGCGTAGATCCCGTACGTGCAGCGCGTACGACTGATCGGTAGCGGACATTCCTCAGTATCTCGTTCCGCGGCATCTCCGGTCAAAAACGAACACATCAATTTTTTTTGCTGCCGCGACATCCCGATGTGATGTTGCGATCGTCAAACAGAGGAAAGGACTATATGGCTGCATTGTTTCTGCTGTTCGTTCAGCTCACGCAGACGCCGAGTGTTGCGGAGCTCGCCGCGCTGCCGATGCTCGTGGCGTTGCGCCCGGTGCTGCCGCGCAACATCGACGTGCCGGACAAACTCCGGGCGACGTTCGAGCGGCTGCTCGAGCATTCGCCGACGCTGACGAGACAATGCCGTCGCATCGGCGCGGCGCCGCACGTTCGCGTCGTCATCCGCTTCGCTGGCCAGGCCGCATCGCTTCCCCGGGCGCGCGCCAGTATCACGCGGTACGAAGCGGGTGCGCTGCTGGCGGAGATCGACCTGCCGATCAGCCGGGATCTGATCGAATTGCTCGCGCACGAGCTCGAACACGTGATCGAGCAGATGGAGGGCATCAAGCTCGCCGACCTGGTCCGCGAAGGAGAAGGGCGGGCGTACCGTGATGCGGGCGGAGTGTACGAGACACAGCGCGCGATGCTCGCTGGCCAAATGGCGGCGACCGAAATGCGCCAGCACACCGTGCTGATGGCAGCCGCCAACCGCCGCCGGTTCTAAGAGCGCATTGCAGAACTACCGACGGCAGGAGGGACCGGCTTTAGCCGGCCCAGCGAAGGCGGACTAAAGCCCGCCCCTCCTTCTGCATTTTGCAACGCACTCTCAATCGGGATCTACTGCTCGATGCGGTACAAGTGCGTGCGCGTGCGCAGGAACAACGCGTCGCCCCAGACCGCCGGCGACGCCATGAAGCCGTCGTCGAGCGTGTTCTCAGCGACGACCTTGAAGGCGCGGGCCGCCTCGATGACGGTGGCCTTGCCTTCCTCGCTGAAGAAATACACGCGGGCGCCGTCGGAAATCGGCGACGCGGAGTAGTTGCCGCCGACGCGCGAGGTCCATACGACTTCCCCGCTTTTGGCGTCGACGGCGCTCGCGATCCCGGCGTCGTTGACCATGAAGATGAGATCGCCCACGAGCAGGATCGACGGCTTCTGAGGCACGCCTCGAGTGACACGCCAGGCCACGTGCGTCCCGGTAACGTCACCACGGCCGTCCATCCGGACCGCCATCAGGTGCGGAGACGAAAACCCGGACGGATAGAACGCCAGTCCGTGTCCGACGACGGGCACTGTCGCGGAAGAGTGATTGGATCGTTCCTCGAGGCGCCACAACTCCCGGCCGGTGACCGGGTCGTAGCCGTACGCCGCCTTGGCGCCCAGGCTCAGCATGAGCGGCTGGCCGTTGACGGTCGTCACGAGCGGCGTGGAAAACGCCTTGCGGAAGTCGCCGTCCGCTTCAACCCGTCCGTCCGGACGTAGATCTCGAAAGTCGATCGACCGGGCCGTCTTCCAGACGGTCTTGCCGGTGTGCTTGTCCAGCGCGACGACGTACTGTTGATCGCTGCCGTCAAAGTGCATGATGAGGAGATCGCGAAACAGGATCGGCGACGAGCCGGCGCCCCGGAAGTGATTGCATTCGAGATCGCGGCGCTGCCAGAGCACCTGGCCGGTGCGCGCGTCGAGCGCGGCCGTCCCGGGCGATCCGAACGTGACATACACGCGGCCCGGCTCGGCGACGGGCGTCGGCGAGGCAAACGAGTTGAACGTGTGTCCGATCTGGGGGTTGTCCACGTGAAAGAGCTTCAAGTCGTGAACGATGCGGCCAGTGTCGCGATCGATCGCCATCGCAAACCGCTCGTAGCCGTCCTCGGTCGCCGTCGTGATCCAGACCTGGCCGCCGAGCACAATCGGCGAGGACCACGCGCGGCCATGGATCGCGGTTTTCCATTTGACGTTCTTCCCTTCGGCCCACGTGACCGGAAGGCGCCGGCTCGACGACAGACCGGTGCCCTCAGGCCCGCGGAACTGCCGCCACTCGGTCGCCGGCGGCGCTTGCACGGCCGCCAGCACCACGAAGAGCACGCTCCACCACCGCATGGCCGGAGCATACGTGGTTTTGCCGGCCGGCCCAAGCGAACAGAGGAGATGGCGTGGCCATGCAGAGCGTAGTGGTCACGGGATCCTCGTCGGGCATCGGGTTGGGCACGGCGAGGGTGCTCCTCGCGCGCGGATTCCGGGTCTTCGGCAGCGTGCGACGGACCGAGGACGCCGAGCGGCTCCGCCGCGAGCTCGGTCCGGCGTTCGTGCCGCTGCAGTTCGATGTCACCGACGAGGCCGCCGTGCGCCGCGCCGCGGATCACGTGTCGGCCGAACTGGCCGGCGCGACGCTGGCCGGACTCGTCAACAATGCCGGCGTCGCCTTTCCCGGCCCGCTGCTCTATCTGCCGATCCAGGAATTCCGGCAACAGGTCGAAGTCAACCTCACGGGCCAGCTCATCGTCACGCAGGCGTTCGGGCCGCTGCTCGGCGCCGACCCCGCCCGCGTTGGTCCGCCGGGACGTATCGTGATGATGTCCTCGGTCGGCGGGCGAAACGGCTCGCCGTTTCTTGGACCATACAACGCCTCGAAGTTCGGGCTCGAGGGCCTGGCCGAGAGCCTGCGGCGTGAGCTCATGATCTTCGGCATCGACGTCGTCGTGATCGCGCCCGGCGCGGTCGCGACGCCGATTTGGGACAAGGCCGAAGCGCTGGACGAAAGGCCCTTCGCATCGACGCCGTACGCGGAGGCTCTGAGGGCAGTCCGGACGTTCGCGATCGAACACGGCCGGCGCGGATTTCCACCGGAGACGGTTGGCCGTGTCGTCCACAAGGCCCTGACCGTGTCGCGGCCGCGGTGGCGGTATACGGTCACACCGGACCCGTTCATGTTCCGGCTGGCAATGGCGCTGCCGAAGCGCCTGTTAGACCGCATCGTCGCGCGCCGGCTCGGCTTCACGAAACGCGGAGTTGCGAAGCACTTGCCGCGACAGCGATAATCCGTGCCTTCCGTGATCAGCTTCAAGGTGCGCGCGGCGCTGTTGGTCGTGGCCGTGCTGGCCACGCTTGTCGCGATCCCCGCCCGGACCGTGACGTCGGCGCAAGCCCTGCTCTCGGACAAGCTCGACGCCTGGCTCACAACCGTCGATCGGCATGCGCCCGGGCGACGCGATCAGGCGATCGATCAGGTCGCGCGATGGCCAGTGCGCGATTTCGACGACGCGCTGCGGGAGCTGAGCCGGCGAATCCAACGAAACGACGTCCAGCCGCTCGCGAAGTTCGGTGTGCGCGACCTCGCGTCCGCGAACGGGCTGCTGATCCGCGCGGCGGTGCTGCACGCGGACATCGCGATCGTCCATCGCGGCGAGCGCGGGTACAGCCTGCCCCAGGTCGGCGTCCGTTCGGTGATCGTCGGCGACGGCAACGAGGTCGGCCAGATGGGCGGGACCATCCATTGGGCCGTGGGCCGGCGCCTGCTCGAGCTCGTGCAGCCCGCACCGGCGCGCGACGATCGCGTCAAGCACTGGTATCAGGCGACGGCGGCGTACCTGCAGCAGTGGAACGAGTATTCCGAGCTCGGCGCCCACCTGTTGCGCGCCCGCGCGCTCTTTCCGAACGACGCCGTCCTGCTGCTCTACGCCGGGACGATGCACGAAGCGTTCGCCGAAGGGCGCATCCAGAACGCGCTGCCTCAGAACCTCGTGACGATCCGCACGCGTCCCAACCCGGCGACGCCGCAGGGCGTGGCGGCCGTCGGTCCCGCCGACGACGAGCTCGATCGCGCGGAGGACTACTTCCGGCGGGCGCTGGCGCGCGATCCGTCGTTGACCGAAGCGCGGATCCGCCTCGCGCACGTCCTGCACCGGCGATCCCGCCAGCCGAACGCCGTGGCCGAGCTCGAGCGGGCGCTGCGCGATCGGCCGCGCGTGGTGCTTCGCTACTACGCACACCTGCTCATGGGCCGCGCCCAGACCGCGCGCGGCCGCGCCGACCTCGCGCGCGCGGCGTTCGAGGAGGCGGCCGCGCTCTATCCCAATGCCCAGTCGCCGCGCCTGGGGCTCAGCCAGCTCGCCCGCGACGCCGGCGATCGGGCGCGGAGCGTGCGCGAGCTCACGCTGCTGACGCAGCCGCCTGACGCTCCGGAGCGGCAGGATCCCTGGTGGATCTTCAACTGGACGCACGCGCCCGACGCCGACGAATTGCTCGCGCTCCTGCGCCAGACGTTGACCCGATGACGCGCGCCGGACTGTGGGTCATCGTGTGCCTCGCCCTGGCGCCGCCGCCGCCGGCGCAGCAGGGGCCCGTCTTCAGCTCCCGCGTGACCAACGTACGCGTGGACGTCCTCGTGACCGACGCCGGCGCCACCGTTCGCGGCCTGACGCCGGCGGACTTCGACGTCCGCGATAACGGCGTCCTGCAGCAGGTCGAGCTGATGGCCGTCGAAGAGGTTCCGCTCAACATCGCCCTGGCGCTCGACCTGAGCGGCAGCGTGAGCGGCGAACGGTTGGGTCATCTGCGCGCCGCGGCCAGATCCGTCGTGGACGCGCTCAAGCCGGACGACAAAGTCGCGCTGCTGACCTTCACGGGCGGCGTCTACGTCCGCACCGTCCTGACCGCCGATCGGGATCGCGTCCGCCGCGTGCTCGACGAGGCGACGTCTGGCGGCGACACCGCGCTCGTCGATGCCGGCTTCGCGGCGATGGCGCTCGCCGAGTCGGATACGGGACGGGCGCTGGCGATGCTCTTCAGCGACGGGGCCGACACCGCGAGCTTCCTCACGCCGTCGTCGGTCATCGCGACGGCGCGCCGCAGCGAGGCCATCGTGTATGCCGCGTCCGCCGGCGGTCCGGCGCGGTCCACGTTCCTGCGGGATCTGTGCGACGTCACCGGCGGCCGGCTGCTCTCCTTGACGTCCACCGGCGGATTGGGCAACGCGTTCCTCAACATCCTCGAGGAATTCCGCCAGCGCTATCTGATCAGCTTTCAGCCGCGCGGCGTGTCGGCCGACGGGTGGCACACCCTGGACGTGAGAGTGCGCAATCGCCGCGCCGAGGTGAAAGCGAGACCGGGGTACTTCGCGAGATAGACGGGCGTCAGAGGGAGGGGCCGGCTTGAGCCGGCCCAGGAAGGCGGGCTAAAGCCCGCCCCTCCTCCGCCCGAGTTTTACTTCCCTGTCGTCGCTCCAAGAAATGCGAGCAGCGACGCCAGTTCCTGGAGCGTCAGCCCGTCCACCAGGCCCGGCGGCATGATCGATCCCTCGCGAGTGCCGCGATTGGCGATCTGGGTCTTGCTGAGCGTCGTCTCGACGCCCGCCATGTCGCGGACGACGACGTCGGCCGGGCTTTCACGGACCACGAAGCCTTCGAGGCGTCGCTTGTCGGTCGTCTCGAACCAGCCGGTCGCAAAGCCCTGCGCGACCTTCGCATTGGGACGCAGGATCGACTCGAGCACCTCCGCCCGGCTGTATCGCGTGGTGATCCCGCCGAGGAACGGCCCACGCTCCGGTTCGGCCGAGGTCACGGTGTGACAGGTTGCGCACGCCTGACGGGTGAACAGCATCTTGCCCTGGCCGGCGTCGCCGGTGAGGCCTGCGAGCCGCGCGGCCAGATCGTCGTAGGGCACGCTTGAAACGAGCGCGGCGCCGGCGCCTCCTCCAGCCGCCGGAGTCGCCGAGGCGGCCGTTGGGGCGGCAGCGGGCGTGTCAGGACGGACCTTGCTCGCCGCGAACTTCGCCGCCTCGCGCACGTCAGCGGCCGGTGAGGCGGACAGCGCCTGAATGCGCTCGCCGTAGCCAGCGGCCTCGGTCAGGCCAATCGCGCGCAGCAGCAGCGCCGTGCCGCTGCCGGACCAGGCGGCGTCGATCGCGGCGCGGGCCTCGGTCCGCGCCGCTTCGGCGCCAGGCCCCGCCCCGCCGCGGCCGCGGCCACCGCCACCGCCACCGCCGCCTCCAGGACCGCCACGTCCGGCCGGGCGATCGGCGGCGAGCTGCACGAGCCCGCCGTACCCCAGCAACTGCCGCCCACGCTCGGACGATGCGGCCGCAGCGCGGAACAACGCGAGATTGGCGGCGTGCGCCGGCGAGCTCACGAACTGACGCCAGACGAGGCTGTACGCCTGGTCAACGTCGCCGCTCGCTCCGAGCGACGTGAACGCCGTCATCGCGCTTTCGACGACGTCCGGCGCGGTCGCCAGGGCGAGCGACGCGAACGCCGCCTCGCGCGCGTCGGCCGGTGACGTGGTGTCGATGGCAATCTGCCGGAGGATGGCGGCGCCGGGCGTCGTGAGCGCGTTCGGCGCGGCGATGAGCTTCGCGACCGCCGCGCGGTAGACCGGACGGGCCTGCGCGAGGCGCGCGAGCGCCGGCGCCCACGCCCCGTCGGCGCTGAGCCGGACCTGTCCGACGAGCGCCGTGATCACATTGTCGAGCGACGGGTCCTTCGCCGTGGCCATCGCGGCGATGAGATCGATCGAGCCGGGCGGCACGACGCGGTTGCGCTCCAGATCCTTCAGCAGCGGCGCGCCGGCCAGGCTTCCGTCGCGCGCGGCTTGCGCGAGCGCCGCGCGCAGCACCGCGAAGATCCGCTCGCTCTCGTCCCAGCTGACCGGGTCGTAGTACGGACCCGTCGTATCAGGACGCGTGCCCCACCATTCGGGCAGCGTGCCACGCCAGACGCCTTCGCGGTGCGACAACCGCGCCAGCGCCTGGAGGATGCCGCTGCGCGCCTCGGCGGTCCGCGCTTCCTGCAGCGACGCGATAAGTCCTGTCACCGCCGCCGTGGTGTGCATCTGCTGCAACGCCCGCAGCGCGCCCTTCGCCACTGCCGGCGTCCCTTCCGCAAGGGCCGTCAGCGCAGCGTCGGTGGTGCCGAGCGAGACGATCGCGTTGACCGCGATTTGCGCGACGACGAGATCGGAGCTGGCGGTGAGCGCGAGGATCGGCTTCGCGGCGTCGGTCGCGCCGAGCCGCTTGAGGCCGGTGATCGCCTGAAGCTGTACGCGCGGATCCTGATCGGAGAGCGCCTGCAGGAACAGGGCCTTGGGCACGCCGGTCAGCTCACCCCGTCGATCGGTGAGCGCGCGCAGCGCGTGGGCTCGGACGGCCGCATCACCGGCCGCTTTCACCAGCGTGGCATGCGCATCGGCGCCCGCGAGTTGCTTCAGGGTGAAAATCGCCGCCACACGGGCCGCGACTGAATCGGTGCCGAGCACTCGCTTCTCAAGCAGGCCGATGCGCTCGGGCGACCGGCCGCGGCGCAGCAACTCCTGCTGCGCGAACCGGCGGTGCGTCTGGTTGGCGGACGCGATGAGCTCGACCAGGCGCGCGTCGGTCGCGGTGCCGAGGACCGGCGCCGGCGGCGGCGTCGCGCCCGTGGCGACCAGGCGCGCGACGTAGCCGATGTTCTCGCCGGCGTAGCGGAACTGCCCGCCCCGCCAGCTCGCGAGATACAGCCGCGACGAGCCGTCCACCGTCATGTCGGTCGGCCGCGGCAGGCTGACGAACACGTCCTGGCCGACCGTGAACGTGGCGCCATTGGGCGTCAGCGGGTGCCGGTAGATGGTGTTGGTGCCCCAGTCCACTGAATACAGCGTGTCGCCGTACGGCGAGGGCAGGCCGGCGTCCTGCACGTAGAGCATGCCGGTCCCCGACCCGGTGCGGTAGTCGGCGAGCGGCGGGATGATCTCGTCAGCGAAGTTCTTGAAGAGCGACGGATAGCCGAAGTTGGCCCCGGCGACGAAATGGTTCAGCCGGATGTCCCAGCCGCCGCCGTCGTTGGTGTTGCCCCGCGCGAACACGTTCATGTACGGATCGATGGCGAGGTCGTAGTCGTTGCGCGTCCCGCGTGCGTAGATCTCGAGATCGCGGCCGTCGGGGCGGACCCGCACGTTGCCGCCGCCGCGCAGCTGGATCTCCTTCCCGTCGGCGCCCACCGCCTTCACCGCGCCGTAGTCGCCGACGGCGACGTAGAGCCAGCCGTCGATCCCCATCTCGACGCCGTTGGTCGTGTGATCGGCGCCGCGGAAATCCAGTCCGAAACCGAGCCCGCGCACGAGCGTCTTGCGTTCGTCGGAAATCCCATCGTTGTCCGTGTCGCGCAGCGCCGTGAGGAACGGCGGGTGCATGACGTAGAGCGTGTCGCCGTCGAAGACGACCCCGCGCGGGCTGTCGAGCGTCGCGAAGACCGTGTACTGGTCGGCGCGGCCGTCGCGGTTCGTGTCCACGAGCCGCAGAATCGTGCCCATGCCCGGATCCTGCTGCAGCGATCCGTTCCGATCGACGCAGACGAACAACTCGCCTCCCATCGTCGCCGTCAGGCAGGTCGGGTAGTTGACGATGGGCGGCGCGGCGAAGACCTGGACGTCGAAGCCGGGCGGCGCCTTGAGGCTGCCCAGAATCTCGGCGGCGGCCGCGTCGGTGACCGTGACGGCGCCGCGCGGCGGCAGCACGGGCACGTCCGCCGGCCGGGCGGGCGCCTGCGGCGCCTGGGCCGGCGGTGCGCCCTGGCCCGCGAGCACGGCCGCAGCGGTCATGGCAACAAGTGAGACAACCAGCCAATGGCGACGAACTGACATCCTGTACGCACAGAGGGCACGGAGTCTCCCCGTGTCCTCCGTGCCCTCCGTGCTCCGTTCTTGGAGCACATTGCAAATGACCGACGGCGAGAGGAGCCGGCGAGCCGGCCCCGTGAGGGCGGGCTGAGCCCGCCCCTCCTTTTTTCTCCGTGCCCTCCGGCCCTTGTCCGTGCTCTCCGCGTCTAGAACGAGAACCGCACTTGCAACTGCACGTTGCGCAGCGCCCGCGCGTTGTTCGCGACGCCGAATCCGGCGTTGCTCGGCCGCGACCGATCCGGATTGACCGAACCATCTGCGTTGAACGGCAGGTTCGTGATCCGCGTCGGCTCCTGCAGGCTCGCAAACTGCGCGTTGGATTGGCGGTCTGTGAGAATCACCTCGCTGAACGCGTTGAACAGCTCAGCGCGAATCTGGAACGACCGGTTGCCGCCGAGGCGGATGTTCCGCGCCACGGCGAAGTCCCATACGTGATCGGGACAGCTGCGCATGTAATTCTGCCCCGACTCGAGGCCATTGCTGTTCACCGGCGCCCCCTGGAACGCCCCCGTGTTGAACTGCCGCAGCAGATCGCTCGAGCACCCCTTCCCGGGATCGCCGGTGATCAGCACGCGGGCGCCGTAGTCGGGCGAGCCGGTCATGATCTGATTGTTGATCCCGGGATAGCTGAAGCCGACCGTGTACGGCGAGCCCGAGCCGCCGGTGAACACTCCGGACAGCTGCCAGTCGTTGACGACGAGCGCGACGCCCTTCATCACGTTGTTCGTCGGCGACTTGAGGTCGGGCATGTCCCAGACGAAATTGCCCTTCACGGTGTGGGTGCGATCGGCGCCGCGCCGGCCGTAGAAGGCCGTCTTGTTTTCCGGCAGCAGCTCGACCTCTCCATCCTGGTTCAGCCTGTAGTAGCCGACGCCGTTCAAGCCGAAGTCACGGCTCAACGTGTAGTTGAGCGTGAACTGCAGGCCGTTGCGGAACCGGCGGTTCCACGACGTCTGCAGCGAATGGAACGTGTTGTACCCGAAGTTCGTGCGGCGCGTGATGCCGCCGTAGCCCTGGAACGGACGCAGGAAGTTCGTGTCGTACGCGGCCGATCCGAGCGTCGCCGGATTGAACAACTTCGTCGGGTCCTGATTCTGCGGCAGGTACGCTGACCCGAGTGGCACCGAGTTGATGTTCGGGCTCTGCAACAGGTTGTAGTTGTAGTTGCCGACGTACTCGACGTCGATCGTCGACGCCCATGGCAGCGCCATCTGCATGCCCGCGTTCCATTGCGCCGAGCTCGGAATCTTCGAGTTGAACTGGAAGACCGTGAGACCCGACGGCGATTCGAGCAGCAACGGGTTGTTCGCGAACTCAGCGAACGTGTTGTTCGTGATCGTGATCGTCTGCACCGAATGCGGGTTCACGGACTGGCCGAAGATCTGATTGCCGTCCGTGCGGTCGTAGAAGATGCCGCCGCCGCCGCGCAGGATGAGCCGCTGGTTGCCGCTGAGGTCGTACGACGCCCCGAAGCGCGGCGCGAACACCAGCGAGGACCACGTGTAGTTCTCTTTGGGATTGATGCCCGTGCCCGACGGAATCAACCCGTTTTCGCGGTTGCCCTGGTTGGGCACGAGA
>Ga0111539_10002963_pt1 | contig 22511 bp, 17 predicted proteins | sample RhiMethybrSRZTD1_FD_79667 | JGI IMG/M metagenome (GOLD analysis project Ga0111539, IMG submission 79667) | Populus rhizosphere microbial communities from Tennessee, USA - Rhizosphere MetaG P. TD hybrid SRZTD1 (version 2) (version 2) | ecosystem: Host-associated > Plants > Roots > Rhizosphere >...
GACGGGGATCGGCGAAACGCCGTCCGTCCAGGTGTCGCCATCGATCGAGGCCTCACCGTCGGTCCCGACGTCGCCGACCCCCCTTCCGCCGTCACCACGGCCGCCGGGCGACTACATCCTCATGTCGAAGGACGCGTTGATGGCGCTGCCGACCAAGGGTCCGGCGTGGGAGAACCTCGTGGCGATCGCCAACGACCCACCCGGCGCCCCTGACCTGACTGATCAGGACAATCGCGTCGGGGTGATGACACTGGCGTCGGCGCTCGTCTACGCGCGGACCGGGGACGACACGTATCGGGAGCGTGCGCGGTCGCAGATCATGGCGGTCATCGGCACGGAACAGCAGGGCGCGCCGAACTCGATCCTGTCGCTCGGCCGGCAGCTCGGCGCCTACGTCCTCGCGGCCGACTTCATCAAGCTATCGGGTGCGGACGACGCGACCTTCCGCCCATGGCTTGATGGCATCCGGACCCGAGAGCTCGGTGGGCATGGCCGCTGGACCGCGCTCATCGCGACCCACGAGGATGCGCCGCAGAACTGGGGTTCGTTCGCAGGAGCGTCGCGTATCGCGGCAAGCCTCTATCTCAACGACACCGCGGATGTCGCGAGGGCTGCCCAGGTGCTGCGTGGCTTCCTCGGCGACCGCAGCGCGTACTCCGGTTTCCAGGGGCCGGAGGGCGCTCGAAGCTGGTCGTGCGACCCAGCCAAGTTCATCCCGATCAACGGGGCATGCTCGGCCGATGGCATCGACCTGGATGGCGCGATCGTCCGCGACATCGACCGGGGCGGCAATCTGAAGTGGCCGCCAGGTCGGGCCGGCATCGGCTACACCCTCGAGTCGCTGCAGGCGCTCACACTCCAGGCCGAGCTCCTGACCGTGAACGGGTACGGCGATGCGTGGAGCTGGTCCGATCAGGCGCTCAAACGAGCGGCAGGGATCGTCACGCGTTCCGGTCAGGCGGGCGGGCTGACCTGGAACCGTTCCGAGGTGAGCTACTACGTGCCGTGGATCCTGAACGCCAGGTACGCGCTCGACCTGCCGACCCGACCCGCGGGCTTCGGCCGGGTCTTCGGCTATACGGACTGGCTGTACGGCAGCTAGTCGGTACCTTCGGGCGGTGAGGTCTGCATCGGTGCGGGTCGGTGCCGGGTCGAAGGCGTGTGGCGCCGACGCACCGCCCGGGAGCTGATCGGGAGGGGCCGCGTGGTGCGCACGGGGACCATCGAGCCGATTGCCTTCGCGGTCCGGCCGGCGCAAGGTTGCCAGACCCCTCGATGAACGGGCGCGTCCACGGACCCCGTCAGCAACGGTCGCGCCTCGCATCGTCCGGACCGGAAGAACCGAACAGGCACACCCGTCGTGAGGCGGGGCCGCAAAGCCACGGGCCTGGGGCACCAGGTAGCCGGGTTGCCGACGTCGTACGGCGCCGCAGGGATGCTCACCGTCCCATCGCCGCGTCCGCCGCCTGCGCCCGCGCGCCGCCCCGTCCACATGCAGGGAGGACGCCGTGCGGAACATCGCCGTCGCCGATCGCAAGGACTGGGTCTTCGAGCATCCTGCCCCTCCGCCGCCACCCCGGTCCACGAAGGTCCGCGACACCCTGGCGACGATCCCCATCCTCCTCCTCGTCCCTGCGCTGATCTTCCCGATGTTCATGACGTTCGCCGCGACGCCCACCCTGCGGATCCGCCCCGACACCCCCACGCCAGGCGCCGCCGTCACGATCGTCGGCGAGAACTTCGACCGCCGTATGCAGGGTCGTCTGCTGGCGGCCGAGGACAAGAAAGAGCTCGCCGCATTCACGGCGAACGGTCGCGGCCGGTTCTCGGTGAAGGTGAAGCTGCCGGCCTCGTTCGATGTCGGGACCCACGAGATCGTCGTCGTCGATGCCGCGAACGCGGAACGCGCCGAGCTCGATGTCGAGGTCGTCGCCAAGCCGCCCGCCACCCCGGATCCGACGCCGCAACCCACACCGGACCCGACGCCGAAGCCGACCCCCGATCCGACGCCGAAGCCGACACCCGACCCGACGCCCAAGCCCACGGCCGATCCGACACCCGACCCGACGCCCAAGCCCACGCCTGATCCGACCCCGGCCCCGACGCCCAAGCCCACGCCTGATCCGACGCCCGCCCCGACAGTCGCGCCAACGCCGACGCCGGTCGCTCAGGCGACTGCGACTCCAAGTCCGGTCCCGACTGCGACCCCGAGCGCGACGCCCACCGCATCCCCCAGCGCGACGCCCACCGCATCCCCAAGCGCCACGCCGTCGGCGACACCGACGACCGCGCCGACCGCCACACCTGCTCCGACGACGACGCCCGCCCCGAGCGCGACGCCGTCTCCAGCCTCGGGTCCCGTCGCTCCTGGCAACGGCATCCTGATCTCCGCGAGTGACATCGCGCGCCTGCCGACGTCGGGCGCAGCGTGGACGGCGCTGAAGGCCCGCGCGGACAGCGCGCTGGCGGCACCGAACATCTCGAACCAGGACGACGACACCGACCAGGTCGTCCTCGCTCGCGCCCTCGTCTATGCCCGCACGGGTGCGACAAGCTACCGCTCGAGCGTGGTCGCGGCCCTGCACAGCGCGCTTGGCACGGAGGCCGGCGGACGTACCCTCGCGCTCGGACGCAACCTGCCCGCGTACGTCATCTCGGCCGACCTGATCTCGCTCAGGACGGCTGATCCGACGTTCGATACGAGCGCGTTCCGCCCCTGGCTACGCTCGCTGCTGTCAGAGCCGCTCGATGGCAAGACGCTGGTCAGCACCCACGAGGAGCGGCCGAACAACTGGGGGACCCACGCCGGCGCGGCCCGCGCCTCGATCGCCGCCTATCTCGGTGACTCCGCCGAGATGGCTCGGACGGCGCAGGTGTTCCGGGGCTGGCTCGGTGATCGGTCGGCCTATGCCGGCTTCACCTTCGGTGACCTTTCGTGGCAATGCGACCCTGCGCATCCCGTCGGCGTCAACGTCACCGGGTGCACGAAGAACGGCATCGAGATCGGTGGTTCACTCCCCGAGGAGATGCGCCGCGGCGGGACATTCCAATGGCCCCCGGTGTACACGGGCTACGCCTGGGAGGCCCTTCAGGGGGCCGTCCTCCAGGCCGACCTGCTGCGCGCCGCCGGCTACGACGCGTGGAACTGGTCGGATAAGGGCCTGCTCCGCGCCGTGCGGTTCCTGTATGGCCGCGTCGGCTGGGCTGCGGACGGCGACGACACGTGGCAGCCGTGGCTCATCGATCGGCGGTACGGGACGTCCTATCGCACCGCGCCACCGGCGCGGACCGGGAAGAACTTCGGTTACACCGACTGGTTGACCGGCCTCTGAGCCCGGAGGCGGGGCGACTGACGCGTCTCGGCCGCCGCAGGCTCGTCGGCTGACGCCATCTCGCGCAGCGTGACGACGGCGGCGGCCGTGGCGACCGCGAGCATCAGCCAGTAGAACCGCGCGAAGGATAGGTGCAGGAACATCCCCGTCACGTAATAGGTCATGAGCGCGAGCAGGAACGGCGTGGTCAACCGTTCGAGGTCAGGACGTTTCACGATGCTCGCCCGACGCGCCGCCAGCAGCATCCGGACGACCGAATACGCGATCAGGAGGAAGACGATCAGGCCTGGCACACCGAGCTCGGCGCCGAATCCGAGATAGAGGTTGTGCGCCTGGCGCTCGATGTCGTTGCGAACGAGGATGCCGACCGTATTGGCGTAGGCCTCGTAGTAGGCCGGGAACATCCCTGGTCCCACGCCGATCACGGGATGATCGACCATCACGAGCGCGGCCGACAGTGTTTCCGTCGCGCGGCTGAGCAGCGAGTTGTCGACCGCTGACGTGCCGACGGTATCGATTCCTCCGACGCCAGCCAGCGACGTGATCCGATTCGTGTATTGCGGGAAGGCCACGAGGATCATCGCGAAGACCAGGACCATCGCGACCACGTACTGCGGCCGGATCATCCGAAGGACCAGCAGGGCGAGCACGAGCACCGCCAGCCCGACCGCCGCGCCTCGCGAGAAGGACAGGACCACTCCGAGCGTGATCAGGAGGGTCAGGATTCCCGCCGTCACGCGGAGCAACGTCGACTTCTCGCTGATCGCCCGAAAGATCCCCAGCGGGACCAGCATGAGCATCGTCTGCGCGAACCGGTTCGTCTCGCCGATCGTGCCGGCGATCCGGGGCTGGAGCACGTCGCCGGTCAGTGTCGTCACGCCCGTCCTGATGAGCGAGGTGGCCTGAGCCAACCCACCATAGTTCGAGTCGTAATTCCCGGTGATCGCCTGGTGGACCGCTGCAGCGCTGACGAGCGCTCCGCCTGCGATCAACACCCACGTCACGCCGCGGATCATCTCGGGTGTACGGACGACGTTGATGATGAGGAAGTAGAGGAGCAACCCCTCGGTGACGTACGTCACGACCTCGTCCCACGAGCGCTGCGTATCGGCGGAGAACAGCGCCGAGACCAGGTAGATCCCGAACAGCACCAGCATCCAGCGGAGTGGCTGAGGCGCGACGACAGGGAGGCGGCGGACGACGAGGTCGCGGGCAAGGGGAACCACGAGCAGGAGCGGGACCATCGCGGCGACGAAACCAGGTGCGCCGTGGAATCGGACCATGACGACTGCGAGGTTGCTGTAGATGAGCCCGATCCCGGCAAGGGTCGCGATGTCCGGCCGCAGCACCATCGCGATGCCAAGGAAGAGGACGCTCGCCCCGATGACGACGAGCACCGGAGCATCGGCGGCCAGGATCCCGGCTGCGAGGGCACCGCCGAAGATGATCGCGGCAGCCGCGAGGATGGCACGCTCCTGCGTCCAACCCCGGCCCTCGGTCTCGCGGTCGATGCTCCTTCCCGTCGCGCTCATCGGTCGCCACCAGCCGCCGCGGGTGACGGCTCCGCCGCCACCGACCGGTCCGCCGCCGCTTCCGCGGCCCGCACCGGCTGCCAGCGGTCGATGCGCCGTCCGGTGAGCAGGTTCCACGCGGCGTGGAGCGACGCGACGTTGACGAGCACGAAGAACGCTGGCAACGAGAACCACGGACGCCGTCCCGCGGGATGGCCGCGAAGCCCGAGCCCGATCGCGCCAAGGCCGTAGACGGCCGCCTGGCCGATGACCGCGAGCCGGTACAGCGGTCCGTGATCCCACAACGTGACGCTCGTGACGGCGATCACCAGGAGTGGGACCGCCATGAGTCGCCGCAGGATCTTGTGGGTCAGGAGCTGCAACGAGTAGAAGCCGAACCGCCGCGGGTCGAGCAGCTCGCGCGCCATCGCGACCCCTCGCAGGCCGCGAGTCATGATCCGCACCTTGCGGCGGTACTCGCCCTTGCTGGAACTGGCGACCGGCTCGAGGGCAACCGCTTCGGGCTCGAAGACGAGCCTGCGGCCCGCGCGGATGACTTGCGTCGAGGTGATGAAGTCGTCGGTGACACCGTCGGGCACTTGCCGGAACAGCTCGCGCCGGATCGCGTAGATGGCACCGGTCGCCGAGATGACGCTCCCGCCGAGGCTTTCCGCATCCTTGATGAGCCGGTCGAAATCCCAATAGCTGCGTTCACCGGCACCGATCGCCGACGCCGTCGTCGCGTCGACGACCTCGCCCACATCGCGGCTCGACAGGTAGACCTGGTTGCCCGCCACGCCGCCGACTTCGTCGTCGGCGAAGGAGCGGACCAGTCGCCGGATCGCATCCGGCGCATACGCCGTGTTCGCGTCGGAGAAGACCAGGATCTCGCCGGTGGACGCGGCGACAGCGGCATTCAACGCACTCGCCTTGCCGGTCCGTGGCAGATCGAGGACGCGGACCCGCGGATCCTCGCGACGAGCTACCGCCACCGTCCGGTCGGTCGATCCGTCGGACGCGATGACGATCTCGAGGCAGTCACGCGGGTAGTCGACTGCGAGCAGGTTTTCGACGCGGGCACCGATCGAACGCTCTTCGTCATGCGCCGCGATCACGACGCTCACCGACGGCGTCACATCGGCGACGCGATGCGGCCGCGGCCGGAGCTTGGCTCGCAGCATCACGAGGACCGGGAAACCGGCATATGTGTAGCCGATCAGCCCGCTGGCAAGCCAGAAGAGGAAGGCGGTCACGCCGCGGGCTCCCGGATCGTGGCGTTCGCCGCGGGGTCGGTCGGCGCACCGTCGCCGGGTTCGCGCGAGGCGCGGCGGATCCGCTCGGCAAGGCGGGCTGCGTTGCGGTCGACATCGAAGTCGTCGAGCACCGTGTCACGGCCCGCCGCTCCGAGGCGCCGTCGCAGATCAGGGTCCTCGGCAAGCGTCGCGAGCGCGTCGGCGAGGGCGTGCGCGTCGCCCGGCGGGACGAGCAGCCCACTCACGCCGTCGGCCACGAGCTCCGGGATCCCGGACAGCCTGCTGGCGACGACGGGCAGCCCGCTGGCCATCGCTTCCATCAACACGACGGGGATGCCTTCACGCTTGCCGCCCTTGGTCGGCACGCTCGCAGCCGCGAGGACGTCGGCGCCGGCGAGCTCGGCAACCACCGCGTCCGTCGTCATCCGGCCGGCGAGCACGACGCGGTCCCCCAGGCCGTATCCGTCGATCCGGGCCTGGAGCGCTTCACGATCAGGCCCATCGCCGATGAACCGGCACACGACGTCGACACCGCGTTCGGTGAGGATTCGGCAGGCCTCGATCAGGTGGATCTGACCCTTCACCTCGTGCAGGGTCCCGACCGCCACGATCCGTAGCGGTCCCACGGCGGGGCGGTCGACAGGAGCGAATGCCGCCGGGTCGACGCCGCAGTGGATGATCGTGACCTTGGGCTGAGCGCTCGGACCGGCGGTAGCTTCGATGACGCTGCGGTTGTCGTGCGAGATCGTCGCGACGAATGCCGCCTCGTCGACCTTGGTCGGAAGCATCGTCCGGTCGACGTGGAGGTCCGAGCCGTGCGCCGTGAAGCTGTACGGGATACCGACCAGCCGGTGGATGAGCCATCCGGCGAGGGCTGGGTGGTTCGCGAAGTGGCAGTGGACGTGCTCGACCCCGAGCTCGCGCATGTCGAGCGCCATGCGGGCGACCTTCGGAAAGATCCCCAGCCCACCGAGGAAGAAGTTCGGACTGCGCCAGGTCTCGCCCAGCATGTCGAAGAACGCGCGGAGGTAGCGCCGTCGCCGCTGGCGATCTCGGAGGAACCACCACTGCGCACGCAGGATCGGCAACGACAGGAATGGCAGGTAGTGCGCACGCTCGACCCAGCGGACCGCGGCCGGTTGGACGGGTTCGCCGGTCTGGCGAAGGAGCGGGAACAGCTCGATCCGGACGCCTGCCCGATCCATCGCTTCCAGCTCGGCGAGGATGAAGGTCTCGGTGAGCTTCGGGAAGCGCGACATGACGTAGGCGACGGTGAGCTCGTCGTTCGGATTCATCCGACGGCCTCGAGTGGCTGACCGGGGAGGTCGTCGCCGTACCCATCGGGGTGGCTCGTGTGCCAGCGCCATGCCGTCGTCACGATGTCCTCAAGGGTGTGCGTCGCCCGCCAGCCAAGCAGCTCCGCGGCATGCGTCGTGTCCGCCCAGACGGCAGGTGGATCGCCGGCGCGCCGGGGCGCCTCATCCGCCGGGATCGGTCGGCCCGTCACGCGACGTGCCGTCTCGAGGACCTCGAGGACGGAGGCTCCGACACCAGTGCCGACGTTCACGGTGAGGGAGGCGTCACGCGCGTCGATCGCCTCGAGCGCACAGCGGTGTGCTTCTGCGAGGTCGAGGACGTGGATGTAGTCGCGGATCGCGGTCCCGTCGGGTGTCGGGTGATCCGTGCCGAAGATGCGGACCTGGGTCTGCTTACCGGCCGCCGTGCGAAGCACGACGGGGATCAGGTTCTGGGCTTCGGACCAGTCTTCGCCGACCGACCCGTCCTCGGCGGCCCCCGCCGCGTTGAAGTACCGGAGGGCCGCAAAGCGGATGCCCTCGGAAGCCTCGAACCACGGGAGCATCCGCTCCGACAGCGCCTTGGACTCGCCGTACGGGTTCATGGGCTGGATCGGCGACGACTCGGTCACCGGGAGCGCGTCGGGCATGCCGTACACCGCGCAGGACGACGAGAACACGATCCGCCGGACGCCTGTCCTCGCCATCGCTCGCAAGACCCCGAGCGTGCCGCCGACGTTGTCATCGAAGTAGGCGCCTGGGTCCGCGACGGAGTCCTCGACGGACTTCAACGCGGCGAAATGCATCACAGCGTCGATCGCGTTGCGTTCGAGGGTCGCGGCGACCAGATCGACATCCCGGCAGTCACCCACGACCAACGGAAGCCGGCCGACCGCGGCGCGGTGACCGTTCCGGAGGTCATCGAGGACGATCGGCGTGTGACCGGCCGCCGCGAGGTGGCGTGTCGTGAGGGAGCCGATATAGCCGGCGCCCCCCGTGATCAGGATGCGCATCGCCAGGACAGGAGCGCCGACTAGGTGTTCGGCTGGGGGTCGGTCCGCCGGCGGGACGTTCGGCGGGTCGTCCTGGTGGGTCGCGGCGGTGACGCTTGCTCCGGCTCGGGCTTCGGGTCCACGTCGTCCGCCGGCGCGCTGCTGTACGGATCCGGGACCGCTTCCGGTCGGTACTGCGGCACCGGCGCGGGCTTCCCGTAGTCGACGGGCTCGGGAGCCGGCGGCGGTGTGTACTCGCGAACCGGTTCGGGCGCAGGTGCGGGTCGGTACGAGGTCATGGGCTCCGGCGCAGGTGTCGGCCGGTAGGAGCTCATCGGCTCGGGCGCCGTCCGGTAGTCGCGGATCGGTTCGGGCTCCGGATAGGCAGGACGAGGCGTATCGCGGATCGGTCGCAACGGTTCGACAGGCGGTGGCGGCGTCGCCGCGGCGGCCCTTGCTCGATCGCGGTCGCTCGTGCGCTGCCGGCCGCGGCCAAGGCCGCGCTTGCGCTCGGCGAGCACCGTCCCGGCGACCTCCACCCCGACGAGCCGGAGGCTCTCCGCCGCGTATTCGACGTCGTCACGCCGCGCTTGGTCGCGGACCGCGACGAGGATCGAGGTATCAGCTGCCTGTGCCCATCCGAGGGCGCCGGCCGACAGATGGAGGACACCGCCGTTGATCATCACGAGGTCGGCGGTCTCGGCGAGGGCCTTCAGGATGACCGAGGCGCGCTCTGCGTCGATCGTGTCACCTTCTTCGGATAGCCCGTACGGCAAGACCCGCAGGTTCGGCGAGACGCGCACGAGCCGGCTCGAGACGTCGGCCGGAGACGCATCGACCAGGTCGGTGACGCCCGACCGGTCGCCGAGTCGATAGATGCGGGTGACGGAGCCATCGCTCCCGTCGTTGTCGATGAGGACGACCTGGCGGCCGCTGCGGGCCGTGATCCCGGCGAGGTTCGCCGCGACCTGGCTGCTCGCACTGTCCGAGCCGGCACCCACCACGACGATTGATCGGGCTGCGCGTCCTCGTTCGAGGAACGCGGCCTTGGCCTGGACGAGGCGGTATGCGGCGGCCGCCGCGGACTCCGGGGCCTTGTCCAGCAGGCCACGCTCACCGGACGGCAGGGACCGACTGATGTCGACGTTGCCGAGATGCGGAAGCCCGGTCAGGCGCGTGAGCTCGTCCTCGGATCGGACGGCTGCGCTCAGGTATTCGACCAGCATGACCAGCACCATGGCGCCGATCAGAGCGGCGAGCGCGGCGAGGCCCACGATGAGTGACTTCTGTGGGGCGATCGGATCGGTCGGCGGGACAGCGAACTGCACCGGCTGGATCTGACCCTCGGGACGACTCGTGCCACGCGAGGCCAGCTGGGTGATCTCATCAGCGAGCTTGTTGGCGAGGGTCGCCGCCATCTGCGGGTCCGTGTCCTGGACGCGGATCGACAGGAAGCGTGTCGTGTCATTGGCGGTGACGCGCGTCGCCAGGGCAAGGTCGGCGGGGGTGATGTCGGCGCCGGATTCGTTGATCGCAGACTCGAGCAGCGGCGTCGTCGTGACGAGCTGCGAGTACGTCTGCACGAGGTCGCCGGCGGCCGCCAGCGTGTCGCGGTCCGTGTTGTACGGCCCGACGAGGAGCTGCGACTCCGCCTCGTATGTCGGCGGGATCTGCGAGGCGACCACATAGCCGGAGACGCCCGCGACCCATGTCGCGACGAGGAGCGTCCACCACCAGCGGCGCGCGACCGCAAGATATCCAGAAAGTTCCACGCCACCCCCTTGGCAAGCCCATCGGGCCGATCGCGCAAAGGATACCCGTTACGTCCCGGTACTGGACCGGATGGGGTAGGACCATGGTGCGGCCCGACAACGGCCGACACGCGGTACACGACGCGTCATGGACATCTCAGGGGCCACGCAAACGAGCCCGGAGGACCCGCGGATCAGCGTCGTGCGAGCCGGTATCCCGTCCCGAGGATCAGCAGGCCCGAGACGACCACGATCGAGAGCAACCACAGATTCTGCTCGAGGTCGTCAGGGACCATGTCGAATCGGTTGATCAGCACGATCGATACGGCGACCACGGCCGGGATCAGCCCGAGAAGGAGCCGGACGGCGATATGGTCGGTCGTCCCGCGCGACCGCGACTGGGCGACGATATACGCGGCTGAAACGATCAACCCCGCGGCGACGAGGATGAGCTCGATCTCCTGCACGCGCGCATGGTAGCCGGACGGCGCACCGGACGCCGTGTCATCTGTCGGACAGCTTCCGTAGGACAGCCCCCCAGAGCCGGTTGATGTAGTGTCCCTCGTCGTCGCAGCCGGTGGCGGCGGCGGGAGCCATGGCTGTGACCAGGAGGTCACCCTGCAGGGAGGACGCGCTCGACGATGCCCGAGCCGTTGACGGTGGACTACGACCTGCACGGTCTGTGCGGCGTCCGCCTCGTGGACGCTTCGCCCGCGGACGCCCGTGCCGTGGATCGCCAACTCGGTCCATTGCGGAAGGCGCTGGACCGCGCTCCCGACATCACGATCCGGTTCGTGGACCGGGCCGTCGAGCCCGGCGCGTTGCGCTACCTGGGAGCGCGTGAGGTCGGCTGGACCGACGACGGCTTCTTCGTCCTGAAGAGCAAGAAGACCCCGGTCGTCGTACGGATCCCGATGCAGGATGTCGGCGGACGCAGTGAGATCCTCGCGGAGCACGGCGTTCCCGCCGTGCCGTTCCTGATCGCGATCCTCAACCTCACCGTGCTCGGCAACGGGGCGTTGCCGCTCCACGCGGCAGCATTCGAGCTCGACGGCGTCGGGACGCTCGTGACGGGCTGGTCGAAGGGTGGCAAGACCGAGCTGCTGATGGCGGCCGCGCGCGCCGGCGCGCGCTACATCGGCGACGAATGGGTCTACCTGACGACCGACGGCCGGATGGTCGGGATCCCCGAGCCGATCCGGCTCTGGGATTGGCATCTGAAACAACTGCCGGAGATCCGTTCCACGCTGGGCGTCGGCGACCGCGCGAAGCTCCGCGGGATCCCTGCGATCCGCGGCGTCGAACAGGCGATGCCGGGCCGCATCCGCCGATCGGCCCCGGGGCGCACGGTGCGCCGGGCGATGCCCATCCTCGAGGACCAGCTCCGGGTCGATCTGGCGCCGGAGACGCTGTTCGGCACGATCGGCGACCTGGAAGGACGCCTGGATCGCATCCTGTTCGTCGTGAGTGCGGCCGGGCCTGAGACGACCATCGAACCGATCGATCCGTCCGCAGTCGCGGAGCGCATGATCGCCTCGCTGATGTACGAGCGACGCGAGTTCCTCGCGCTCTGGCAGCAGGCACGCTACGCGCACCCAGGGATCCACAACGAGCACATCGAGACGTTCGAGAGCACGCAACGCGATCTGCTCCACGCGATCTTCGCGGGCCGTCCGGCGTGCGTCGTGACCCACCCGTACCCGGTCGACATCCACGAGCTCTTCGAGGCGGTCCGACCCGCTATCGCGCGGCCATGACGACGGTCGCATTGATCGGCCCCGATGGCGCAGGAAAGACGACCGTCGCGCGCCGACTGCCGGACCTGCTTCCCGTCCCGGTCCGCTATCTCTACATGGGCGTCAGCACGGACTCGAGCAACGTGATGCTGCCGACGACCCGCATCGCGCGGCGGATCAAGCGGGCTGCCGGGGCTCCACCCGACACGGCCGGTCCGCCATCGCACGGTCCCAGGCGGACACGTTCTCGATCGTGGATCAAGCGGCGTACTGCGGACGTCCGAGCGGCGCTCCGCGTCGGCAACCGGTTGGCCGAGGAGTGGTACCGCCAGTGGCTGGCATGGCGGTGGGAACGGGCGGGTGCGGTCGTGGTGTTCGACCGACATTTCTTCGTCGACTACCACGCGTACGACGTCGATGAAGCCGCGGCCGCGGACGATCGCTCATGGTCGCAGCGGCTCCATGGGACGATCCTGGGGCGCTTCTATCCGCGTCCCGATCTCGTCGTCTATCTCGACGCGCCGGGCGAGGTGCTGCTCGCGCGGAAAGGGGAGGGCACCATCGAGGCGCTCGAGCGCCGTCGCGGCGAATACCGCGCGATCGCGCGGCACGTCCCGGATTTCGTCGAGGTCGACGCGACCGCGCCGGTCGACGAGGTCGCGCAGCGGGTCGCCGAGGCCATCGTCTCGAGGCTGCCTGGGCGGCCGCCCGTGCGGGCGGAGGCGCGATGAAGCACGACACGACCCGACGGCACGTCCTGATCACGGACGCGGGTCGAGGAAGCGCGGTCGCTTTCATCCGTTCGCTGGGTAGGCGCGGCTGGAAGGTCACCGCCGCCGACCACGACCCGGCCAGCGCGGGCTTCCATTCGCGGTTCACCACCGACAAGCTGCTCTATCCGCGACCGTCGGAGCATCCGGACGCGGTCGTCGATGCCATCCTGGCCCGCGTCGAACGCGACGGGATCGATCTCGTCGTCCCGATCACCGACGAGCTCGGCTTGCCGCTTTCCGAGGCGCGCGACCGTTTCGCCGGGCTCACCACGCTGGCGATCCCCGAACCGGAGGCGCTGGCGGCGACACACGACAAGTCGGCGACGTTCGCACTCGCGGATCGTCTCGGGATCGCCGTACCGGCGACGAGGATGGTCGAAGTGGGGACGGATGCTTCTGACGTCGGTGCCGAGCTCGGTTTCCCGGTCGTGCTCAAGCCGGTCGCGTCCCGCGAGGTGCTCGCTGATCGGACGATCCGGTCGAACGTCGTCGCTTATGCCACCGACGCCGAGCAGCTCAGGGCCCGATTGAGCGCGTTGCCGCCCGGGACCACGGTCATGCTCCAGCGCTGGGTGCCGGGCGACGGGATCGGCGTCGAGCTGCTCATGGACCACGGCCGACCGCTCGTCGCCTTCGAGCATCGACGGCTCCGGGAATTCCCACCGACGGGCGGCGCCAGCTCGCTGCGCGAGAGTGTCGCGCTCGATACCGACCTGCACGATCAGGCGGTACGGATGCTTGCCGAGCTCGGCTGGACAGGCTTGGCGATGGTCGAGTTCCGGCGCGGCCGGGACGGGATCGGCTACCTCATGGAGATCAACGGGCGGGTGTGGGGATCACTCCCGCTGGCAGTCCGTGCCGGCGTCGATTTCCCGTCGCGCCTCGCCGAGCTCTTGTTGGATGTCGCCCCGAGCGACGCGACCACCGCGACCGACACCGATGCGGAGTACCGGCGCGGCGTTCGAGCGCGCAACCTGCGGCTCGATATCGCGTGGATCGGGAGCGTGCTCACTGGTCGTCGGCGGCAGCGGGGGATGCCGTGGCCCTCCCGCCGCCAGGCGGTCGGCGCGATGGTCGGCCTGCTCGACCCCCGGATCGCCGACGACCTCATGAGCTGGACCGATCCGGCGCCCGGGCTCGCCCAGCTCGGCACGATCGTCCGTGACGGCTTGCGGGAGCAGCGTCGGTCCGATGCCTGACCGCCTTCGGCGGATCGCGGCGGCGGCCGGACGTGGACCGGTCGCGGATGTGGCGGCACGGATCGTCGACCGGGCACTCCCACGGAGACCCGGCAGCCTGACGATCCTCACCTACCACCGCGTCGACGAGCCGTCCGCTCGGCCGGACCTGATGCCGAGCCTTGTCTCGGCGACCCCCGCGGACTTCGGGTCGCAGATCGCCCTCGTCGCTCGTGACTTCGATGCCGTGTCACTCACCGACGTCCTGGACGCGCTCGACGATCCGCGCCGATTGCCACGCCGCGCTGTACTCGTGACCTTCGACGACGGGTATCGAGACTTCGCCACGAACGCCTGGCCCGTCCTCAGGGAGGCGTCCGTTCCGGCGACCCTCTTCGTCGCGACCGCGTTCAGCGACGACCCACGTCGGCCATTCTGGTGGGACCGCCTGTGGTCGGCGGTCGCTGGGGCCGAGTCCGGGGCGTTCGAGACCCCGGTCGGGCCCCTGCCGGTCGGGCACGACGCGGCGAAGACCACGGTCGCGCGACTCCGGACCTGGCTGAAGGACCTCGACCACGACGCCGTGCTCCTCGAGGTCGACCGGATCGTCGAGGGGCTGGGCAGTCGTCCTGCAGATGGCGCCGATGGCGACCCGGCCGCGGACCTCCCGCCCGCCATCCTCGATTGGGATGAGCTTCGGCGCCTTGCCGGAGAGGGCGTGACGCTGGCGCCCCACACACGCCATCACCCGCTGCTCGACCGGGTCGCACTCGATCGAGCCGTCGCCGAGATCAAGGGCTCACTCGCCGATCTTGAGCGTGAGACGGGCAGCATCGCGACCGTCCCTGCGGTCCTTGCGTACCCCAGCGGGGCGGCCGGCGAGTCGGCTGTCGAGGCGGCGCGACGCGCGGAGATGCGACTCGCGATGACCACGAGACGGGGTGGCAACGATCTCCGTCGAGACGACCCGCTTCGGCTGGACCGCATCAACGTCGGCGGTCGCTCGAGCGTGCCATTGATCCGGGCGCAGCTCGCCTGGGCAGGATCGCTTGACGTGGTGCGCTAAGGCATCACCCGCGGGCTCCCGCGACGGGGCACCGTCGTACACTCCGCCACTGGGTCCGACTTCGGCCCCGCGCTGATTGGGGAAGGAGCCGCCACGAACGGGATGCTTCGCCCGTGGGTCGCGCTCGCCGCGCTCGTGGTCGTGATCGCGGGCTCGATCGTCGCCGTGATGGCGCTCGCCCAGCCATCCGCACCCTCGCCGTCCCCGTCGCGTCCGCCCGCCAGCGTCGGACCGAGCGCGTCGACCACGACGAGTCCGAGCGGTGGCTCCGTCGCGCCTCCGACGGGGATCACGTTCCCGGACTTCGTGGTCGACCCGACCGTCGTCCGCTCGCCGACGACCAGCACCGCCCAGTCGAAGCTCTGGTACGCGGATGGTCGTTGGTGGGGCGCGCTCTTCGCGCCGACGACGAACCGGCAGAACATCTTCATGCTCGATCCGAAGACCCAGGTCTGGGCGGACACGGGCACGCTCATCGACGAGCGCCCGACCGCCGACAGCGACGTGCTGTCGTCCGGGTCGACGCTGTGGGCGGTGTCCGGGGGCTCGCGCGAGACCGACAACCATGCGATCCGCGTCCGGCGGTTCACGTATGACGCCAAGGGGAAGCGGTACACGCTCGACCCTGATTTCCCGGTCACGATCCGACCGATCGGTGCGAGCCCCGCGGTCATCGCACTCGACTCGAAGGGCACGGCATGGGTCGCGTATGCGGCCGACGGCAAGGTCTGGATCACCCACTCGCTCGCTTCCCCGACGTCGTGGAGCGTGCCGGTCGCGTTCACTGCGCAGCAGGCAGCGGTCGATGCGACCGATGTGGCGTCGGTCGTGGCGTTCGGTCCTGGGCGGATCGGCGTCGCCTGGACGAACCAGCGTTCGGGCGTGTTCTTCGCGAGCCACGACGACACCACGCCCGACGATCAGTGGTCGACGGTCGAGAGCATCCTGCCAGGGCCGCAGCCCGACAAGCTGCTGAACCTGACGACCTATCCGCTCGCGGACGGCACGACCGAGGTCGCGGCGGCCGTGTCCACGACGAACGACCAGTCGGCGGCGGGCCGGACGCTCGACGCACTGACGCTCGTCGCGACCCGTGACGCGTCCGGCGACTGGCGGACGGCGGTCTCCGGTCTCGTCCGTGACCGGCACACGCGCCCGATCATCCTCGTCGACGCGACGAACCGGACGATCGCGGTCGCAGCGACGTCCCCGGGGGGTGGCGGCGCCATCTATTACAAACGCGCGTCGCTCGACCAGATCGAGTTCGACACAGGCATCGGCACGCCGCTGGTCGCGAGCACGACCCAGACGACGATCGACAACGTCACCTCGGCCAAGGGCCCGCTGACCGCGGAGTCAGGCCTCCTCGTGCTCGCCCATGACCGGACGTCGGGGACGTATCTCCATGGTGTCGTCGATCTCGGTGGGGGCGCACCGACGGTCGATCCTGGCGATGCCTCGCGATCGAAGCTCCCGACACCCCCGCCGAAGGGCACGACGACCATCCTCATGCACGACACATTCGAGCCGTACCCCGTCGGTAGGACCGTTCCGGCGGCCTGGTACACCCGGCCCGAGGACCCGAAGGGCCGGATGTCGATCGTGACCGGTCCGACGGCCCGCGCGCTCCGGGTGACCGGGGCCCGGACGAACGTGCGAGCCTGCCGAGACTTCTCCGACGTCCCGCGCGCGACCATCTCCGTCGACATCCTCGTGAAGCTCTCGAAGCCCGCCCTCGAGGACGCGACGATCCTGTCGGTGCGTGGCAGTGGCGGCGAGTCCGCGAGCGTCCGCGTGACCACAAAGTCGGTCTTCGCCTATTTCAACGGCACGACCAAGATCCGGACGACCGCCGTGTTCCGGCCGGGCGCCTGGTACCGCGTCCGCGCCACCATCGATCAGGTGAGGAAGACGTACAGCGTCCGGATCGACACCGGTGGTGGTCGACTCGTCACACGGGCGAGCGGTCTTCGCTGGCGGGCCCGCGTGGTTCCGTCGGTCAAGTCGGTGTGCGTGGAAACGGCGCCGGCGCCGCCCATCCAGACCATCGATATCGCAGAGGTGCGTGTGACTCAGGTCGTGACCCCATGAGGATCGTCGTCACCGGCGCGGCCGGTTTCATCGGCTCGACGCTGTCGGAGGCGCTGCTCGCCGCCGGCCACGAGGTGGTCGGCCTGGACGCGTTCATCGACTACTACCCCCGCCCGATGAAGGAGGCGAACCTGGCCGGGCTGGCCGAGGCGAGCGCCTTCCGCTTCGCGGAGGTCGATCTCCGGACCGGCGAGCTCGACCCGTGGCTCGAGGGAGCCGACGCCGTGATCCACGAGGCCGCCATGGCCGGTCTGATGCGGAGCTGGACGGACCTCGAGCTCTATACCTCGTGCAACATCCTGGCGACGAACCGGTTGATCGAGGCGGCTCGACGAGCAGGTGTCTCGCGATTCGTGCTCGCATCGACGTCGTCGGTCTACGGCACCGAGGCGGTCGGGAACGAGGATCGGCCCCTCGAGCCATCGTCGCCCTACGGCATCACGAAGCTCGCCGCCGAAAAGCTCGTGCTCGCGAACGTCGCATTGCACGGCTTCCCCGCCACGATCATCCGCTACTTCTCGATCTACGGGCCTCGCCAGCGGCCGGACATGGCGTACCACATCTTCACCGAGGCGATGCTCGATGGCCGACCGATCACGGTCTTCGGGGATGGCGAACAGACGCGCTCGAACACCTATATCGATGACGCGGTGAACGGAACGATCCGCGCGCTCGAGCGGGGCGCCGTCGGCGGCATCTACAACCTCGGAGGCGGCCGAACGATCTCGCTCAATGAGGCGATCGCACTGATCGCCGAGCACGTCGGGGTCGAGCCGATCATCGAGCGCAAGCCCGCGCGGCCGGGTGACCAGCGCCACACGAGCGCCGACGTGACGCGGGCACGTGAGGCGCTTGGCTATGCGCCGGTGGTCGAGCCGCGCGAGGGTCTCGGGCGCCAGGTCGCGTGGCATCTCGCACGGCGCGGATTGGCAGCCCCGCGCTAAGCGCCGGCGCAGCGCGACGGTCGGGAGCTAGGCCCCGGATCCCTTGAAGACGGCGAGTGCCGTTTCTGCGATCAGCCGCAGATCGAGCATCGTCGAGCGGCGCTCGATGTACTCGATGTCGAGGCGGAGGCGCTCATCGAACGTCATCGTGCCGCGGCCTTTGATCTGCCACAGCCCGGTGATGCCCGGCACGACCTCGAGTCGCTCGGAGTGCCACAGGTCGTAGGTGCTCGCGGCGAACGAGGTCGGCCGCGGGCCGACGATCGACATCTCGCCACGGATCACGTTGAGGATCTGTGGTAGCTCGTCGAGGCTAGTCTTGCGCAGGAACCCGCCGATGCGCGTGATGCGTGGGTCGTTCGGGATCTTGAAGTCCGGCGGCGGCAGGATGTTGAGGTGCTGGAGGGAGGCCTTCAGCTCCTCGGCGTTCTGGACCATCGTCCGGAACTTGAACATCGGGAAGCGGACACCATGCTGGCCGGTCCGCTGCTGCGCGAACAGCATCGGACCCGGTGACTCGAGCCGGATCGCGAGCGCGCACAACAGGCCCACCGGGAGCACCACCGGGAGCGCGAGCGCGCACAGGGTCAGGTCGAGCGCCCGCTTGGTCACCCCGTAGAAGCGAGGTGTACGGACCTCGCCCGGAGAGCGATCGTTCATCGAGCGGCTCGTTCAGCCGACGGCGCGGGCTCCGCGGCCGGGATCTCTTCGGTGACCGGCTCGTCCTCGGCGATCGCCGCGCGGATCGGTGTCGGCACCTGACTCAGGGATGCGCCATGGACGGCCGAGATCAGCGCGCCGCTCGTCAAACCGTCGTCCGGGAAGGTCGCCATCCGAACGTCGCCCGGCAGCAGCTCGGGAGCGATCGTCTGCAGCCGTCCGACAAGGGCGTCTGCCGAGGCACGCGAGGTCTCAGGGAGCAGGAGATAGACAGCACCGTCGTCGACCCAGGTACGGTCGACCAGGCGGAGGTGCTCATGCAGTCGGCGTGAACGGACGTCGGGATCCTCCTGGACCGCGTCCGGCCCCAGCGGTGCCAGGGTCCGAAGGAGGGTCATCGGCCGGGTATTGCGGCGCGACCGCCGGAGCTCGCGCCGGAATTCGGCCCAGCCGGCTCGCGCCGGGATCGTGGTCGCCGCGGCCGGTCTGGCCGGTGCGGTCAAGAGCACCAGCATCAGAGCCAGCACACCGAAGATGCCCATCCAGAACGCGAGGCTCGGGGCGATGTCGATCCCGACCCGCGCGATCTCGAGCCCGATCCCGACGCCCGCAAGCGCCGCGATCAGAGCGACGACCAGGTGGTGGCGCCGTTCTGGAGTCATCCTCGATTCCACTGAAGGGACGCGAATGATGCGGAGGTGGCGGCCTCGACGCCCTTCGGGGCGACGGTGCCGCGACCGAACGACGAGTAGGTGAAGCCCGCTGCCGCGACCTCCGCGCCGTTGAGCACGTTCCGTCCGTCGATCAGGATCCGTCGGCGCATCGCCATGGCGGCGCTGGCCCAGTCCATGTCGACGAACTCAGGCCACTCGGTCACGAGCACCGCGATGTCAGCATCGCGGAGCGCATCCGCGGCAGCCGCGACGACCTCGAGCCCGGGGACCAATGAGGCGGATCGCTCTCGAGCGGTCGGCATCGGGTCATAGGCGATGACCGTGGCGCCGCCCTCGATGAACTCGCTGGCGATGGTCAGTGCCGGCGCATCGCGCAGGTCGTCGGTGTCGGGCTTGAAGGTCAGGCCGAGCAACGCTACCCGGCGGCCGCGAACCGTGCCGTCGAGGAGACTTGCCGCGCGCTCGACGACCTGCGTACGGCGACGGTGGTTGACATCGTCGACGGCCGTCAGGAGCGGGGTATCGACCCCGGCCTGCGCCGCCGTGCGAATCGTCATCGAGACCTGATTCGGCAGGCACGAGCCGCCGAACCCGACGCCGGCGCGCAGGAACGCGCCACCGATCCGGGTGTCGTACGACATGCCATCGACGACGGTCGAGACGTCGGCGCCGAAGGCATCGCAGATCTCGGCGAGCTCATTGGCGAAGCTGATCTTCGTCGCGAGGAAGAGGTTGGCTCCGAGCTTCGTGATCGCGGCGTCGATCGCGCCCATCACGATGACCGGTGCGGCGGCCGAGTGGTACAGCTCGCGGAGCGCCGACTCGCCATGCCCCTCGGGGTCGTCGACGACGCCCAGGACGATCCGGTCCGGCTGCTGGTAATCGCGGACGGCCCGCCCCTCGCGCGTGAACTCAGGGTTCAGCATGACGGGGATCGGCGTAAGCCCGGCGGTCGATCGCCGGCTCGCGACGATCTGCGGGAGCTGGCGGATGAAGTCCGGCGGCAGTGTCGAGCGGATCACCAGCGTCGCTGTGTCGCCCATGGCCGGGACGATGTCCGCCAAGGCGCCGCGCACCGTATCGGTCTGCCACCCACCGTTGCCGTCGTGTGTGCCGACGGCGACGATCACCATGTCGGCTGCAGCGGACGCGCCCTTCAGGTCGTCCGTGAAGCGCAACGTGCCCCGCTCGATCCCGTCGGCGACGAGCTCCGGGAGCCTCGGCTCATGGAACGGGACCCGTCCCTCTCTGAGGGACCCGAGCCGTCGCGGGTCGGCATCGACCCCCACCACCTGGTGGCCCCATTCGGCGAGGCACGCGCTCGTGACGAGCCCGACGTAGCCCAAGCCGACTACGGTCACACGCATTCTGTCTTTCCCCCTTTTCCAGAGCTGCTGGCCCTGGCGTTCGCGACTGCTCGGCCTCCCCAGGTTGAGCGTCGATTGCCCCCGATGGCCCGATACGGGCCCACGAATGCCTCCCCCGAGGCGGACCCCAAAAGTACCAACCCCCGGGGGGCATATCGTAAGCCCCCGGCGCCTCATTTACACTTGCGAATACGAATCGAACAAGGGCTTGAGCGTGCTCGAAGCCACTCTGGAGCGCACTTCCGGTGCACGGCCGCACCAAGCGCCGGGAGGTAGCACGTTGCGGGCGCGTTGCAGCGGGCGGGGCGTCGCGGCAGCCTCGGGTAGCATCACCATCGCTTAGCGCCGAGAGTCGGAGGAAGCGTGCAGGGGGTCATCGAGGGCGTACCCGTCATCCTGGTCCTGATCGCAGGGATCGCTGCGCCCTTGGCGGGTTGGTACGCCACGCGGCGCTACCGCAGTCCCGGGACCTGGTTCGTCCTCGGCGCGCTCACCGGACCGATCGCGTTGGGACTGCTGGCCGTCTCTCCCCCGGGGCGTTGTCCCGAATGCGACGCGCGCATCGATGGCTGGGCCGCCTACTGCGACCGGTGCGACGAGCCGCTTCCCGCGCGGATCACGCTCGGCGCTTCCGCGCCGGCGCAGTCGAGCTCAGCGCCTGTGCCCGTGATGGCTCCGGCAGGGGTCGCGGCGGGATCGAGACCGGTCGCGGTGCCGACGCCGATCGACCGCGCCAGATCGTCCTCCCGCCGAGATGCTCATCCTGGATGGCCCGACCGGCCGATGGCGTCGCCGACGTCGCTGGGTGTCCGCCCGACGTTCCTCCCATCGAACTACGTCGCCGCGACGATGGGCGACCAGCCTTCGGGCGACGTCCTGTCGACCGGCGTCTATCTCTCCGGCAATGCGGGTCTCGAGGTCGGTGCCTGCTATGCGATCGCGCGCGACGGTGACCGCGTGCGAGTCTTCGGCCCGGTCGATGCCGGTCAGTTGACCGTTCGCCATGAGGGTGCCGTCAACGAGTTCGACGTCACTGCCATGGACGACCGCGTGATCATCACCGGTCGCGGCGGCCGCTCCGGGACCGCCTTCGTGTTCCGGACCATCGGCGGCATGCGAGCCGCCGACCTGGAGCTTGCCCTCGGGCCGGTGGCCGGCACCGCCACGTGACCCTTCGTACCGGCACGGCTGAACGACGGCCACGGCCGCCTTCGCCGGAATTCATGGGCGGCGTCTCCGCCGTCGCGATCATCCTTCTGATCGCGGTGGTCGCGCTCGGCGTCGGCCCTGGCGGCGGGTCACCGACGACGCCCGCGGGCGCAAGCCAGGCCCCGAGCCAGGCTGTCGCGACGGCCGTACCGACCCCGACACCCCTGGTCGATCCACAGGTCGTCAAGCTCTTACGCTCGTTGAACGAGCAGCTAGCGACCAGCGCCGATGCGCTGCAAGCGGAACTCGAACGGACGCACTTCCGGGTCGAGGATGTCCAGGCCCTGATCCGACAGGTGAACAGCCGTGCCGCGGTCGGTGCCCAGGCGGTCCAAGCGCTATCTGGTGCGCTGGGCAAGGACCAGCCAGGCGGCAGGATGGCGGCGCTCTACCAGGAGATGCAGGACTCGGCAGCCAAGACGCTGACGGCGTCCGTGAACAACCCAGCGCGGTATCGGGCCGGTGCCGAGGCTTTGGTGGCCGCGATCCGCCTCCTCCCTGCGCTCCAAAAAGAGCTCGACGCGCTCGCAGAGCCCCCGACGCCAGCTCCGTCCAAGCCATCTCCATCGCCGACGCCGACCCCCGTTCCCACCAAGACCCCTGCGCCGACGCCGACGCCGACGCCGACCGGCACCCCGGCCCCGTCGGGCAACCCGACGGAGTCGTTGCCCGTCGCGAC
>Ga0111539_10002964_pt1 | contig 22508 bp, 22 predicted proteins | sample RhiMethybrSRZTD1_FD_79667 | JGI IMG/M metagenome (GOLD analysis project Ga0111539, IMG submission 79667) | Populus rhizosphere microbial communities from Tennessee, USA - Rhizosphere MetaG P. TD hybrid SRZTD1 (version 2) (version 2) | ecosystem: Host-associated > Plants > Roots > Rhizosphere >...
GTGCAGGATCGACAAACTACGCGCCCGGATAAAAGTTTTGCCGCGGACAGGCGCCTAGCGAGTTGTTTACTCGCGCCTGGCGCCGGCGACCCGGGCGCGAGTAAGCAATTCGCGCCACACTTCATTACTTCTGACCAACCTCCCATTTCATACGACATTCCGGCGGGCCGCTGGCCCGCGCTGTTTGAGTCTTCAGAAGACGATTATTTCGACGACGCAATGGCCGCCTGGCGTGAATTGAGCCATCGCCGGCGTTTGGCCCGCGAACAGGCAGGTAGCTTATGGAGCGAGTAGCTTTTCTTATCGAGCATACGGGGGAAAGGATCGGATGTCTGCTCAACCCGGAGAGCATCGTCAGGAGGCGGGCCGCTGGGTTGCGGCGGCGGCGCTCGGCGGGCGGGCTGCTCACGGGCCGCGGGCTTTCAGATGACCAATTGATCTATACGGGCGGCGGGACGACCGAAATGAATCTCGACCTCCTCTTCGACGTCTCTGTCTCAGGCTCGACGATCGCGACCGAAGACGTGCGCGATCTGACGGCTCCGTTATGGGCCCTGGCCGAAAACGTACCCGTCGAAGACGGGTACGGCAGGCCGCCGCTGGCGCGCTTCATCTGGGGCAAGAGCTGGAACATTCCCGGAGTCATCGCCGAGGTCGCAGAACGGCTCGAATGGTTTACGCCTGAGGGGATCCCCCGCCGGTCCTGGCTGCGGATGCGAATGTTGAGAGTCGCTGAGTCGCAGTCGCGTCCGCAAGCGTCTCGACACTCGAATCCGGCGATTGCCCCGATTGCCCCGATTGCTCCGATTGCCCTGGCCCCGGCGGTAGGATCGCCCACCGGGGCAAGTCCCGCCGCCGCGGTCAGGGGAGCTGCGGCGGCGGAAGGCGGACGAGTCTATGAAGTCGTCGGCGAATCGAGCGAAGGCGGCTCAAGCGAACCGCTTTACAACATAGCGTCGCGCCAGGGCCGCTCTCCTTCCTGGTGGAGGGTGATCGCTGAACATAACGGCATCGACGACCCGTTGCGAATCGCGCCTGGGACTCAGTTGCAGGTTCCATGAGCGAAGCAACGCGTTAACGCCCGACAGGTTTGTTAATTCGATGGCGGAAAGCCGCGCGGCTCAGCTTCCACGCCAGGTTTATAACTCGCGACCTCCAGCCATGGCTTGAATGATTGATTTGCCACTTGAATAATAGATCAGCCGCCTTTCTGGACTACTCGCCGGGAGTGATTTACTACCTGTTAAAATGCGGCTGAATACGCGCAAAGCCCTGGCTGGAGCGCCGGCCGGGGCTTTCGTGTGTTTAAAGCGTTTTTGGCTTGCGTGTTCAGCCGCTCCCTTACGGTCGCGGTAGCGGTACCGCGACCGTAAGCAAGCAGTTCCCGAACATCAAAGTCGCAAATGCTGTAAGTGAGCGTGACGGCTTCGCCACCATCGCTCTTACGATGTTCAATGTCGCGCCAGTGTACGCAGCCATTTATAGTAATTCGTTTCTGGTCCAGCCCTAAAAATTTTAAGACGCATGAGCCAATCGATGGTCGGTTTGCCGATATAGAAGAATAGAACAGCATCCTAACGGATCGAATGTTCCTGATAGCTATGCGCAACGGATGACCCCGATGCGGAAACCGCGAGAGCGGGGTGTCAGCGCGCCTGCGGTAGCTACGTAGCTACACGAAGACTCTCGACGAGTCTTTTTCGGCAGTACGCGTCTCAAACCACAATTAGGAGATGTCATGAGAAGAGAAGAGCTACTAGAAAAGTACGATGAATTGTATCCAGATAACTACAGAGATTATGTCGATAAATATCTTGTTGACCATTGGCGGAAAGAGAGTGAAAAAGGAAACTGGAGGGACCTCGTTACCAATGCCTTCGCTACGAGGCATGGAGGTGAGGGGACCGTCACCACGCAGCAGGCTCGCGACGTCAGCCATCTAAGATCCGCTGGGGGGCAAAACGATTTCACATCGACCACCTTAAGTGAGGATGATTTGGTAAAAATAGTCCAGAATATATCCAAAAACGGTATTATCCAATGGCATGGTCAAAATAACCAAGGTTTCAACGGGGGGTTCGCCAATTATGAGCTCTCGGTGACTGTGCGGGCGGTCACCGTCCAGGTTTTTGCCGGTAAAGGATTTAAGCCGAATCAAGACCGAGTTAACGTGGTTGTTGGGATCAACCGCCAGGGACTCATATGCCATTACCATGGTGAAGCCGAGTATGCAGATGGAACCATCTACCACGTAGATGGAGGTACTATAAAGAATCGCGACAAGTAAATCCGGCATCCCCTATCTTCTCGAAATACGCGAAACACGCCAAAAATTCGCGTATTTCGAGGTTCCTTATCCGTACGCCGGATAACTTTTACCAGAGCGCCTAACGGCGATGACGAAGAAAGTGACCTGACGAGCTGCTGCGCACAGATGCGCGGGCTTTCGGGGAATCTCCGGAGAAACGAATGAGACAGATAACGAACCTCTCCCGGGTTAAAGTCGAAATCGAGGGCAGGCCGATCGCCCAAAGCGAGGCGCAGGCGCTCGGCGAGATTCATGTGCGACAACGTCTGTCGGCGCCGGCGCAGTGTGAGCTGGTCTTCTTCGACCCTCCGGAGAGTTTCGACAATGCGCCCCCGATGACGCCGGGAGCGCCATTACGCGTCTTCGTGAATGAACAGGAATTGTTCTTCGGCCAGGTAACGGCTATCGACTATGTCTATGGTCCGGAAGCCGGGCGCGAACTGCGGGTGCGCGCTTACGACCCGTTGATCCGTTTGCGCAAGCGACAGCGCGCGCGCGCGCATGTGTGGTTCTCGCTCGCCGAGCTGGCGAGCGATATGGCCAATGATTTGGGGCTGAGAGTCGAAGCCTCCGCTGACAGCCTGAAGTGGAAGCGCGTGATCCAGCACAGGCAATCGGACCTGGACCTGCTCGTCGAAATCGCCGAACGGTGCGGGTTGAGCTTCGCCGTGCGCGGATCGAGCCTGCATATCTTTTCGCTGGAAGGCGTCGGGCAGCCGGTCCCGCTCTCGTTGGGAGATTCGTTGTTCGAGGCGCGGATCGAAATCAACAGTCATAACGCTTGTCGCGCGGTTTCGGTCAAAGGATGGGACCCCTGGCGCGCCGAAGCTCACTCAGGACAGGCGCGTCGCGCGCGAACCGGCCGCGAGTTAAGGGCCGGGGCCACCCCGATCCGCCCAAGCGACGCCGGCGAGCGCACGCTGGCCGGCCTGGCCGTGCAGGATGACCGTCAGGCCGAGGCCTTCGCGCAGGCCGAACTAGATCGTTGCGCCGCGCGTGAAGTCACGCTTTGGGGAGTCGCCGAAGGCGACCCCAGGCTTCGCCCCGGCGCGCGGGTCAGGATTGGAGGCGTCGCAGACTCGCTTGCCGGTCAGTACGTGTTGACCAGCGTCAATCACACGATTGACGCTCAACGAGGCTTTATTTCAGAAATCTCGACGGCGCCGCCGGCGCCTCGCAGTCATCCGGAAGAGACTTCTCGGGGCGCGCTGGCCACGCTCGGGGTCGTCACTAAAATTGACGACCCTGAGAGGCTCGGACGGGTCCAGGTCGCATTGCCCGCCTTCGGCGACGTCGAGACCGATTGGATGGAACCGCTCAGCGCCGGCGGCGGGGCAGGGAAGGGATTGCTCATGATCCCTGATGTTGGCGATCGGGTGTTGGTCCTATGCGCCCACGGCGACCCGGCGCAAGGAGTCGTGCTCGGCGGACTCTTCGGGCCGAAAGGTCTGCCCGAAGACGTGCTCGACGGAGGCGCCGTGCGGCGATTCACGATGCGTTCTCCGCGAGGCCAGGTCATCCGGCTCGATGATTCGGATCGAAGCCTCCGCCTGGAGAATAGCGAAGGCAGTTTTGTGGAGCTTCTGCCGGATAAGGTCAGACTCCACGCCGCAACCGACCTGGAGATCGAAGCGCCAGGCAGATCAATTGTCATACGCGGCGCCAAGATCGACTTTCAATCAGGCTGATCAATTGAGCCAAAAAACTCGGCATTTTCCGTTTTAGTAAGTGGGACTAGAGCCTGTTATTAACTTTTCCGCTGATGATCAGGATCGCGCCCAAGTCTCAGAACTCGCGAAACGAGTGCAAGAGGAGACCGGCGAAACAGTCGAGATCGCCTACGTTGATCAAGGCTACACAGGCGAAAACGCAGCCAATGCTGCCGGAGAGCATGGAATTAGGCTCGAAGTCGTCAAACTTCCAACGGCAAAGAGAGGTTTTGTCCTCTTACCTCGACGATGGGTGGTCGAGCGAAGCTTCGGTTGGGTGTCACGCTTTCGCCGCCTGGCGCGGGATTATGAGCGTTTGCCAGAAACTCTGGCCGGACCGCATTACGTAGCCTTTGTCATTCTGATGTTAAAGAACGTAGCGGAGATACTCTCTTAAAGTTGATAACAGGCTCTAGAAGTAGTACGAGGCGTCTGAGCAAGCGGTCGCGCGCAACGTCGCTCGCACAGGCGCCCGGCGATTCTCAACAGCTATGGAGTGACTCGCCGAGACCGCATGCTGGAAGCGATGCGTACCCAGGGCGCTTTCCCGATTTCTTCACAGGCTTCATTTCAAGTGGTTTATTGTATTCTGCTTTAATTTGCATACTCTTCAGTTATTTAAGACCCAAGAACGCGACTTTAACGATGGAAATCAAAGTTGCTCAGTAACCCTTCACCTCGCTAACAAAAACTCTGCCAAACTGAAAGCCTATCAAAGGATGACGGGGCGTGACTTTGACCACGCCGAATTGGAAGCGCATGAAGGTTTCCTATGCGTTTCCCCCTGAGGTCATGGATTTCATCCGTCAGCGCCTTGGAGTCACACTCAGGCGGGTAGAGAATGAACTCCAGGGTTCATAATCGCTCACGGGCTTATTGGTTGCGGCGCGCCGCGTTGCCTCAAGTAGCGCCGCCTTCCAGATTCAAATCTCCTCCGCAGTCTTGAGCCAAAACCGAGGCGTTTTCCGTTTTAAGTGGGTGAGATCGTTTTTTAGGATCGCGTCTCAGCGCCATGGCCATAATCTGGAAAATCGGAGCGGCAATAACCATAAACTTAATTTACAAAGGTGTAGTGACAAAGGAGAAACACATGAATTGGTACTTTGAAGCGTGGAAGAAGTTTGCGGTGTTTAGCGGGCGGGCGGGACGGCAGGAGTTTTGGTACTTCGTGCTGTTCAATATTCTCGCTTATATCTTGCTCTCAATCATCGCCGGCGTCATCGGCAAGGTAGGGGCGGGCCTGTTAAGCCTTTACGCCCTCGCGGCCTTTCTACCGGGGCTGGCGGCGTCGGTCAGAAGGCTGCACGACACTAACCGCAGCGGGTGGTGGCTTTTGATTATGGCGATTCCGGGGATTGGCCCGGTCGTGCTCCTGGTCTTCCTGTCGCAAGGCAGCCAACCGGCCGCGAATCAATATGGGATCATTCCAAATGTCGCCACGGCATAACAACCGGCCAATTCGGTCCACAGGCGGCAAGCCACCCGGGCTTCATCGCCGCCTGTGAGCTTCATCATCGCAATATAGGGGAAGCCCCATGCTCAAACACATTTATCTTCACGGCCACGGGGCGGTCGACACTGTGAGCCTGGAATTGAAGCCGGTTCCTTCTGGGGCGAAGGTCGTTTTTTATGCGCCGCCGGGATCCACGCTCTCGGACTCTTTCGCAGAGAAGATCTATAACTCCACGGATCAATACAAGGACGCGGGGAAGTGGGTTGAGGGTTGGAATTGTTGGAAGAAGAATGTTCAGATCGTTCCTCGACGCGGGACGATAGGAAACTCTCCGAAACTGCCTACGTCATATCCGGAAGTTACGGACATGGTGTTCGATTTCGTTCTCAGCGGCAGTCTCTCGCTTTCTCGTAGTGGGATTTATGGAGAGAAGAAGAACGGGGCGGACAATCTGATCCACGACATCGGAAAAAACACCCTCTCATTGACCAAGATCCTTAGCTACCTGGACGGACAAAAGCTACTCGATGACGACACCTACGTCCACTGGCTGGCGCGCCATAGTGACTATATAGCCGGGCATAGCGGGTGGAATGTAACGATAGCCTGAGCTCTCTATGAACACTAAACGCTACATAAGCACGGTGGCAAAAATTTTGGGGTGTATATCGTAGGGGCAGACACACAGGTCTGCCCCTACGATGGATAATGCCGGGTTATTATTGCCTGTGCGCATAGCTTGGCGTTTTCTTCATCCCGGCCTGGACATGCCGGAATACGTCGACTTTCAAACTGGCTGACCAATTGAGCCAAAGACTCGGCATTTTCCGTTTTAGTAAGTGAGGCTGACAGTACGACGCGTACGAGCAAGTGGTCGCGCGCAGCGTCAATCGCTTGCCCACGCGTTCGACGATTTTGAAAGAAGACTTCTCCGGATTAGGGCCGACCTTGAGAGGACCGGCCCGAGCCTGAGCGACACTCCGAGGAAGAGACAATGTTTTTTCTTACTGAAGACGCGAAGATTGTTTGTGACCACAGGCTGGGCGTCGTGACCAATGTCCCGACGCAAAACCTGGTGACGATCGACCGACGCCGTGTTCTGGTCGAACCGGACCCTGAAGGCAAACCGATCAAGGGCTGCCCGAATTACGGCCCGACCGTCAAACCCTGTACTACAACTTTGAAGGTCAAGGAAGGGTATTCCGACTTCATTCGCATAGATGGGCGGGCCGTTTGTTTAGATCAGGTAACAGGTCTGACCGACGGCACTCCGCCAGGAATCGTTAATTACGTCGTAGCCGCGCCGGGGCAGAATTTAGTATCGAATATATAAGTCAATCGGCGCAGCTACTGAGCACTATTACAAAAACACTGTAAACACAATCAAGTTATCTGAAAAGGAGATCGAGTGTGAAGGAATCGTATAGATAAAGTGACCGGATTTGGTTTTCAGAGAAAGGAGAAAAAATGAATTGGTACTTTGAAGCGTGGAAGAAATATGCGGTGTTCGGCGGGCGAGCGGGACGGCAGGAGTTTTGGTACTTCGTGCTGTTCCATATTCTCGCATACGTCATGCTCTCAATCATCGCCGGCGTCATCGGCAAGATAGGCGCGAGCCTGTTGAGCCTTTATGCCGTCGCGGCCTTTATGCCGGGGCTGGCGGCGTCGATCAGAAGGCTGCACGACACTAACCGCAGTGGATGGTGGCTTTTGATTATGGCGATTCCGTTGGTCGGCTCGATCGTGCTTCTGGTTTTCCTGGCGCAAGAGAGCCATGCGATTGAGAATGAGTACGGCCCCCGTCCGCAGGCCGCTCTGGCATGACATGTCGGCAACTAACCTCACCGGCGGCAAGTCCGACGGGCTCAGTCGCCGGTGAACTTCATTATTTCGTTTAGTATGTTGAAGGAGGTAATTAATGGGAGTAATAAAATGCGTGGAGAAAAGTTCGGGAGCGCCGCATGCTAAAGACGCGGTATGGGTTCCGAATGGGGACCAGTTGTATTACCCATATGTATCTAGTTGCGTCACGGTAACATTGGTTTTCGAGAATGGATTGCTCGGTGGACATGCGAGCCAGGTCACCGCGGATGAGAAAGGAGATTTCCGGCAGGCGCTAAACCTGCAGGAGGTTATTGGTCGGATGAAGAAGGAGGACCCTGGCGGAGAGAAGCGTGGCGCACTCAAGCGAATTTACTTTGTCGGCCTGGTTGAAGTGGAACAATGGGATTTTGCTGAGGCTATGAAGATTATTGCCGAAAAATTTGAACCGCCGAGAGAAGTAGAGCCAATCAAACATTACCGCTCGCCGGCGGAAGTCGTTTTTGACAACACGGACAAGCATTTATATATGCTGGAATCAGGGGTGGCAACGGCTCAAAATGAAGTTGAAAAGGTCGCGCAGATTAAACTAATGGGCTTCAATGAAAGGTACTACGGGTAGCTTATAGTCCAGGATTTTCACGGGCGCGACGGGCCGACGCGGAATATACGTAACAGCCCGCCGCATCAGTCCAAATCCGCGAACGCCTCAGTCTTAGCCTCGGCTATTTCAATCTAAATCGGACCACACAAGATCAGCGCAGTATCGCGCGCGTAAGCAAGCGGCGGACTAATCAGTCGGCCGCTCGCTTACACGCGCGATACTGCCCCGGTGTCCCGATGTTGCTTGGCCTGATTTAGCGTATTAAAACGACAAGGAGAAAACAATGTTGCTTGACATAATCAAAGAATTTATCGCGAGTGAAAAAATAGATCCGATTTACTGGGAGCTTATAATAACTATGCGCCCATCGATGATTCGCGGATCGTTATCGCCGGCGGTCCGTTCGCAGAGCGCTGTGAGAAACATTCCGCTTTTACAGTTACCGGATGTACAGGACGATCCGTTGGACGGCTACATCTATCAAATGTGTGTGGAAGAGTTAGAGAAAGACAGGGACTCAATAACAACTTCTCTGAGAGGCTCCTTCAAAGATGCCCAGACAATCGCCGCCGACTACGTTGAAGCGACAACTGAGCGCCTTCGGATTCTGGCTATGCCAAAAGGCGAGTTGTTAAAGAGGGCTTTAGCCTCACCTGATCTTGCCAATACGGGAGTTTGCGGTGAAACGGCCAATCTTCTTGCTCGAATTTTAGGCGTGGAGCCGTCGGACAGCGGAGATATGGAAACGTTGGTAAAGACGCTGACAATGGATGAACTCCCGCCGATTCACATGCTTGTTTCCATAGGGGATAGCCACAAATTTCTTATTCTAAAAAACGGGAGCGACATTACCTTGCTGCAAAGTTGGATCGGGAGATTTAGTCTCACCACCTGGATGAATAACGGCCAGGTATTCTGGAAATTGAACGACTTTGTCCAGGCATTAAGCGAAGCGTTACCGACAACAAAGGATAATCGGATAAACAAATCTTACAACCTGCTATTCAACGTGCCTGGTGTGGACCCGACGCCAAGTCCTCACACCGCATCGGAAGTATCGGTCACCGTTTACATAACCCCTAGCGACATAAAATCCGTGCGAGATAACTTGCGTGGAGAATATGAGGCAGGTCAGCAGAAGTGGATGAACTAACCGGAAGACTGGCCCGGTTTGAGTTTTTCTCTGACCGGTGGGATCGAGATGGTTGAGAGGCGCGAGTCGGTGAGGCAGGCCGCGGTGTCGTCGCTTTCGGCGCGAACCGGCGAGCGGGAGCCGCGGCCCGATTACAGCCGCTACCTGCGCATTCCAAAGGCAGTTACGGCGCAACAGGACGCCAACTCGTCCTACCGAGTGTTTCCTCATTGAGCCAAAAACTTAGCGTTTTCCGTTTTAGTAAGTGAACCCGACAGCGCGACGCCCGTAGGCAAGCGACGTGCGCGGGTCAAGTCTGGTTAACAGCTAGCCGGATGGTTAGGGAAGAGAGAATATCCCCAGGGATCGCTCATCTCTTCGCCGTAAAACTCGAACGAAATCAATTTATGAACACACATCGCTACAGAGCCTGGCGTTTTCTACATCCCGATCTTGATATGCCGGAGGACTGGGCCGGATTGAGTTTTTCTCCGACCGGCGGGATCGAGATGGTGGGGGAGCGCGAGTCGGTGAGACAGGCCGTGTTGTTACTGCTTTCGACGCGGACCGGCGAGCGGGTGATGCGGCCCGATTACGGCTGCGATCTGCACAAACTGGTCTTCTCGCCGAATGACGACACGACGGCGGGGTTGGCGATGCATTACGTGCGGCAGGCGATTGAACGGTGGGAGCCCCGGATCGTGATCGAACGGCTCGACGCCGGTCGCGACGAGGCGTACCCGGAGCGGCTGAACATTCTTCTGGAATACCGGCTGAGTTCGTCGAAGACGCGGGACAGCCTGATGGTTTCAGTGAATCTGACAGGGGAGGTGGGATAAATGCCGATCGAAACGCCCAATCTCGACGACCGCGATTTTCAGCAGCTTCTAGCTGAAGCCGCCGGCGTGATCAGGAAATACAGTCCGCAGTGGACCGACCTATCGCCGGGCGACCCGGGGATGATCCTGCTGGAGGTATTCGCCCACCTGACAGAGGTGATGATCTATCGCCTCAATCGTCTGCCGCAGAAGGCTTACGTCGAGTTTCTGAGATTGATAGGGGTCAAGCTTTATCCGCCTTCGGCGGCGACGGCTTCTCTGAGCTTCAGCCTGAGCCGGCCGCAAAATACTACGGTGGAGATTCCGCGCGGCGCCCGGGTCACGATCGGGCGGGCGTCGGGGGCGGGCGAGGCGCCGGTCTTCGTCACCACTCGCGCGGTCAGGATTGAGCCGGGCGAAGGATCGGCCGAGGCTCCCGCCTGCCACTGCGAGTTGGTCGAAGGCGAATTGATCGGGATCGGCGACGGGATGCCCGGACAAACATTCACCGTTGCGCGCCCGCCGATCATCGCTCCTATGGGTGACGAATTGGACCTGATCGTCGGCGTCGAGGCTTTGCCGCAGGAACTCAATGAGCGCGTACCCGCGCTCAAACACGGCGACAAGATTTTTCGCATCTGGCGCGAGGTCGATAACCTCTCTGAGATCGGCCAGGACCGTTTCGTCTATCTGACCGACCGCGTGACTGGCGTCATCACCTTCATTCCCGCGCTGCGGATGCCGGAAGGCGAGGGCTTGAGCGCGCATCCTGAACGGTTGGCCGAGGTCGCGGGCGCCGGGCGCGAGATTCGCGCCTGGTACCGGCGCGGCGGAGGCCCCGAAGGGAATCTGGCGCCGAATACGCTGATCGTTTTGAAAGACCCGATTCCCGGCGTCGAGGTGACCAACGTGGTCGCCGCGACCGGAGGGCGTCCGGTCGAATCGTTGGAAAACGCGCTCTTTCGCGGCCCGCAGGAACTGCATTCGCTCAAACGGGCGGTGACGGCGAGAGACTTCGAGCAGATCGCCGAGCGCGTCTCTGGCGTGGTTGCGCGCGCGAAGGCGTTCACCAAAGCCGCGCTCTGGAAACATGCCGCGCCGGGCACGATCGAGGCGCTTCTCGTCCCCTACTACCTCGAAGAGACGCGGCGCAGCAACGGCGCTGTCACCGCCGAAAAGCTCAAAGAGCAGGAGACCGAAGAGGCGCGCGCGCGCGTCCAGGCGGCGTTGGATGAACGCCGGCCTCTGGGTACGACATGTCTGGTCAGCTGGGTTCGATACAAGGCCGTACGCGTAAAGGCGCGAGTGGTCACGCATCGCGGCGAAGATCCGGCGGCGGTCAAGGCCAGAGTGCTCGACCGGCTGCATCAGATGATCAACCCGCTGCCGACGCCTATGCGCCGCGGCGGATGGAGCTTCGGACAGCCGCTGCGCCAGTTCGACGTTTACGACACGGTGCGCCAGGAGCCGGGCGTCAGGTATGTGGACGACGTCGCCTTTCTGATCGACGAGGCGCCGGATAAAGGCGTGATGGCGCTCGCCGCCGACGCCTTCCAACCCAAGACCTGGTACGCCGGCGCGGATTCGTCGCTCTTTCGCACTCTCAACGACGGCGACGGCTGGGAGCCGTGCGGCAGGTTCGAGGGGGAGAGCATAGACACCATCCGCGTCCATACGGGCAAAGCGGGATTGTTGGCGGTTGTGACCGTTCTCGCGGGCGACGCCGTCGGTTCGCGCCTGCGCGTCTCGCAGGATTGCGGCGAGACCTGGCGACAGGCCGCCGAGATGGAATTCAGGATTCACGACTTCGCCTGGGCGATGCGAGGCGCCGAGCCGATCCTCTGGCTGGCGACGGACACAGGGCTTTATGAACTCGCCATGCGGCCAGACGCCAGCCCGGTGCAGGTCCTGGTCGATACCGGAAATCAAGGCCGCGGATTTTTCGCCGTGGCCGCGACAACTACGGCGCGCGGCCTCAACCTGGTCGCCGTCGCCTCGCAATCGAACGGCGGAATATTCGTGTCCCACGACGGCGGCAAATCGGGGACCTTTAACAACATCGGTCTTAAGGGCGAGGACGCGCGTGTGCTCGAAGCGCAGCGGGACGGCGTTCGGACGTTCTTATGGGCCGCGGTGGCGGTCGGCGGCAATGACCCCGAGCGCGGGTGCTTTCGGATAGAGCCCGAAGGTTCGGCGGAAGGCTGGCGGAATTACGTGAAGGGATGGGCTGGAGGGAGTTGCCGGGCGCTGGCCTTCCAAGGGTCGAAAGTGATCGCCGCGACGCATCATTCAGGCGTGGTCTGGCTCGATTCGAGCAAGGAAGACGCGGCCTGGCAAACGCCGGGGATTCGCTGCGGACTGCCTTTTCGGGCGGCGAAACAGGATCGCATCTTTCACCCGATCGAAGCGCTGGCCGCGCGCCCCGACAACCATTTCATACTCGCCGGCGGGATCGATGGCGTCTTTCGGAGCGATGACGGAGCGGCGAGTTACGAAGGTTGTTCGAGCAAAGAATTCACGAAGAGCGTGACGATTCCAGACACATGGCTCTTCTGTTCGGGCGAGCACGACATCGAGGTGGTAAGCGAAGATGAAACGTAGCGAGATCGAGAAGCTTTTGCCGACTGTGATTCGGCGCACCATCCGCCGGGACAATCCGTCGGTGGCGATCCTGGAGGTCATGTCGGCCCTGCACGAACCTTCGGAGGCAATGATCGCGCGGCTGGACAGCATATTCAACCCGTTTAGGACGCCGGACTTGTTTGTCCCGTTCCTGGCGCGCTGGTTGGACCTTGAGCGGATCTTCGACGGGGCAGGCGCGCCTGCGTCCAACAGGCGATCGACGATCTCGACCGGACTGGGCTGCCTGCGCGCCTTGACCGCATCCGCTTCTTACCTTTCGCAATGGCGTGGCACGAAAAAGGGACTCGACCACTTCCTTGAAATCGCGATCGGAACTCAAGGGGTCGTTATCGAGGAGCAGGCGCCAGGGGAGGACGGGGCGCCCATCCCATTTCATTTGCGAGTGGTCGCGCCGGATTCAACCAAACCTCATCGATCGCTGATTGAGCGGATTATCGAATCGGAGAAACCGGCTTATGTGACATACGAACTCGTATTCGCATCGGCTAAGGAGCTAAACCATGAATAGAATCTTTGCCATCACCGCCACGAGCGACCGTGTCCCCACCGGAGGGGACGGGCGCGGAGAAATTACCTTCACAGTGACGAACAGTTCGGCGCGTCCGTTGCGGGGCCAGCTTCGCGTCAGGCCGCTCGGCTCGACCAGGGGGGAGTGGCTGAGTGTCGCCGGCGAGACTGAGCGCGCCTTCTCGCCGAACGCCACGCAACAGGTCGTGATCAAAGTCGCCATTCCCCCGGGCGTCCCCGCGGGCAAGTATCAATTCAGGCTCGACGCTATTTCAGTCATCAATCCGGATGACGATTTCACTGAAGGACCAACCGTCGATCTGGAAGTCAAAGCGACGGAGCCCCCGAAGAAGGCCTTCCCATGGTGGATTGTAGCCGCGGCCGCCGGAGCAGTGATCCTGATCGTTACGCTTACCTGGTGGTTGTGGCCCAAGAGCGGACCAAAAGTCGTTTTTGAGGATAACTTCGATGAAGCGCCGAAGGGGGCCTGGTCGCAACAGAAGACAGAGATGACGCCGGACGGCAAGACGAAATTTCTGGGACAATTCTGGACCGATGCGGTCCAGATGAAATTAAATGATCTGCCGACTCACAAAACCGTCACGGTCAACTTCGACCTTTATGTAATCAATACCTGGCAAGGTCTTGATCCCAGGAACGCTGACGGTCCGGATGAGTGGGGCCTACTCCAGGGAGAATTGAATCCCAGCAGCCTGGAACTTGGTAAACGCGCCAGCCCTCCAATTAATGTACTTGCCGGCTCCACCCTGATTTATACCACTTTCTCCAATGTGGATCCCTTCAGGCAGAACTATGCGTGCGGGAACGTTGAGTACGTGTCTTCCACTTGTTACTTCGGTGATGAGAAAGCGGCCTTCGGCGCGGCGGCAGTAAACTCTCTCGGGTACAACACGTTCCCAACATTGCCTGTCAAAGATTCTGTTTACAAGATCAAGCTCTCTTTCGCGCACGACAAAAGCAATCTCATTCTGACCTTCTTCGGCAATTTGAAAGAGAACATTGTAACAAACAGAAACATCGGCAACGAAGGGTGGGGACTGGATAACGTGCGAGTCGAGGTACAGTAACGATTACAGATGCCTCGGTCTTGCGCAATGTCGTTGGAACGAAACAAGGAGCTAAATCATGAATAGAATTTTCGCCATCACCGCCGCTAGCGAGCGTGTTACTGTCGGAGGAGACGGTCGCGGAGAAATAAACTTCACTGTGACGAACAGCTCGGCGCGCAATCTGCGCGGCCAGCTTCGCGTCCGGCCGCTCGGCTCGACCAACGGGGAGTGGCTGAACATCGCCGGCGAGAACGAACGAGCATTCACGCCGTACGCCACACAACAGGTAGTGGTTAAAGTCGCCACTCCGCTGGGTGCGCCCGCCGGTAAATATCAATTCAGACTCGACGCCCTCTCTACTGTCAATCCGGATGACGATTTCACCGAAGGCCCGACCATCGATCTTGAAGTCAAGGCGACAGAGGCCCCGAAGAAGGCGTTCCCGTGGTGGATTGTGGCGGCGGCAGGCGGGGCCGTGATCCTGATCGTCACTCTTACCTGGTTGTTGTGGCCCAGCGGCGGCGTCGAGGCGCCGGATGTCGTCGGGCTTGATGTCGCTGAGGCCACTAAGAAGTTTGAAGACCTGAAGTTTAAAGTTGAGGTCACCCGGCAGGTCAACTCGTCAGTCGGCCTCAACCGCGTCTTTTCGCAAGACCCGCAGGGAAAATCGATGGCCAAGGTAGGCGCGACGGTCATGCTACTCGTCGCCGCGCAAAAGCCGGATGAAACAAAAGTCATCTACGAGGAGAACTTCAACGACTTCGACAAGGACTTGACGATAGCCTGGTCGAATCCGAAGGTGGAAATGACGCCGAACGGCAAGACGAGATTCCTTGGGCAATTCGGCACTGAATCGGTCAAATTGACCCTGGATAAGCTCCCGCCTCACAAAACCGTCACGGCCAAATTCGACCTTTATATTTTGAAGACATGGGATGGTGATCAACCCGCCCTCGGCCCCGATGTCTGGGGACTCAAACTGGAAGATACCGCCGTCTTAATCAATACCACTTTCACCAACGTGGAACAGTTTAAGCAGAGATTCGCTTGTAAAAGCGGCGAGGAAACAACGCCCGCTTGCCTGGGAGGCGGAGCGATCGGGCCTTTTGGCGCAGCGGCGATCAACTCTCTAGGTTTTGGGCCGTGGGATAGCGTCCACAAAATCAAACGTACTTTCGCGCACGACAGGAGTTTTCTCATGCTGACCTTCTTCGGCGAATTGAAAGAGCAAATCAACGACGAGTCTTGGGGGTTGGATAACATGCGGATAGAAGTACAGTAACGATTTTCGTTACCTCGCTCTTCCGCAATGGCGTTGGAACGACACAAGGAGATAAACCATGAATAGAGTCTTCGCCATCACCGCCGCCAGCGAGCGTGTTACCGTCGGAGGAGACGGGCGCGGAGAAATTACCTTCACAGTGACGAACAGCTCGGCCCGCCCGTTGCGCGGCCAGCTTCGCGTCAGGCCCCTCGGCTCGACCAAGGGGGAGTGGCTGAGCGTCGCCGGCGAGACTGAGCGCGCCTTCTCTCCGAACGCCACGCAGCAGGTCGTGGTCAAAGTCGCCACTCCGCCAGGGGCGCCTGCCGGTAAATATCAATTCAGGCTCGACGCTATATCCGTCATCAATCCGGATGACGATTTCACCGAAGGCCCGACAGTAGATCTTGAAGTCAAGGCGACGGAGGCCCCGAAGAAGGCCTTCCCGTGGTGGATTGTAGCCGCGGCTGGCGGGGCGGTGATCCTGATCGTCACGCTTACCTGGTTGTTGTGGCCCAAGAGCGTAGAAGTTCCCGACGTTGTCGGGCTTGATCTCGAAGAAGCTAAGAAGAAGCTTGAGGACTTGAACCTCAAAGCCGGGCTTACAAGCCAGGCTAACCCGTCAGTCTTGAGATACCGTGTCTACGGGCAAGATCCGAAAGGGAACTCAATGGCTGAGGCTGGCGCAACGGTCACGTTGTTGATCGCCGCGGAAAATACTTTGGTAGCAAGCCGGCCAGGCCCTATGGCTACGACCAACGCCGCCCCTCCCACCCCCGCACCCACTCGCGTCGTTAGCGCATGCGCCTCGCGGGTCTTCCGCTCCGAGAGCGCACGCAGTTGGGTAGAATTCCGGCTCCCACAAGCGAGCCTTGGGTTTGCCATTAAAGTTCCAGCGGGCGCATACAACAAATATGTCTTTCCTGCGTGTAATCGGGTTTGGTGGGATGACATTACGTTCTCTTGCGAGAGTACGGGCGTCTGGGAAAAGATACAGGGCAACTGGGGCGCCGATGGGCTGTGTCATGGTACGCCTGGCTCAAGCCCCTATTTAGCTACTGGAGATAAGTGAAGGCTGCGCATAAATCGACCATTTCAAGTAGTTGATTGCATTCAGTTTTAATTTGCGAAGTCTTCAGATAAGTAGCGGTGTTCTTGAAGGGTGACATATGAACAAATCACGGATTGCCATCATCATATTGGTTCTAATTGCCGTCGTCTTCGCGATCGGGGTAGGCGCGGGACTCAGCCGGAATGAAGATGAACCGGATGCCGGAAAGATGAACAACGATCAGATCGCGGCGTTTGTCGAGAAGAGCGTCCCGAATTTCTTCAAGACCCTGCAAGAATCGTTGGGCTCGCAAGGCCCAAAGCTGAAAGCTCAGGATTTCTCCTATCCGAAGTTCAACGACTCCATTGTCCTCATCGACTTTTCCCACAAAGCGCCTCTGGTCGCGCTCATCGGCAAATCTGACGACGAGAACCGAAAAGCCGTCTTCAAACTCGCCTCCGGCGCCAAAGCTTTTGTCACATACGAGCCGAAGTCGTTGCCCGCGGGGGTTGAAGATTCCGAAGCCAAATCGGAATTGCGCGGCAGAAAGCTCGAACTGCTGCAGTCCGCCACGCCGAACAGCAGTTGCGGAAAGAATGACAAATCCTGCGCCGAAATCTCCATCTTCAAGGACGGCGGAAACCTGACGTTCGAATGCGCCGGCGATCAGCCCTGCCGAATTGAACTCAAGTGATAATCGAGAATCGAGGATAGAATGACGCCACTCATCGCTATCCTCGATCTTCGATCCTAGGTCCTCCGTCTCTGCGGTTGATCAGTGTCAACTTACCGTTCGCGCACTTTTCTAGCTGTTTTTGAAATTGCGCCCTCAGCCGCAGCGCGACGTTTGAGCTTAGCGCAGCGTTTATGGTCTTCGAAAATTAAGTGGCGTCATGGCAGACGCGCCTTCCTTCGCGTCCTTTGCGCCTTTGCGCCTTAGCGAGAACCCCCGCCCGAACGAGGAAACCGATCTCGCGCAAAGACGCAAAGGCGCAAAGGCGTCGCCATTTATTTCTCAAAGACAATCAACGCCGTGGACGAGGCAAACACAATCTTCGGTCGCGGCAGCGAAGATTGAATGGCGCCGCCAACAAACCGCAAACAGGGGCGGCATCTGCTCTTGGCAGATGCCGCCCCGCAGGGGCTATAAGCTCGATTCGCCTACGTTACTATAAACATGTCGCCCATCCAGGGCAGGGGAATGGCCGCTACCACGAAATCCGTTAGACCCAGGAAAAATGGATGTAACAATGCAGGGGCGCGTATTCCGCGCCTAATCGGCCCGATTACGGTCAGGGGCGAGGAAAAGGGCGCCCCTACGCCGGGTTGCGTGATTGCATTTATGTTTTAAAGACCATCAACGCAGAGCTAAATTCAAGCGGCCCGATGCGGCGGTATAGGTTGAATACAAAAAACGCCGAGGAGATTGAGCGAACTTTAGGACGTCAGGCAATCGCTTTGATCATTGAGATGATCGAGCCGACCAGGAAAACGATCGCCCAGACGATGGCGATGATCGACACGACTATGGCGGCGATCGCGTCGGTGATGGACACCAGGAAGCCGGGGACGAAGCCGTGTAGGAAGCCGACGATGATGGTGGCGATGAAGGAACACAGCGTTAGCAGGACGAGCCCTTTGTTCTGCAGAAAACGCTGGTGCGCGAAAACGAGGAATCCCGCGAAGAAGAGTTTCAATGTCATCAGCAGGCTAAGGCTGAAGGCCGCCTCCCCGCGAGGAAACCCGGCGAATATAATGAGGTAGGCGATTGTGCCGAAGATCGGGGCCAGCAACAGCCCGAGCATCAAAAACAGCTTGCCGAGAGCCGTGAAGATTTGAGCGATCCCCAGGGTGATCACGATCAGCGAAACTATCAGGGTCGCCACGCCTTGAAGCCTCCCCTGTACTCGCTCCGGGATCAGCAATGAACAGGCTATCAGGCCGATGGTGAAGACCAACAACCCGTCCAGCAGCGCAAGATAGGGAATGCCCATTCCGCGCGCGCCCGCCCCGAGGCTTGCGACCAGCCCCGAGCCGAGCTCGATCAATAACACAATGGCGATCAGCGCCACAGCTATCAAAAAGAGTGGCCTTCTTAGTGTGTCAATCATACTTCCTCCTAATATGTTATATCGGTAGGAACTACCCCGATTGGCTCACTCGGATGAAATTTTTCGACCTGCGCAAGGGAGCCTTGATCGTCGTTTCGGTCATGGTGAGTTATTTGAGAAATCTGCGACCCATATATTTTTGTCCTGCGTATTTCTGTTCCATGTTTGCCGACATGACGAATTTTTTTTCGATCAGACTGCGACAAATTGACTCTAAGGCTGCAAAGGCTTATCAAGATCACATTCCATTGCCAATCGCCTCACAAAAGTAAACCTGCCGCGCCTCTTATTGAGTTTCAGGTAATCAGCTTCACAATGATTGCCCAAGTGGCAACCGAGCAAGCTAAATCCTGAGCAGATTGAAGAAAGGCTGGTAGAAGGTGGGCGCCTTCTCCGTGAAGGCAACCTCAACAAAGCCGAGACAGCGCGTCGCCTGCGTGTCAGCCGCAGCGCTGCCAGTCTGTGGGTGTGGAAATAAAACAACCGGCGTAAAAGCCAGTGGCGCCAACTCTCGACAATCGTCGCGCTGGCTATGACCGGGCGGATTTATAAGTGTCATTACCGCGAAGCAATTCGCGGGCTACGGGCGGTGAGAATGACGCGGATTTGGGCGCGTCGAGCGATTGGTAGCGGTTAAACAGCCATGAATTCTGAACGGTGGCAAAAGGTGAAAGAAGTGTTCGACGCCGCGCTCCAACATGAGCCGCGCGAGCGCCTCCAATTTCTCGAACAGGTTTGTGGCGATGACGTTGAATTGCTCGAGGAGGTCGCCTCGCTGCTCGCCTCATACGAACAGGCCGGCAGCTTTATCGCCGCCGACGCGATCGAAGACGCCGCCAATTTGTTGATCGACGGCGCATCCAAACCACATCTCAGACGATTCATTGGTCATTATCGTTTGCTCTCCATGCTGGGCAGGGGCGGAATGGGCGAGGTTTATCTCGCCGCAGACACGAGCCTGGGCCGCGAAGTCGCGCTCAAGTTGCTTCCCGCAGAATTCGCGCGTGACGCCGAACGCGTGAAGCGATTCGAGCGCGAAGCCAGAATCGCCTCCACGCTCAATCACCCTAACATCCTGACCATTTACGAAATCGGGCGCGACGGCGAGGCGCTATTCATCGCCACGGAATTCATCAAGGGCCTGACGCTGCGCCAACGCCTCGCCGAAGGGGCAGTCAATCCGGCTGAGGCTGTAAACATCGCAGTCCAGATGGCGTCGGCGCTCGACGCCGCTCACAGCGCCGGAATCGTTCATCGCGACATCAAACCAGAAAACGTTATGCTGCGGCCCGACGGCATTGTGAAGGTTCTCGATTTCGGGCTGGCCAAGCCGGTCGAAGTCGCGCCCGCTCCGTCCGATTATTCCTCAATGCCGACGCGCGACTCGTATGAAACGTCGCCCGGCGCGCTGATCGGAACTTTCCGATATATGTCGCCTGAGCAGGCGCGCGGGCAGAGCGTAGACCACCGCAGCGACCTCTGGAGCCTGGGAGCGGTGTTTTACGAATTGCTGGCCGGAGCGCCGCCATTCGGGGGCGAGACGCCTTCAGATATTATCGCGTCGATCCTCGCGCGCGAACCGGCGCCGCTCGCGGAACCGGGCGAGCCTGAGTTGCAAAACGTCCTGGCGCAGGCGTTGAGGAAAGAGCGCGAGCGACGATATCAATCGGCGCCTGAGATGTTGCGCGACATACAAGAACTCAAGCGCAAACTCGAACGCCGATCCGAGATCGAGACCTCGATTGCGAGTCGAAGGCTAAACATGACGGCGGCGATCGAGGCGCCAGGGATCGAACGAATCGCCGGAAAAACGCGTCATAAAAGATCGCTGGCTGCGGTCGCGGTTCTCCTATTCATCCTGGCAGTTTCGGGCATCCTGGCCGCCTTCGTTCAATCAACGCGTCCCTTGCCTTTATCCTTTGCGCTCGAATCGGCGCCGCACGAACGCGTGATCGCTTACTCGATCATTGTGCAGAAGATGCGGAATGGCGAGACGTTCGATGAGCCGTTCGAAGCCTCAGGCCACGAGAGTTTCGAGAGCGGCTGGAAGTTCCGGTTCCGCCTTGTCAGCCCGCAGGCAGGCTACCTTTATTTGCTCAATGAGGGGCCGGCCTCCGGCGGCGATGTCAATTACAGAATCATCTTTCCGATTTCTTCCATCAATCACGGCTCCGCCCGGGTTGAGGCAAACCGGCAAGTCTTGACCGGCTGGTACGTCTTCTCCGAGCGCCCCGGTGTCGAAAAGCTATGGGTTGTCTGGTCGGCGCTCGCCGCTCAGTCGCTTGAAGCGATCAAGGACAAGGTCAATCCTGTTGATCAAGGCGTCGTCAGCGACACGACCAAGCGCGATTCCATCAGGGAATGGCTCGCCATGCGCGCCGCCGACAAGATTACGACCCAAAGCGGCGAAGGCGCACGACAGACCGTCATCAGAGGTCGGGGTGATGTCCTGGCCAGCCTCATCGAGTTGACACACCGCTTACCGCAATCTGTTGGTTTGTATGATCTGATTCGAGATGAACTCTCGTACTACGGATGTGGAAGTGACGGACATGAGACCGTCAAATGGCGGAATGCGCCAGTCCGCTTGAACCTGTCACTCTAATCTTGAAGGAAAACCATAGTTCGTTTTTGAAGGGAGATATGATCCGCTGGTCCCGCATTTTTTAACCGGGACATCCAAAGTCACGGAAAGCTTCGGGTCGCAATGGAACAGAGCGGGCGAAAATGGGAGGGATGCGCTCTGGGCATCCGAACCACTTCACCGCCCAGTTGGACAAGCCATCAAATTGAGGCGCGACTCTGTTTAACCAAAGCCACTCTGCACGAGCAGAATCGCAGCCTGCGTAAGAACAATTAACATCGCCCCTGGGCGAGTATCGCTTCGAACGCGCTTTGCTTCGATCAAAGACCGCCTGAGGAAGCCCAAGCGCGCTGGAAGCGATGCTCGCCCAGGGATCTTCGGAGGAAAATTATGCATAAAGAAAAGAGCAAAAAGTCAGAGCATCTATGCGCAGACTTTCCGGCAGGGCAATGGATTATTCAAGCCTGGGTTGAGGGTCAGGACGGTTCTAAGTGGGATATGGGGCTTATCAATCTCATAGAGACTGAAGGCGCGGATCCAAGATTCGTAGGCGCAATACAATTCGGTGGGGACGTCAAAAGAGTCGCCAACAACCCCTTTCCTTTATACGTCCATTACGAGGATGGAGCGATCCACTTTCATATTTTGGGAGCAACCCAGGATTTCGACCCGGTTAATGATGACAATTTCCATTTCAAGTTCGATGGATTTTGTGAGGTGGTGAATGGTGAGAAAGTGCTTTTTGGGACTGGCGGAGTCCCGGCGCAATTTGTCCCGGATCCTCCCCCACATGACAAAGCGAAACGGCGCCCGCTGCGCGGTGATGGGGACAATATAAACTGGACGTCCAAAAATCCCATCGCGCCACCGGACAAACATTCAAGATGAGGCGCTATCATGACTCCCCCAAGTGAACTCCGCTTTTACCGCCGACGTGCGCGCTCTGTGATTGCTCTTTGCCTTCTGCTAACCGCGCTGGTGTGGCCAGTCACGGTTGATGGGGATCAAACTGGCGTCAGCCAGGAGACCCTTCCGACATTGGAAGCCGGCAAGACCATGGGGCGCCAATTGTCGGGCGGCGAGGCTCACGCTTTTCAACTCACTCTCAGCCCCGGTCAACGCCTGCGTGTAGTTGTAGATCAGCAAGGAATAGATGTCACAATAAAAATCTCCACCTTCCAGGGCCGAGAACTGGCCGAGATGGATAGTTTGAACAGCACACAGGGGCCGGAAATCGCCTCGGTCATTGCGGAGCAGGCTGAGAGTTATCGTGTGGAGATTCGTTCATCGAGCAAAAGCGCGCCGGCAGGACGGTATGAAGTGAGGATCGAGATCGTTGGAATCGCCACTGAGCAGGATCGCCAATGGATCGAGGCTCAGCAGGCTTATAGCGAGGGAGGGCGGTTGAGCGCCCGGCCAACGGCGGAAGCTCAAAC
>Ga0111539_10002966_pt1 | contig 22505 bp, 17 predicted proteins | sample RhiMethybrSRZTD1_FD_79667 | JGI IMG/M metagenome (GOLD analysis project Ga0111539, IMG submission 79667) | Populus rhizosphere microbial communities from Tennessee, USA - Rhizosphere MetaG P. TD hybrid SRZTD1 (version 2) (version 2) | ecosystem: Host-associated > Plants > Roots > Rhizosphere >...
CTAATCCGGCCGGTGTGGTTTTTCTCTTTAGTGCTCTTCAACTTTCCCCTGAAGGCGCCAGCGGGTAGCAACAAAAAAAGGCTGTCCACTGAGACAACCTTCTTCATTTCTTTTCTTAAATATCTTATCCCTTTGCCTTTAAGAACTTCATTGCTTTTGTTTTTACCATATCACGGTCGGCCGTGATCGTCGGGTCGCTATAGACGTGTTGCGAGACTTCTGCAACCACCCCTTTTTTGAACCCTAGCTTTTCCGCGATGTGCTCACAAAAAACTATTTCGCTGCGAAATACCTGACCATCCATTTTCATAAGCTGAATGAGGTAGTATAGGTGTTCAAACTTTTCATCAGATGTCAGCGTATCGATGTTGCCGATGGGTTTTGGGCTCTTCAGCATCTTGTCTATATCTTCCTTGCTGATGCCGTTTGCGTTACCAATCGTATGGATAAGTTTTGATTCCCGCGCAGCAACATTGGTGTCGCTGGCAGCCAGGTTGATGAGCACGTTTAATTCGGCTTTCTTGTCAAAAATCATAGTAGGTGTGTTGTTTGAGGCACAAATTTTCTAAAATGGACCGTTAATTTTAGTGTAAAATACGATGTTTTCGTACATGAGCAAAATAATTCGACGTCGGAGCCGTTGATGCAACCCTTATATTTGACGTCTGTCTTTAGTTCAAATTTTAATGTCTTATGAAGAGTTTATTGACCTTTATCCTCGGATTCCTAATCACATCTTTCTCCCTTGCCCAGGAGACACAAACCCGAAGCGTAAGTTCCTTTACAGGAGTTAAGGTGGCAGAAGGAATCGATGTGTATCTGAAAAAAGGAGACAAAGAGAGTGTTCGCGTAGAAGCTTATGGTACAAGGGTTGAGAACGTGATTACAGAGGTTTCTGGAAGCTATCTGAAGATACACATGCGCGATGAGGACAGGGATAGGAATAATGCCAATGTAAAGGTGTATGTCACCTATGTAAAAGTCGATAAGCTGTCGGCCAGTTCCGCTGGTAGCCTCTTTTCTGAGGGAACGATTGACGCTAACTCAATGGAAATAAGCTCGTCGAGCGCGGCCAATATCGAAATAGCGATCAATGCCACGGGGGAAGTCGAGATATCCAGTTCAAGCGCAGGTGAGGTCGAGGTGAAAGGCAAAGCGAAATCATTGCATGCAGAGGCCAGCAGCGCGGGTGAGATAGATGCTTATGATCTGGAGGCAGAGAAAGTCCACGCCGAAGCCAGTAGCGCCGGAGCAATTAAAGTCAACGTGACAAGCGAATTAGATGCGCATGCCAGCAGCGGCGGAAGCATCCGTTACCGCGGTAATCCCGATATGTCCAATACTAATTCAAGTAGCGGAGGATCAGTAAAAAAATCGAATTAGTCCGATTACTTTTTGATCACCAAATCAGTAAATCGCTAAATCACTAAATGCATTGTACCTTTGTTTGTTCGACAAAGGTGTTATGCTTTCACTTTACCTGTCCGGCAATAAGAACTTCTGGGTAATATTCTTGGTAATATTTCTCCGGTACTTGCTCCTTGCTTCTATAGCGTTCCTGATCTTTTATGTCATCCGGAGAAAGACAATCATTTTTAAAAAGATTCAGCCCAGCCTTCCCCTTAATAAAGATTATGCCCGTGAAATAGTCTATTCAGTTATTACCGCTCTCGTTTTTGCGTCGATCGGTTATCTGGTATTTGCAACTCCCGTTTCAAAGTATACTCAGACATATTGGAATTTTAAGGAACATAGCATCGGCTATTTTCTTTTCAGTATTATCCTCATGTTGCTCGTCCATGATACATACTTCTATTGGACTCATCGCTGGATGCATCGGAAATCTGTCTACCGGATTGTCCATCGCGTTCATCACTTGTCGACCAACCCATCACCCTGGGCGGCAATGGCTTTTCATCCTATTGAATCCGTCGTCGAAGGTAGCGTCATCGCATTGATTGCATTCCTGTTTCCTGTACATCCGCTTGCTATAGGTATTTTCCTTTTGATTATGATGATGTATAACGTTTACGGTCATCTTGGCTATGAATTGTACCCTAAAGGTTTCGCTTCGGGCTGGTTAGGGAAATGGATCAACACTTCGGTCAATCACAACATGCACCATCAGACTATCCAAGGAAATTATGGTTTGTATTTTCTTTGGTGGGATCGATGGATGGGAACGCTGAGTCCTTCCTACGATGAGACGTTTGAGGCTGTAAAGTCGCGAACATCAATTAACCAGTTGATAAGCGACAAGAAATAACGGCTGGCATGGGCGGTTTAATCTCTGCACTTTTTCCCTTAGGGATATGCCGGATGTTTACGAATTAACCCTTCTTATAAGAGAATTTCAAAAAAATGCCGGATTCAGGTTTGAAATTGAACCAATGCAAACGTGTTCTTAACAAAAAAATAAAATTGTAGATTATTTTTTAATGCGGTCTCGAAAATTCCGATAGTTTTGGTGGCAAAATTGATTAAAATTACAACCACCTATGGCGAAATTACGATTTGACGCTCTTAAAAAACTGAGCGAACGTCCCCGAGTTCACGTTGACCTACCCAGCCCGAATGTCTCCAAGTTTTATGGAGAGAATGTGTTTGGCGCGGAGCAAATGCGTGCATCTTTATCTCCAGCTGTTTTTAAGAAAGTAAGCTCAGCAATCAAGAACCATGAAAAAATTGATGAAGTTACTGCTGATGCGGTAGCTGCAGCAGCGAAGGCCTGGGCAATGAGCAAAGGGGCTTCACATTTCACACACTGGTTCCAGCCAATGACAGGGGGAACTGCAGAAAAGCACGACTCATTCTTTGATGCCCTGGCTGGAATAGAAAAATTCAAGGGAAGCGAACTCGTTCAGCAAGAGCCAGACGCGTCCTCATTTCCCAGTGGTGGTATCCGCAGCACCTTTGAGGCAAGGGGTTACACAGCCTGGGATCCAACCTCGCCAATGTTCCTTTATGGTAAGACACTTTGTATTCCGACAATATTTGTATCATACACTGGAGAAACGCTAGACGTTAAGGCGCCTCTTCTTAAAGCATTAAAAGCTGTGGATAAAGCAGCTACAAGAGTTTGCCAGCTGTTTGATAAGGACATACAACACGTCACAGCATCACTGGGACCCGAACAAGAATATTTCGTGGTTGATAAAGCTTTATATGATGCTCGTCCGGACCTTGTGATGGCAGGCAGAACTGTCTACGGTCATGCGCCCGCTCGTGGTCAGCAAATGGAGGATCATTATTTCGGATCCATTCCTCCCCGTGTTTATGACTTCATGAAGGAATTTGAGATCGAGTGCTGGAAGCTTGGTATTCCTGTGCGTACTCGTCACAATGAAGTTGCTCCGAGCCAGTTTGAAGTAGCTCCTTTGTTTGAAGAGGTCAACGTCGCAAACGACCATAACCAATTGATGATGGATGTGATGTCGAGAGTTGCAGATAAACATCATCTAAGAGCTCTTTTCCATGAGAAACCTTTCGCGGGTCTTAATGGAACTGGTAAACACAACAACTGGTCGCTAATCACCGATACCGGTGTTAACCTTTATGCGCCCACCAGCAGCGCAAGAGACAATCTGTTGTTCCTTACTTTCTTCATTACAACGATCAAGGCTGTTCATGAACATGCAGATCTGTTGAGGGCTAGTATCGCAACTCCTGGAAACGACTTCCGTCTTGGAGCCAACGAAGCACCGCCGGCGATCATGTCGGTGTTCATTGGATCGCAGATGAGTGCGGTACTGGATGAATTGGAGAAAAAAGGTGGAAATGTGAAGATTGAAAAGGGGGATAACATGTATATGAAATTGGGTATCGATCAGATCCCTGAGATCATACTCGACGCTACTGATCGTAACCGTACTTCTCCTTTTGCCTTCACGGGAAATAAATTCGAATTCCGTGCTGTAGGTGGTGGCGATAACTGTGGAACGCCAATGACGGCGCTCAACACTATCGTTGCAGAGCAGCTTGATAATTTCTATGAAGCTGTAACCAAGGAAATTGATAAAGGTGAAGAAAAACGACTTGCGGTTGTTAATGTACTTCGCAGGTACATCAAAGAATCAAAAGATGTGCGCTTTGAAGGAAACAACTACTCGGAAGAATGGGTAACCGAGGCGGAAAAACGCAAGCTTGGTAATGTTAAAAATATGGTGCGCGCTCTTGATGCATATACCACAAAGAAGTCAATTGAACTTTTCGAGAAGCATGGCGTAATGAGCCACAAGGAGAATGAAGCACGAGTTGAAATCAAACTGGAGGCTTATATCAAGCGCGTTCAGATCGAGGCCCGTGTAATGGGTGACCTCGCGATGAACCATATCGTCCCCACAGCTATTGCTTACCAAACTAAGCTCATAAGCAACGCAAATGGTTTAAAGGGCCTCGGTGTTGACAACACCGCAGTTGTCCAGACTATCAAGGAAATATCCGGACATATTGACACGATCAAGACCAGTGTGAGGGCAATGATCGAAGAGCGCAAACGCATCAATAAGATTACGGACACTCACAAGCGCGCGACTGCTTACTGTGACGACATCAAGGAAAAATACTTTGAATTGATCCGCGATTCTGTTGACAAGCTTGAATTACTCGTCGACAACGAAGATTGGCCACTTGTAAAATACAGAGAACTGCTGTTTTTGCGCTAAAGATAAACTCTAGTACTCTTACCTAAACCTGTAGAAAAAAGCGGGCTCCAACAGTGGATCCCGCTTTTGCTTTTTATACTGTATCGTTTTAAGTTTAGGATAAACTCCTAGCTATATGCGCATATACCTTTACGCTTTATTGCTTGTCATTTGTATTCAACCTCTCAAAGCACAAAAGAAAGTAAACAACAAAATAGACCAATCTGTAACCGCTAGCGAACTCGAAGCTCACCTCTCGTTCCTGGCATCTGATGAGATGCGCGGAAGGGATACAGGTTCTCCTGAGCTCGATATTGCCGCTAATTATATTGTAGCTCAATTAAAGCTTGCCGGGGCCAAGCCTGTTTCCGGGAAATCGTATCTACAGGAAGTTGCCTTGCAACGCATCAGTCCTCCAGTATCAGGAGAAATTACCATTGGGTCTGATGTGCTCAGGCTTAAAGACGATTTTCTGTTTTTCAGTGGAGGAAGCGCGCGCTTGGAAAAAGAATTCGTATTTGTTGGTTACGGAACGACAGAAGACTTTCAGACTATCGATGTTAAAGACAAGATAGTAGTCGCGTTCGCGGGACTACCTACGTCAAAAAATCCGATACAAGCAGTACTTACGGATGGCCCGCAAAAAAATAGGACCGCAGCATCTCATGGTGCTGTGGCGTTGATTGAGATTATGGCGCTGCCGGGAGTTCCCTGGCAAGGTCTGGCTGGATTTCTTTCGACGGAAAGAATTGTCACCAAAAAAGAAAACACTTCTGAATTTCCACACCTGATAATGCGGAATGTAGAATTGCCCGGTATCCAGGCACTAAAGGAATCAAAAAAATCCACGGGTTCAATTGCGTTGACAGCGGGACCGTCTGGAATGGTACCTGCCAGGAATGTGGTAGGTGTGATTGAAGGGAGCGATCCACGGCTTAAGGACGAATGGATCGCCATTTCCGCACATTACGACCATGTCGGTGTAAAGAAAAGTAATAACAATCCAGATTCTATATACAATGGTGCACGCGACAACGCGATAGGTACTGTTGCTTTGATGCAAGCGGCGAAGTTCTTTGGTCTGAATAGACCTAAACGATCCATACTGTTCCTGGCAGTGACCGCAGAAGAGAGAGGACTCCTGGGTAGCGCATGGTACGCTGAGCATCCCCTGATACCTCTGAATAAAACGGTATTGAATTTTAATTGTGATGGTGCAGGCTACAACGATACTACTCGCGTTACGGTGATAGACTTAAAAAGAACAACAGTCGATCCATTATTGATTAAAGCCTGCCAGGCTTATGGACTTACCTTAACCGGCGATCCTGCTCCGGAACAGAATTTATATGAGCGTTCCGACAACGTTAATTTTGCGTCTAAGGGAGTTCCAGCTATAAATATTTCGCCTGGTGTGAAGGCGTTTGATCCGGAGTTGTTTAAGTATTACCATCAGCCTGCCGACGAGGTCAGCAGCCTGAACATGCGTTACCTTGAAAAGTTCTACCGGGCTTTTGTGTATTCAACCTACCTTCTTGCAAACGATACACAACGTCCAGGCTGGGTCAAGGGAGACAAATTTGAGGAAGCCGGAAAAAAGCTCTATGGAAAGTAATCTATCCGATACGGTCGAGTGGTGTAGAGGTCGAAAGGTCTAGAGGCGGTGGCAATGCCTTCGACATTGGGCGTTGGACATTCGACATTGGAAATTGGATTTGGATATTCGGTGTTGGAAATTGGACATTGGACATTCAATCCAACATGATGTCTACCCTGCATCCGAGTATAATGTTCAACGCTAAATTTTCAATGTTGAACAAGGAATGTCCAACGCCGAATTTCCAACTCCCAACGCCCAATGTCCAAATTGGTATCAATGTGAAGAAGTGCTCTTGGTAATGTGATTAGGATCAATAAGCGTAACGATCGCTTCCTGGATGAGTTCGGGATTACTCCACGGCACAAAGTGATCCATATCATCTTTGAAAATAAACTCAACACGTGCATTCACTAACATCTTTTTCGCAAAATCTGCATTAGCCGCGGGTACTAATGAATCTTTCTTCCCCTGAATGACGATCACGGGACATCGGATCTCGGCCCACATCGGAAGCATCTCCTCCAACTCAGGTTTCAAATGATAAATCTCTTCGTTGGACGCTCTTAACGAACGAGGCAATACCCAGCTAAGAAAAGGTGTTGCCAGTGGAGCGCGGAACCAGGTTTCATTTGGCTCCAATTCCGGGTCTATCGATCCGGCAACGATAACCAGGCCATCAATCAGATCAGGATGCTCGAAGGCCATTCTCGCGATCAGGGGACCCCCTAACGAATGGCCTACAAGAATAACCGGGCGGCCGTTCTTGTTTGCCTCAATCATCGGTAATAATATCTCGCATTGCTCATGTAAAGAGCCAACCCCATTTCCAAAGTTTGAATAACCAAAGCCAGGTCTGTCTGCGGATATCATTTCCGTTTGACGTAGTAAACTCGTGTCAGCCAGAAAATGTATAAATGCAGTGAGCGATCCGGGGGAGCCATGTATAAAAACCACCAACGGCTTTGTTTGATCGCCAGCCTTTATGTAGTGAATGTCGCGAAATCCAACTTTATAGCTCAGCTGGGTACCATCGACGCCTTTCTTTTTGAAATATTCGTCGACTTCCTTCGAATTGGATCGAAAGGTCATGCAGGAATGCAGAACTGCAATGATGGTTGTAAAGAGAAGAAAAAAAAATAGACCCCATTTCCTTCTACCACCGAAGGTCATAACTACTGAATGTTAAGTAGCTTCTTGTATTGATCTTGACTGTGAAGGAGCTCTGTTGCTTTCTTTATATCGTCGTCATATTTGAAGCCTGCTTCTATTCCACCTTTCTCAAGATAGTAGTGCGATACGATCTCTTCCTCAAGAAGCATTTTGATCTCATCCTTGTAAAGCATCAGCTCATTCTTCTTACTATCACCAATTCGGGACTGGATGGCATCGATCTGGCTCTTAAGATCTGTATAATACTTTTCCTTTTTAGCTTCCTGGCTGAATTGATGAAGTTGATACTCGAGGTAGGACTTGTACGCATAATTCTTATCCTTCATCCAATTCACAAATCGTTGATAACCTTCGTCAGTCAGGGTAAAAGTCCTTGCTTCTATTTGTTGTGGGTTGTTGTACACATACTGGGCGGCAAAATCAAACAAGTATCCTTTTTCAAACAAGACCTGCGTGAGTGTATGAGCTTCCTTCGTTTCTGTCTTGACGTCGGGATCGATGCCACCACCGTCGTATACGGTCCTGCCGTTTGTTGTTTTGAATGCTCTCTTTAATGAATCCGGAATTGATCCCACACTTCCATCGTCCCTACGATGAGTGTAATCAAGCACCTGAATACATCTTCCCGTTGGAGTGTAGTACTTGGCAGTGGTAACCTTCAATTGTGAATTGTACGATAGCGGGCGGCTTACTTGAACAAGTCCCTTGCCATACGACTTTTCACCGATAACTATTCCACGATCGTAATCCTGCAACGTGCCGGCTACTATCTCCGAAGCGGAAGCACTTCCGCGATTGATAAGAACACTCACCGGTATCTCCGTGTCAATAGGAGTGTTAAGTGTTTCATAGTTCAGATTGTTCTCGGGAATTTTGCCTTTCGTGCTTACGACAAGTTTTCCTTTCGGTAAAAAGAGGTTGGTAATGTTAACTGCTTCGATCAATAGTCCACCAGGGTTTCCGCGCAGATCGAGAATAACGCCTTTAGCTCCCTGCTCTTTAAGTGCCGTCAGCGCAATTTTAACCTCCTTAGCAGCATCGGGTGTAAAATCAGATAGTTGGATGTATGCAATGTCATTTGAGACTAAACCGGAGTACGGCACATTGTTCAGTTTTATCTTTTCGCGTTTGAATTCCAGCTTAATAGGTTTATCGACACCCATTCTTTTGACCGTCAGGCTAACAGGGGTGCCAACCTGACCTTTCATGAGCTGGCTAGATTCCTCCCGCGATAATTTTGAAAGCTCAATGTCATCGATCCTTACGACTTCGTCACCGATCTTCAATCCACCTTTTTGCGCCCCGTATCCCTCCATTATCATGGTGACGACAGTGCGCTTGCCGATTTCCCTTGTCACGGCGCCTATTCCTCCATACTGACCGGTATTAGTCGTCCTGAAATCCTCGACCTCATCTTCCGGAATATAGTTTGTGTAGGGGTCAAGCGAAGTAAGCATTGCATCAATTCCTGTCCGCACCAATTTATTTGGGTTGACTTCATCGACGTATAAGGCGTTGACCTCTTTAAATAATGTTGCGAATATGTCCAGGTTCTTTGCTATCTCGAAATATCGTTCCGCAGGTTTACTGAAAGAAAATGCGACAGCAATTGCTAATGCGAAGGACAGGTAGAAAAGCTTTTTTTTCATTAGACAGGAGTTCAATTGGTAGAAACGCACAAAAAGGAAAATAGTATGCGCTTATGAAAACTTCCGGAAAATTACAGATTTAACCGGTGCGAATTTCCGAATTGATGGGGATTTTACCTTGAAGCCATCAAAATACCCCATGACTCGCCAAAATGCCGCCTAAGACCAAGCTTTTCGCAGGAACCGTAGCCAGTTCCCGTACATAACGTTCTTGACATCATCTTCTTTATATCCTCGATTCTTCAGCATTCCGGGAATATTTTGAAGATCGGCGATAGTTTCGAGATCATAAGGGCTTTGTTCCTTGCCAAATGCGCCGTCGAGGTCGGACCCGATCCCAATATGATTTGCATTACCAGCAAGTTGGCAAATATGGTCCATGTGGTCGATGACGATCTCTAAATGACAATTCATTCCTTTTGGAGTGGACACCCCCCGAACCCAGTTTGGCACCATCATCCATGCGTCAAGTACTCCACCTATGACCGCACCCCGCGAAATAAGCTCCTTGAGTTGTTCGTCGCTGAACTGACGGTTGTGGTCCACCAATGCACGGCAATTGTGATGGCTGGCCCAGACGTGACCGTGGAAGTTGTCCATTGCTTCCCAAAAGCTATCATCACAAAGATGTGTTGAATCAAGGATGATATTCAGTTTCTCCATTTCTTTGAGAAGGGACTTTCCTTGTGCGCCCATACCACCCGTTGCGTTCGTGCCCTGTGCGTACCGGCCCGGTCCGTAATGAGCCGGTCCCAATGCTCTCAGTCCTTTTTGATATGCTTTCTCAAGGTGATGCAGTGTTACGATAGAGTCTGCCCCCTCGAGACTCAGGATGTAGCCTATGGGTTTCTTGTCGTTCGAGGTGCTATTCAACCACAGCGCCATGTGGTCCTCAAGTTTTTCCAGGGTAGTGATCTGAACAAGTTCACGTTCTTCCTCCATCTGACTATACCAGGCGAGTTGCCCCTGGGTTTGGGCCCAGGCCTGCTGGGGAGAATGCCATCCAGGCAGGGGATTGTCGGGTGCAACGTATCGGGCGATTTGTGTAGCCACAACCAATCCTATATTTCCTTTTCGAAGCTCAGGAAAGCACACGACGTTATTTCCGCGGTCTGGCTTATCGGTCATTGCTTTTTCGCGATCCCTTATGTCTTGAATGGATTTCCTCAGGTCGCGGTTCCACTCAAGGGCATTCATACTTAGGTCGAGGTGGGCATCTATAGTGAACATGATTTACATTAGTGTTGGCGAATGAGGCTCATTTGAAATTTAGGTTAGAGGACCACCCTCAGATCGTTATCTTCCTGTTACGCGACACATTGTTCCAGTACTCGGTAATATTATTGTTTCTGACAATCGCAGCACGGTCATGTAAAGCCACAGTAGGGCAGATGTGGAACGGCACTCCGTACAACACATCACCCACGTTGAACGATCTTCCATCAGTGACTTTGAATACCATATGTTCCTCGCTGTGACCAATAGGCGTAAGGTTAGGGGCATTCAGGAAATACACCCGTTGGGAAATGGGGTTTTCAGAAGCAATTGATTTGTGCCCAAGGTCAACGCAGATGGTATCGGCTGACGGCTTTGAGATCACCCTTGAAACAACCAGCGCGGCAAGTGAAAATTTTTGTTCTTTAAGTATATCAGCATAACCTTTATCCCAATAAATAAATGTGCCTGGACTACATTCTACGACGTGACTACGCGTTGAATGAACCGAATAGGAGGGGGTACCGCCGATCACTATCGTCATCCCTGCTCCGGACTTATTCTTTATTTCCTGTTGAACATCAACCACTTGTTTGAATACTTCGTCACATTGTTTCCTGCGAATGTTCATATCAGTGTCGCGTATGTGTCCGTCATACGCATGCAGCCCGACGATGTCAATTCCAGGAAGTGTATGACCTTGTTGATAGAGCGTTAGTGCGTCCGTCGGAGTGATGCCTGTGCGATTCATCCCCACATTAAGGTCGATGAATACCGGAAGGCGAATATTAAAGGAACCAAAAAGGTCAGAGAGCGCTTTAGCTGCGCTAATGTTATCGATGAGACATGAGAATCGCGTAGATGGAAATTGCTGAACGGCGACCAGTAAACGATTCGCCTTGGGTCCAACCGGCTGATACGCGAGCAACACATCAGGTGCGCCGGCCAACGCCAGCATTTCCGCTTCGGCGATCGTGGCACACTTAAACTTTCTGATGCCGGCCTTTAGCATGAGTTTACTAACTTCCAGAGATTTATGTGTTTTAACGTGAGGTCTTAACCGGTTGATATTACCAATGCTTCTCACCAACGTTTCGATGTTTGCCTCTACACGGTTGGAATAGATCAAAAGAGCCGGACTATCCAGTTCCGATATATTATCCACGACATACCATTCGCGATCCATTTGTTTTAGTGATTTGGTGATTTAGCGAACTGCTTGTTATTAATTGTGTGATCGGGCTTTACCCGCACCTTATACCCTTATACCCTTTTACCCTTATACCCTTATACCTCTATACCTCTATACCTCTATACCTTTATACCTTTATACCCTATACCTCCAATTCAAACATAACTTCAATCTCCACAGGAATATTATCCGGTAATGAACCCATCCCCACAGCGCTTCTGACGCCAACACCGTTATCCTCACCCCATACCTTTGCAAAGAGCTCACTGCATCCATTGATCACATAAGGATGTCGTTCAAAATCAGGCGTGCAGTTTACCATTCCAAGAACTTTGATAACGCGTTTGATCTTATTTAGACTTCCAAGGTTTTGCTTCAATGTGGCAAGGATGGCGAGCCCCACCTGTCTGGCTGCTAGTTTGCCTTCGTCCATCGTAAGATCTTTTCCTATCCTGCCAATTATAAGACTCTTATCTTCCTTTACCGTTCCATGTCCCGATACGTACACGAAGTTTCCGACGATCAGAAATGGTTTGTATACTCCCATCGGTGTCGGTGCAGGGGGAAGATTAAGATTCAATTGCGCAAAGCGTTCATCTGCAGACATAAACTAAATGATTTGAATTGTTTTACTGAGACGGGATCAAATTTCAAAAAATATATTCATTTAACAAGCTTCGATGTTTTAAGGTCCCAAGTTTCATGCTATCGACTGCGAGTCGAGACCAACCTGAAACCTGAAATCTGAAACCTGAAATTCTTATCTACAAAACATACTCCAGCGCCATCACACCAATCAATCCCACAATAGCTACGATCGTTTCCATCAGCGACCACGTCCTAATAGTGTCTTTGATGCTGAGGTTGTAGTATTCTTTGAATAACCAGAATCCTGCGTCATTGACGTGTGAAAACATAAGGCTTCCGGCACCTACGGCCAGGACCATCAAATTAGGATTAACATCGGGGCGGCTGAGAAGTGGCATTACAATTCCTGCTGCTGTCAGGCCTGCAACTGTAGCCGACCCGACACAAACACGGATTACACAGGCAATCGACCAACCCAGTACCAGCGGGTGTACATCGATACCATTCAGTAATTGGCCGATCTCGTTGCTGACTCCACTATCGGTCAGTACTTGTTTTAGCGTACCTGCTCCGCCCATGATGAGCAACAACATGGAGATGTCTTTTATAGCATCAGCGTAGATGTCCATTACCCTCTTCATTGACATCCCTAAGCGTAGGCCGAGGGTGTATGTTGTGACGGCTAGTGAAAGGACCATCACCACGCTGGCGTCTCCAAAAAATGTGAGTGCGGTTTTAAAGGGACCCGCATCAGTTATTATACTACCGAGGATCGTCGTCACTGCGATGAGAATCACGGGAAGCAAGGCCGAGAATACACTGATACCTAACGCGGGTAGCTTGTCTTCTGGGATTGGCTCTGACTTAAATATCTTTAGTGGTGTTGATTCAATTTTTTTCAGCGTCCGGGCAAAGAAAGGGCCGGCGAGAATCGAAGTAGGAATACCAATCAAAATCCCATAAAACAAAGTTGTTCCCATGTCAGCTTTAAACTGTGCGACCAATGCTGTTGGTGCCGGGTGTGGGGGAAGAAATCCGTGAGTCACCGAGAGTGAGGCAAGCATTGGAACTCCGATATAGACCGCCGGCAACTTGTATTTATACGCTACAGAAAAAATAAGGGGGATCACTAATACAAATCCAACATTATAAAAAAGGGGGATTCCGATGACGAACCCGGTTATCATTAGCGCCCAATGAATGTACCGCACACCGAAAAGTTTCATCAATCCTGAAGCGATCTGTTGTGCAGCTCCGCTTTCGGCTGTGAGTTTGCCAAGCATTGCGCCGCTGGCAACCACAATCACCAGCGAGCCTAACATGTCGCCGAGTCCCTTTTGAATAGAAGTGGTGATCTTTGAAACCTCTATCCCAAGTAAGAAACCTGCTAATGTGGACACTACCAGGAAGGCTAGAAAAGCGTTGATCTTAAATTGGGTAATCAGGAGAACAAGTATTGCGATACAGAACAGTATGATTAGAATAGACATGCCTTTACGCTGATTGTTTAAGTTGTTAGTAACCTGAAAACTAAATGTAACCAAAGTTGGCGAAAGCGTACAACTTCAAATAAATCAATCTATCGTAAAATAGGTAGGAACGGTGAAGAATTCTTAGCGTTGAGTTGATTTCCAAACGTCCTGAGGTTGGCGTGTAAACCGCTGGTTAGAATTTGTCTGGTATCTGTATAATGCGGATAACCACTTCGTGAGGATCGCCATCTTTATCAAGAAGGCTAAATCTAACCATCGGATTGTCGCGCCGGATTTGGCTTTCGACATTGATGATTTGGTTGTCGTGAAGATGTTTTTCGAGTTCTTTCTGCAGAACGTAAAGGGCATTGGCAAAATCAACTTCCAGTGGACTGGGGTTGTAAGCAGAGGTCTTCATGTCAGTCGTGATCCGTTATCTGTAAAAGTTAAAGAATTCAAACCATTATTTTGTCATCCGTTGATTGTAATGAATGATTCATCGTCGGATCTTTCTCATCCAGTGATGATCTTCTCTTAAATATCGGATAACATGCCTGATCTGTCCGGCGAATTAGCGGATACTACCTTTACCAACGGATCAACGCAGAAGCCCACGTAAAACCACTACCAAAGGCTGCTAAACAAATTAAATCATTTTCTTTGATTTTACCCTCTGCCCATGCCTCACTTAATGCTATAGGAATTGACGCGGCAGTAGTATTTCCATACCGCATTATATTGTTATACACCTGGTCGTTGGATAACCCGAGCTTTTCCTGGATGTACTGACTGATCCGCAAATTGGCCTGATGCGGAACCAGGAGATTAATGTTTTCTTTCTTTAACCCATTAGCCTCCAACGCCTCATTAATTACTTCCATGAACCTCACTACTGCATGCTTGAACACCTGATTTCCGTTCATGACTACTTTATACGTCGAAGTATCAAGGATTTCTTCCGGTTGTCTTTCGCTATGTGGCCGGCTGCTTCCAGGATCCTTAACGTACAGTTCCTCAGCAAACCTCCCGTCAGAGTGAAGATGCGTGGATAGAACGCCAGGTTTGTCAGAAGATTGAAGAATTGTCGCACCGGCGCCATCGCCAAAGATTACAGCTGTATTGCGTCCACGCGTCGTTATATCCAATGCAGTCGACTGTATTTCTGCACCGACAACCAGTACGGTCTTATACATTCCGGTCTTGATGAATTGATCAGCTACGGAAATTGCGTATATAAAACCCGAGCATGCATTACGGATGTCTAACGCTGCGATCTTTCCGTCGAGGCCGAGCTCACGCTGAAGCAATACGCCTGAGCCGGGAAAAAAATAGTCGGGAGTAATTGTGGCGAAGACGATAAAATCAATATCCTTTTCAGTGAGCTTCGCGCGCTGTAATGCCATGCGGGTTGCTTTCGCGGACATGTTAGCAACGGTGTCGCTAGCTGGATTCATCCACCGTCGCTCGCGGATCCCTGTACGCTCTACGATCCATTCGTTGTTTGTCTCCATCAGAGAAGACAGATACTCATTGGTAATAACATTTTCGGGAACGTGGTGCCCTAAACCGATGATTCTTGAATGGCGCATCCGAATGAAATTAGGACCGCTAAGTTAACAAATGTTGCCTAATGTGGTTACAAGAGCCGCCTTAGTGGCGTGGCTTGATTGGAAATTTCTCCGGGCTAAGGCTTCGAGCTGCAAGCAAACCCAATTTCAAAATCCAATTGTATCAGAACTATCCAAGTTTGTGCCCGGACTTTTTTAGCGCATAGGACACCGAGGAATGCACGCAAAGGCCGCCGAAAAATGTCGATTGCTACAGTAAACTTTCCGCAGCCGGGTTCGCATTCAGCCTCTTAAATGACAAGGTTGACGATACGCCCAGGAACCACGATAATCTTCTTTGGCGCTTTGCCTTCTGTCCATTTAATGACGACTTCCGAAGCCAATACCAGCTTTTCAATGTCCTCCTTCGGCATATCCAAGGCAAAGTTCATCTTGGCGCGCACCTTTCCATTGATAGATATCGGATACTCAAATGAGTTTTCCTTCAGGTATTGTTCGTCGTATGCAGGGAATGATGCATTAAAGACAGTATCCGTGTTACCCAATTGACTCCAGAGCTCCTCAGCGATATGAGGGGCAAACGGCGCAAGGGCAATGACCAAAGGCTCAATGATTGCGCGTTTGTTACACTTCAGCGAACTCAACTCGTTGCTGCAGATCATGAACTCGCTAACCGATGTATTGAATGAGAAATGATCGATATCATATTCGATCTTCTTAAGTGTCTTATGAAGGACCTTCAGTTCTTCGCGTGACGGCTCGTCATTACTTACACTAAGGTTGCCCTGATTATCATGGATAAGATTCCAGAACTTGCGCAGAAACTTATATACGCCATCAATTCCATGAGTATTCCATGGTTTGGACAATTCTAATGGACCAAGGAACATTTCATACATTCGTAGTGTATCCGCACCGTAGTTTTCAATGAAATCATCTGGGTTAACCACGTTAAAATAAGACTTGCTCATCTTTTCAATCGCTGCACCGCAGATATATTTTCCATCTTCAAGGATAAATTCGGCGTCTGAAAAATCAGGCTTCCATGTTTTGAACGCTTTAATATCCAGTTCAAGACCCGATACAATATTCACATTTACATGCAGCGGATCCGTTTCGTACGAATCTTTTAGACCACTGGAGACGAACTTATTTGTGCCTCTGATCCGATAGACGAATCTTGAGTCTCCGGTTATTTTTCCCTGATTGATCAGCTTCTTGAATGGCTCGTCAAAATTCAAATAACCGAGGTCATGAAGAATTTTGATCCACAATCGCGCGTACAACAAGTGGGCGACCGCATGTTCGGATCCTCCCACGTAAACATCTACTTGTCCCCAGTAATCCAAAGCCTTCTTATCGGCAAAAGCTTTGTTGTTGTGAGGATCAGTGTATCGCAGGAAATACCATGCTGCGCCGGCGTGTGTCGGCATCGTATTGGTATCGCGTCGTTTTCCTTCACGGAAGTTCACCCACTCGGTAAGATTGGCCAGAGGACCTTCGCCGTTGCCGGAGGGTTTGAAGTTGTTTGATTCAGGAAGTTCCAACGGAAGTTCGCTGTCCTTCATTGCATACGGCACATCGTCTTCGTAAACCACGGGAAACGGCTCGCCCCAATAACGCTGTCGGCTCCATCCTGCGTCACGCATCTTGTAGTTCACCTGGCTTTTGCCAATGCCTTTGTCCTCCAGTTTTGTGACAACCATATCGATGGCTTTGTGCATCACGATCCCGTTGATAAAATCGGAGTTTTGGAGAATTGCATCTTTTGTAGGGTTAGCTTCATTACCGTTGTAATAATCTCCAATGATGTTGGTAATGGTCAGGTTGAAGTGTTTAGCAAATTTATGGTCTCGTTCGTCGCCGCAGGGTACACCCATGATCGCTCCCGTTCCGTATCCTGCCAGCACATATTCGCTTATCCACACTGGTACTTCTCTTCCGTTGAACGGATTAATAGCGTACGCACCCGTAAACGCGCCGGTGATCTTTTTTACTTCAGCCATGCGGTCTATTTCCGAGCGGCTCTCCACATATTTCAAGTAAGCGTCAACTTCCTCTTGCTGTTTTCGGTTTGTAATCTCCTTCACGAGTTCATGTTCCGGTGCGAGTACCATAAAGTCGACACCGAATATTGTATCAGGGCGAGTAGTGAACACTACAAGCTTATGTTTGCCGTTTTCACTTTTCACATCGAATGTTATCCGTGCACCAACGCTTTTCCCAATCCAATTGCGTTGAATTTCTTTCATTGAATCGCTGAAGTCAATGACCTCCAATCCAGAGAGCAGTCGTTCCGCGTACTCGGTGATCCGAAGACTCCATTGTCGCATTTGCCTTTTAACCACAGGAAATCCTCCGCGGTAGCTCACACCATTGATTACTTCGTCATTGGCTAATACAGTACCCAGCGCCTCACACCAATTGACATCGGTGTAGGCAAGATAGGCTAACCTATACTGCATCAGGATCTCCTGTTGCGTTTTAACATCAAACGATTTCCATTCGGCTGCGGAAAATTCCTGCGATCCTAAAGACGTTACAACCTTTGTATTGGGAAAAGGATGATTGGAATTTCCTTCCTGCTCAAAAATGGCAACCAGCTCTTTGATTCGTTCTGCCTTAGCCTTTCGGCGGTTATACCAGCTATCAAATATCTGTAAGAAGATCCACTGCGTCCAACGGTAGTAGGAAGGATCGCATGTTTGTACTTCGCGGCTCCAGTCGTATGAGAAGCCGATCTTTGACATCTGATCTTTAAAATTCTTAATGTTATCTGCGGTTGAAACCGCGGGATGTATGCCATGATCGATCGCGTATTGCTCCGCGGGCAGTCCAAATGCGTCGAAGCCCATTGGATGCAATACGTTAAATCCCTTAAGTCTTTTGTAGCGTGCAACAATATCCGACGCGATATATCCCAGCGGATGGCCTACGTGCAGACCGGCCCCCGATGGGTAGGGAAACATGTCCAGAACGTAGTATTTGGGCTTATCCGATTGGGTTTCAACCTTATATACGTTGCGTTTTTGCCATTCCCCGCGCCATTTTCCTTCAATACGCTTTATTTCATCCTTGCTGTAATCGGCCATAACGTTCGTTTGAGGCTGCAAAAATAAGTATTCTGACGAATCTTTGACACCCTCAGACTGCACCTGAATGGTTGTGATTCGAGTGCCTGCTACGGCTCATCCACGTCCCTCCACAGTTCAGTTACTCTTTTTTTTTGGAGTAGCCCCTAGAGCCCACCTTTATCGTGTAATCGCCAAAGTGTATATGAGGCTAGCGTTTGTAATAGGAATGATAATGATGAACATAGCTGGATTTTCGCAAGTAAAAATTTCAGGAACTGTCACTGATGTTAACGGTGCGCCAATAGCAGGAGCGAATATTTTCCTGATGGATACGTACGACGGTTCAAGTTCCTTGCCAGATGGTGGTTTTGAATTCAATACGACCGAGAGCGGAAAGATTATGTTGGTATCAAAGTTTGTTGGCTACAAAGATTTTCAGCAACAGATCAACCTGGAAGGAAAAGGAGTGTATGTAAAGGTCGTCATGGAAGAGACCATCAACGAATTGGAAGCTGTCATGATCACAGCGGGTTCGTTTACCGCCAATGATGATTCCCGAAGAACGATCTTCAAAGCATTAGATATTGCTACCACGGCTGGGGCAACCGCCGATATAGCTGCAGCTCTAAACACATTGCCGGGTACGCAGAAGGTGGGAGAACAAGGTCGTCTTTTTGTCAGAGGAGGAGACGGTAGCGAGACACGAACATTCATTGACGGCATGATGGTGCTCGATGCTTATAATGTATCGGCTCCAAATACGCCCTCACGCGGACGCTTCCTGCCATTCATGTTCAAGGGCACAAGTTTCAGCACTGGTGGATACTCAGCGGAATATGGTCAGGCGCTTTCGTCAGCGCTGGTACTGGATTCAAAAGATGAAGCAGAGTCATCCCGGACGGATATAGGTATTCTTTCCGTCGGTGCAGATGTAGCGCATACGCAATCATGGAAAAGCGGCTCAGCAGCGGCCAAGATCCAATACACAAACATCAAGCCTTATTACGGACTGATTAATCAGGAGATCGACTGGAAAGAACCTCCTGTGACTACCGAGGCCGTTGCAGTGTATCGGCAACGAGTGGGAAAGGAGGGACTGTTCAAATTATATGGAAATTTTAATCGAGCTCACTTTTCAATGTACAATCACAGCATTGATGATTATACGCAGAAATACCTTTACGACCTGATCAATGAGTATGCATACCTGAACGCTTCGTATCGGACTTCCTTAAATGATCACTGGACCCTCCGTGGCGGAGCATCGTACAATTTTATTCAAAACAATACTATAGCTGGCGTTGAAAGTTTCGACGAAATTGAAAAAGCCCTTCACGCAAAGGTGGTCGCAGATGGATCACTTTCAGACAAGTTCGAACTGAAGTCGGGTATCGAAGTGATACAACGCAGCTATCGACATGCCGACAGCGTTTCTATGCCTGTAAACCTTTCAGGCAGATTTGATGAATCCATCGTCGCGGGTTTTACTGAAGCTGATCTCTACTCCAGCAATAAATTTGTGACCAGGGCCGGTATACGTATGGAGTATAACAGCCTCGTAGGCAAAGCCAGCGTAGATCCGCGACTTTCGCTCGCATATAAAACTGGCAGTTCCAGCCAGGTTTCAATAGCGTATGGGACATTCCGGCAGTCGCCGAAGAATAATTGGGTAATACAGAACCCGCTGCTTCATCCTGAAAAAGCGGAACACTTAATTCTCAATTACCAGTACATAGAAAACAACAGGACATTTCGGGTAGAAACATATTACAAGCGATACCATAACCTTATAAAATTTGTCGATGGTAACCCTGACCATATCGACCAACAGGGGAAGGGTTATGCGCGAGGAATAGAGCTTTTTTGGCGGGATAACCGGTCAATCAAAAATGTTGACTATTGGGTTTCCTATTCCTATCTGAACACGGAGCGCGATTACATTGACTTCCCATATGCGGCAACGCCATCATTTGCATCGGCACACAATTTTTCCCTGGTGTATAAGCATTTTATTCAGGCCTTAAAATCTCAGCTCGGGTTTACTTACTCATACACTAGCGGAAGACCTTACAACGACCCCAATACTGAAAAGTTTAATGGATCGAAGACCCCTTACTACTCCGATCTGAGCGTCAACGTTGCATACTTACCAAAACCGTTTCTAATCGTTTACCTGTCTTGTACCAACATAACAGGACGCGACAACATCTTCGGATATGAATTCAGCAGCGATCGGGGCGACAATGGCATTTACCAAAATCGCCCGATCCGCCAGCCGGCACCTCGTTTCTTGTTTGTGGGGATCTTTATCACCATTTCCAAGAATAAATCTGTCAACCAATTACCAAGTCTTTAGTCGATAATCTAAAAATCAAAAACATGAAAACAACAAACTTTCTTTTTTCAATGGCGATCCTTCTATCTGTTATAGCTGGACCGGTCTACGCAAATGATACACGTTATGTTGAAGCAATGCAAAAGAGCATTCAATCTGTGTATAGCGCAAAATCAATAGATGAACTTCAGACCGCAGTAAATTCATTGGAACGTATTGCTTCCGCGGAGAAGGTAAAATGGGAACCCTACTATTATATGTCCTTTGCTTTTATTTTGATGGCTAATCAAGAAAAGGAGCCTGCCAGGAAGGACGCATATCTTGACCAGGCGAACGCTGCCATTGAAAAGGCATCAGCAATAAATGCCAACGAATCCGAGATTGTTGCTTTGGTTGGGTTCATACACATGATCAGAGTGACCGTTGATCCGGCTAGTCGTGGCGCTCAATATTCAGGGCTCGCTATGCAGGCGTTCGGCAAGGCCACAGCATTAAATCCTGAGAATCCTCGCGCTCTTGCATTGACGGCACAAATGCAACACGGAACTGCAAAGTTCTTCGGTTCTCCAATCACCGACGCGTGCGTTACGCTGAATGCCGCGCTTCAAAAATTCGATACATACAAGTCTGACAATCCGCTGGCTCCTCAGTGGGGTCGCGAAATGGCGATGAGCCTGAAAAAGGAATGCAATTAGTTATATTCACTGCTTCAACAGTGTCTATTTGTATCACATTTCTAATCCAACTGCAATGACCTTCGAAGCCAAACTAATGTGTGGGATTATACTTCTGACTGTGCCTGGCATACAATATGGCGGATTCTTCCTGTTGCGTGTATTAACCGGCGGACATGGGAACCTTGCCTTGAATGATCTCCAGAAATCTATGTTCAGGGCAGGGCATGCCCACGCCGGAGTGCTGGTAATACTTTCATTGATCTGCCAGCTTCTTGCGGATGAAGCTGCGCTTTCCACCGCCGTTAGCTGGTTGGTACGCGCGTTTATTCCTGCATCAGCCTTACTAATTAGTGGCGGATTCTTCTTCTCGGCTATTGGTAAGGACGTCGTCAAGCCGAATGGGTTGATCGCTTTGATCTATATTGGCATTGCGTTGTTGGCAATCGGACTTATAGTCCTGGGGATTGGATTGCTCATATCGTTATAACGAGTAAAATGCGTAATGGCAATTGCTCCGAATTGGAAGAACATGGTAATCACACGTGAGATTTGGATTAGAGAACTGAAGTTTGCAGGATTTTTTATAGTGGCCAGCATTGTGCAAACTTATTTTACCTGCCGTGGATGCGACCAAAGAGAATATTATTTGATTTCATTTTTTACGCTGATCATTTGGATACTGCTTTGGCGCGGAAACAGCCTTCTGAACCACTTCGTCGACAACAAAGTTTCATGGTATAAATTTCCAACTAAAAGACTTGTTGTCGGACTTATTTCAACGGTGGTCTATACGTTGATTGCAGTCATCACCGCGATGACGGTCTTTGAAAAGGTGTTCGATTTTAGCTTCGGCAAATCCTTTCTTTGGACAATCTACTTTTCGGTGATTGTTACGATAATAATCTCTCTAATTCTGCATAGTCGTGAATTTCTTCTCAGGGGAAGGCAGGCCACTCTTGACAAAGAGATACATCAGAAAGAAAGCATTCGAGCAAAATATGAGGCTTTGAAAAGTCAGATAAGCCCCCATTTTTTGTTTAACAGCCTGAATGCTCTTACGAACCTGGTATACGAAGACCAGGATAAAGCCGCTAAGTTTATAAAGCAGCTATCAGAGGTGTACCGTTACGTGTTGGATACACGCGACAAGGAAGTCGTACCACTTGAAGAGGAAAAACGCTTCCTAAAAAGTTATCTCTTCCTCCAGCAAATTAGATTTGGCGACAAGCTAAAGCTTGAAGTTGATCTTGAAAAGACACACTCACTAGTCGCTCCGTTAGTGTTGCAAATGCTGGTTGAAAATGCAATAAAGCACAATGTGA
>Ga0111539_10002967_pt1 | contig 22504 bp, 22 predicted proteins | sample RhiMethybrSRZTD1_FD_79667 | JGI IMG/M metagenome (GOLD analysis project Ga0111539, IMG submission 79667) | Populus rhizosphere microbial communities from Tennessee, USA - Rhizosphere MetaG P. TD hybrid SRZTD1 (version 2) (version 2) | ecosystem: Host-associated > Plants > Roots > Rhizosphere >...
GCCGTCGGCCAGCACGTCCACGCGGCCGTTGATGGCCCGGGTCGTCAGCGCCACCGACTCGGCGGGGCCCGCCACGACCAGGGTCACCGAGTGGCGGGTGGGCATGCTCCCGATCGACCGGGACACGAAGGCGGCGGCGTCGCCCCCCGGGATCGTGCGGCGCGGGAACCGCCGTCCGGCCAGCCGCGGTTCGGACAGCCGGTCGACGCGGAACGTGCGCCAGTCGTCCCGCCGGACGTCCCACGCCACGAGGTACCAGCGTCGGCCGGCCGAGACGAGCTGGTGCGGCTCGACGAGGCGGCGTCCCTCGTCGCCGTCGCGCCGCTGGTACTCGAAGCGGACCTCCTCGCCGTCGAGGCACGCCTGCGAGAGCAGGGCCAGCGTCGAGGCGTCGACGACGGGACCGCGCCCCGCCGCCAGCCGCAGCGGGACCACCGTGGCGTGCACGGCGCCGACGCGGCGACGCAGGCGGTCGGGGAGCACGTGGTCGAGCTTCGCCAGGGCGCGCACCGCGGTGTCCTCGATGCCCTCGACGGCGGCGCCGGCGGCGGCCCGCAGCCCGACCGCGATGGCGACCGCCTCGTCGTCGTCGAGCAGGAGCGGGGGCATGTGGGCGCCGGCGGCGAGCCGGTACCCGCCGGCGACGCCCGGCGTGGCGTCGACCGGGTAGCCGAGCAGGCGCAGGCGGTCGATGTCGCGGCGCAGCGTGCGCTCGCTGACGTCCAGTCGCCCTGCGAGCTCGGCCCCGGGCCAGAAGCGGTGGGTCTGCAGGAGCCCGAGCAGCTCGAGCACCCGCGAGGTCGGATCGGACATGTCCCCAGTCTTCCCGCCATTGCGGTCACGATGTGGCCGGAATGGTCGCGATGGTGGTCCCCGACGCACAGACGCACCGACGAGGAGCAACCGAGATGATCGAGGCACGGGGACTCACCCGCACCTTCACCGTGAAGAACGAGACGGTCGAGGCCGTCCGGGGCATCGACCTCGACGTCCGCGAGGGCGAGATGGTCGCGGTCCTCGGCCCCAACGGCGCCGGGAAGTCCACGACCCTGCGCATGCTGACGACGCTGCTGCGACCCACCTCCGGCACGGCCCGGGTCGTGGGCCACGACGTCGTGTCCGACCCGGCCGGCGTGCGCCGGGGCATCGGGTACATCGGCCAGGGCAACGGCGCCGGCCAGATGCAGAAGGTGCGCGACGAGCTGGTCGCCCAGGGCCGCAGCTACGGCCTGAGCCGCCGCGAGGCCGCCCGCCGCGGCGACGAGCTGCTCGACGCCCTCGACCTCGGCCGCCTCGGCGGTCGCGTCGTCAACACGCTGTCGGGCGGCCAGCGGCGCCGCCTCGACGTGGCGCTCGGCATGGTCCACCGCCCGGCGCTCCTGTTCCTCGACGAGCCCTCGACCGGCCTCGACCCGCAGAACCGCATCAACCTGCAGGAGCAGGTCGAGCGCCTGCGCACCGAGCACGGCACCACCATCGTGCTGACGACCCACTACCTCGAGGAGGCCGACGCCCTCGCCGACCGCGTCGTGGTGGTCGACCACGGGCAGGTCATCGCCGACGACACCCCGGGCCGGCTCAAGGCCGACCTCGCCGGCGACCACGTGGTCATCACGGCGGCCGATCCCCGGTCCGCCGGCGCGGTGGTGGCCGCGCTCGACCGCACCGGCGCCAACCAGCACCACACCGTCGAGGGGGCGCGGGTGACCGCCCGCGTGCGCGACGGCTCGTCGCTGGTGCCGGGCGTGCTCCGCGACCTCGACCGCGCCGGCGTCGACGTGGCCGCGGCCGAGGTGGCCCGGCCCACCCTCGACGACGTGTTCCTGGCGCTCACCGGCCGCAGCCTGCGCGAGGGCGCCGAGCCGTCGTCCCGCGACGACGAGGCCATCGCGCCCGAGGCGGTGGCGGCATGAGCACCGTCGACCTCGCCCCCCACCCGACCTCCGCCCGCCCGCCGTCCCGAGGAGCGTCCGCCGTGAGCACCCTCGCCACCGACACGTCCATCGTCCTCGAGCGCGAGCTGCGCCCGATGCTGGCCAACCCGTTCTCGCTCACGATCTCCCTGGTCCAACCGCTGGTGTTCCTCGGCCTGTTCGGGCCGCTGCTGACCCAGGTCAGCGGGTTCGACACCGCCACCGCCCTCCAGTGGTTCGTGCCCGGCATCGTGGTGATGTCCGCGCTGGTGGCCACGTCGATGACCGGGGCCAACCTGCAGGCCGAGATGCAGTCCGGCGCCCACGAGCGCCTGCTCGTGGCCCCGCTCCGCCGGTCGTCGCTGCTCATCGGGCGGGCGCTGAAGGAGATCGTGCCGGTCGTCGTGCAGTCGCTCGTCATCGTGGCGGTGGCGGCGCCGTTCGGGTTCCGCATCGAGCCGGCGGGCATCGCCGTCGGGCTCGTCATCCTCGGCCTGTTCGGCGTCGGGATGGGGGCGCTGTCGTACAGCCTCGCCATCGCGTCGAAGGGCGAGGACTGGGTCTTCTGGAGCGTCCAGCAGACCCTCATGTTCCCGCTGCTGCTGCTCGCCGGCATCCTGCTGCCCGTCGAGGACGGGCCCGGGTGGATCCGGTTCCTGTCCGACCTCAACCCCCTCACGTACGTGGTGCAGGCCGAGCGGGTGCTGTTCGACGGCGACCTCGCAGCTGCCGCGGTGGGCAAGGGTGCGGCTGCGGCTGCGCTCACGTGCGCCGTCGGCCTGCTGGTCGGGGTCCGCACGATGCGCAGCGGCACGGCCGACTAGCCGCCGGGCCGCCATCTCCCCCGGCACGGGCGGGGGCTGCCTCTGGTCCCGGCAGCTCCCGTCCGCGTCGGCGCGCCCGGGGTCGATCGACCCGGCCCGGTTTGGACAGCCCGGCGGGAGGGGCCGGTACCCTGCCCAGCCGTGCAGACGATCCTCGAGGGCGGCCCCGGCGCAGGGGCGCGACGCGCGTGCTGCGGTACCTGACCGCGGGCGAGTCGCACGGCCGGTCGCTCGGCGTGATCGTCGAGGGGCTGCCCGCCGGCATCGAGATCACCGTCGAGGACGTGGCGAGCGAGCTGGCGCGCCGGCGCCTCGGCTACGGCCGCGGGCCCCGCCAGCGCTTCGAGCGCGACGAGCTGCACCTCGTCGGGGGCGTCCGCCACGGCCGCACCCTCGGCGGCCCGGTCCTCATCGAGGTGCCCAACCCCGAGTGGCCCAAGTGGGAGCAGGAGATGTCGCCGGCGCCCGGCGCACCGGCGAAGAAGCTGACCGCCCCCCGCCCGGGCCACGCCGACCTCGCGGCCATGCAGAAGTACGGGTACGACGACGCCCGCGACGCCCTCGAGCGCGCCTCCGCCCGCGAGACCGCGGCCCGGGTGGCCGCCGGGGCGCTGGCCAAGCTGCTGCTGCGGGGCATCGGCGTCGAGATCGTCTCGCACATCGTCGCCATGGGTGGCGTGGCCGCCCCGCCCGGGGTGCGGCCCACGCCCGCCGACCTCGACGCCGTCGACTCCTCGCCGGTGCGGTGCTTCGATCCCGGGGCGAGCGAGGCCATGGTGGCCGCCATCAAGGCCGCGGCCAAGCAGGGCGACAGCGTCGGCGGCATCGCCGAGGTCGTCGCCTACGGCGTGCCGGTCGGCCTCGGCAGCCACGTCCACTGGGACCGCAAGCTCGACGCGCTGCTGGCCTTCGCGCTGATGAGCATCCAGGCGGTCAAGGCGGTCGAGATCGGCGAGGGCTGGGACGTCGCGGGCCGCCTGGGCTCCGAGGCGCACGACCCGATCTCGTGGGACGCCGACCGCGCCACCTACCGCCGCGACTCCGCGCTCGCCGGCGGCATCGAGGGCGGCATCTCCACCGGCGAGCCGGTGATCGCCCGGGCGGCCATGAAGCCGCTGTCGACGCTCAACCGCCCCGTGCTCAAGACGGTCGACGTCGTCACCAAGGAAGAGACGGTCAGCTTCAAGGAGCGCACCGACGTCACCGCCGTCCCGGCGATGGGGGTGGTGGCCGAGACGATGACCGCGCTGGTGCTGGCCGGCGAGGCCCTGCGCAAGTTCGGCGGCGACTCGCTGGCCGAGCTGCAGCGCAACGCCGCCGCCTACCGCGCCACGCTCTGACCCTCGGCGGCCGGCGCCCGGCGGTTGTCCCACAGCAGCTTGGCGGCCACGACCAGCAGCAGGAGGGCGAAGAGGCGGTTCGAGAGCCGCTCGTCGAGGTCGACCGACAGCTGCGCCGCGAGGAACGACGACACCACCCCCGACAGCCCGAGGATCGCCGCCACGCGGAGGTCGGCGTTGTGGCGGGCGAGGTTGCGTTGGGTGCCGACCACGGCTGTCGGGATGATGACCGCGAGGGAGCAGCCCTTCGCCACCGCCGCCGGCACCCCGAGCAGGAGCACCAGCGCCGGCACGGTGACCACGCCGCCCCCGACGCCGAGGAGGCCCGACAGTGTGCCGGACAGCACCCCCACGGCCACGAGGGCGACCGCCGCGCCCACGGTGAGGTCGCCGCGGCCCGTGGCCGTGGTGTCGCCGACGAGCATCCGTGCCGCCGTCGCCACCAGCACGGCCGCGAACACGAGGGCGAGCAGGCGGGCGGGCAGCACGTGCAGCAGGTGGGTGCCGATGGACGCGCCGAGCCCGGCCGAGCCGATCACGAGGAACAGCACCACCACCCAGTCGACCTCGCCCGCGAGGGCGTAGCCGAGCACCCCGGCCACGGCGATGGGCACGATCGCGGCCAGCGAGGTCCCGTGCGCCCGCCGCTGGGCCATGCCGAGCACGAGAACGAGCCCGGGCACCAGGAGCACGCCCCCGCCCACGCCGAAGAGCCCCGACAGGAACCCGGCGGCCAGGCCCACGACCACGATCCTCGCCATCGGCAGGCCATGCTGCCCGCCCCCGTGGCACCGGGGCACGTCGGGGCCCGTGGCCGACCCGGTCACGCCGGCCGGCCGACGCCGGCCGTCACGCCAGCAGGCTGGCGATGATGTTCACGCCGGCGGCCACGATGACCACGCCGTACAGGTAGGCCAGCACCGCGTGCAGCAGCACCGTGCGCCGGATGTGCCGGTTGCGCAGGTTCGTGTCCGACACCTGGTAGGTCATGCCGACGGTGAAGGCGAGGTAGGCGAAGTCGCGGTAGTCCGGACGCACCTCGTCCGGGGACCCGCCGAAGTCGATGCCCGAGGGCGGCCCGCGGTAGTAGGCCTCGGCGTAGCGCAGCGTGAACACGGTGTTGAGCACCGTCCACGAGACGGCGACGGTCGTCGCCGACACGCCGACGAGGACGCCCTGCGTCGCGCCGGTCGAGTCGCCCGCCACGTGGAGGGCGTACACGACGGACGCGAGGCTGGCGAGGGCGGCGGCGAGCAGCAGCAGGCGGGCCGTGCGGCGGCCGACGTCCTCGCGGCTCACCAGCCCTTCGGTGCGGGCGGCGTCGCTGCGACCGATGATCGGCCACACGCCGCCGAGGAAGGCGAGCGCGGCGGCGTCCCACCCGACCAGCACGGCCACCTCCCAGCCCACCACCGTGGCGACGAGCAGCCCGGCGGTGACGCCGACGACCGCGACGACGGCCACGCGGCGCAGCGCCGGCGCGTGCCAGCCGAGCCACCGGTGGTACGCCGTCGGGGCGGGCGCGTCCATCGGGCCGAGGTCTAGCGGCTGCCGTGCCGCCGGTGGCGGACCCGCGGTGCCCGCCACCCGCGGCGGGCGGTCAGACCGGCGCGTCGAGGGGGAGGCGGGGCGAGCGCTCGGGGTGCAGGTGGGCGTGCAGGTCGGCGACGAGGTCGGCGCGGCGGCCGGCCAGCGCCGGGTCGTCCCACCGGTTCACCTGCTGGAGCGGGTCGTCGGCCAGGTCGTACAGCTCGCCCTCGGACCCGTCGTGCACCGTGCCGGGGCGGTAGGTCGTGCACACCCAGCCGTCGCGGGTGACCGTGCGCAGGTGCACGTCGACGCCCAGCAGCTCGCTGTCCCACTCGGTCACCACCGCGCCCGATCGGCGGGCGTCGGCGTCGGCAGCCGCGTCGGTGGCGGGCAGGGCGGCGCCCTCCATCCACGGTGCGGCGGGCAGGCCGGCGGCGGCGCAGAAGGTCGGGGCGAGGTCGACGAGGCCGACCGGGCGCGTCACCACGGCGGGCGCCACGCCCGCCGACGGCGCGGGTCGCCACACCAGCGGCAGCCGCATCAGCCCGTCGACGTGGTACGGGCCCTTGAACAGCAGCCCGAAGTCGCCCTGGAGCTCGCCGTGGTCGGTCGTGAAGACGACGTCGAGGTCGTCGGCCCAGCCGCGGGCGACGATCGCCGCCAGCACGCGGCCGACGGCTTCGTCGACGAGCTCGACCTCGACCGCGTTGCGGGCGTTGACCTCGCGCACCTGGTCGGCCGTGAGCGTGGCGGGTACCCAGCGGGTGGGGGCCTCGTAGTTCGACACGAGCCGGCCGTCGTACCAGAGGCGCCAGTGGCGGGGCTTGGCGTCGAGGATCCGCTCGCGCTCGGCCCGGTCGGCGACGTACCCGTCGGGCAGGGGCACGTCGCGCCAGTCGACGCGGCCGAGCTCGGACGCCGGCGGGTCCCACGGGTGGTGGGGGTCGGGGAAGCTCATCCAGCAGAACCAGTCGTCGTCGGCGTCGAGTCCGTCGAGCCAGGCGATCGTGCGGTCGGCCACCCAGTCGGTGTGGTACAGGTCGCGCGGGATCGGGTTGTCCTTCACCTGCGGGGCGCCGGTGGCCCCGCCACCGGTGGCGTTGACCTCGAGGTCGGCGTCCAGCACGGCGTAGTACCCGCCCACCTCCTCGGGGTGCTCGGCGCCCAGCCACCGGGCGTAGTGCAGCGGCCCGACGGGGCCGTGCGTGGCGAACTCGAGGTGCTCGAAGCCGCGGTGGGGGCCGACCGTGCCGTCGGACCAGGGCGAGTCGACGGTGGCCGCGCCGGAGCGGGCGAGGCCGTTCTCGGCGAAGCGCCCGAACGGGTCGATGAACGGCTGGAAGTGGGGCTTGCCGACGAGGGCCGTGCGGTAGCCGGCCCGGTGGAGCACGGCCGCCACCGACGGGGCGTCGACGGGCAGGGCCACGCCGTTCATCCACACGCCGTGGGTGCTCGGGTGCTGCCCCGTGAGGATGGTCGAGCGCGACGGCATGCACACCACCGACTGGGGCACGGCGCGCTCGTAGCGGACCCCCTCGGCGGCGAGGCGGTCGACCACCGGCGTGCGTCCGACCGTGCCGCCGTTGCACCCGAGGGTGTCGTACCGCTGCTGGTCGGTCGTGACGAGCAGGATCTTGCGCCTGCGGGGCGCACGTCCGGCGCTCGGCGGGGTCATGCCGCGTCCTCTGCGACGCGGGCGCGGGACGGGGGCGTTGCGCCCGCCTCGAGCTGGCGCTTCAGCTCGGCGAGGGCGGAGGCCGTGGCTCCGCCCAGCACGACCGCCATCGCGGCGGGCGCTGCGTCGCTGGCGTAGGTGACGAGGCACGAGGTGTCGTCGAGGGCGATGACGTCGACCGACGCCAGGTGCTCGGTGAAGAACCCGCCTGTGATGCGGTACTGGAAGCGGCGCTGCAGCGGGTCGTGCGTGAGGATCGTCTCGTCGAGCGTGAGACCCGTGCCGAGCGTGACGGTGCGGACGTCGCCGTCGACGTGGCAGTCGACGATGCCCGGGAACCAGCGGTGGAGCTGGTCGGGCCGGCCCACGACGCCCCAGGCCGTGTCGGCGTCGACGCCGATCACCACCTCGCGCCGCATCGATCCGCGGGTCACCGCGCCACCTCGGCGGCCGACGCCACCGGCCTCGCCGGGGCGACGCCCAGCAGGCGGGCGAGGCCCACGGCCATGGCGGGGCCCACCTCGTCGGCGGGCAGGCCCTGGTCGTTGTGCATGAGGTCGTAGGCCTCCCACGACACCACGACGTCGGCGGCCGCCAGCGCCCGGCGCCGCTCGGCGGGCGGCAGGGCGTCGAGCTCGGGGGCGAACGTCTCGGCGAGCTGCACCCGGAGGGCGTGGCGGACGCGGGCGAGCTCGGCGAGGATCAGCGGCTGCCGGGCGGCCAGCGTGCGGGCGACCCGGCCGACCTCGCCCATGCCCTCGAGCAGGCGGACCCGGGCGGCGACGAACCGTTCGATGCGGTCGTCGACCGGCAGCTCCGGCGGCGCGTCGAGGGCGTACAGCGGCGCGAGGTGGTGCTGCTGGCGGGCGATGGCGGTGCGGACGAGGGCGTCGACGTCCTCGAAGTAGCGGAACAGCGACCGCGCCGAGATGCCGGCCCGCTGGGCGATCTGCTCGGCGCTGGGGCCCGTCTCGCCCTCGCGGTAGAGCTCGAGCAGGGCGGCGACCACGGCGTCGCGGTTGCGGTCGCGACGCTGGTTGCGTCCGTCGATGGGGAGCGGCGAAGGGGGTGGAGGGGAGCTCACGCCCTCGACCCTAACTATTGACATCTAATCTGACAATACCTACGGTGACCCCGATGACGGTCGCTCCCACCCCCGGGCTCTCCGGCTCCGACCTCGTGGTCGACTCGCTGCGCCGGCGCATGCGCGCCATGCACTCCCTCTACGCCGACGCCCTCGCCACGATGACGATCGACCACGTCAACCACTTCGAGCGAGAGGGCGTGCTCCCCATCGCCTTCTCGCTCTTCCACTACACGAACATGCAGGACGTGTCGTTCGCCGTGATCAGCGGCGAGCCGGTGCTCTGGGACGCCGGTTGGCAGGCGCGGGTGCGCATGGCCGTCGACGACCACGGCAAGGAGCGGCCCGTCTCCGACATGGTCCACCAGCGCATCGGCGACTACGAGGCCTTCGGCGACTACCAGCGGGCGGTCTTCGGACGCACCGAGGCCTGGCTCGACGGCCTCGCCGGGGGCGAGCTCGGGCGGGTGATCGTGCCCCGGCCGCTGCCTCCGGTCGTGGCCGACACCTACAGCGCCCGCGTCGCCGGCCCGCAGGGCATCACCGTGCTCGACGCGCTCGAGTGCTGGATCTACCAGCACGGCCTGCGCCACATGGGCGAGATCGAGCTGGCCCGGGGCCTCGTCGGCCTCGGCGGCATGACGAGCTGAGCGCGACGAGCTGAGCGGCCCCGGCCGCAGCGGCCCGCCGCCACCGGCCCCCGTCCGGCGGCGGCGCCGGCACGTCGGTCACGCCTCGATCACGGCGAACGCCCGCACCGTGAACGTGCCCAGCCCCGCGACCTTCGGGGGCGCGGCCGAGAAGCGGAACCCCGCCGGGGGCAACCGGTCGAGGCCGGTCAGGTGCTCGACCACCGGGATGCCCGCCCCGAGCAGCCGCGTGTGCACCGGGCGCTCCCCCGTGTGGGTGCCGTCGATGTTCAGGCTGTCGATGCCGACGAGCGCCGCGCCCCGCTCGACCAGCAGATCGGCGGCCGCCGCCGTGAGGTGGGGGTGGTCGTGGGCGTACGCCTCGGTGCCCCAGTGCCGCGCGTGGCCGGTCTCGACCAGCACGGCCCGCCCCGCCACGTCGTAGGGGGCGAACGCCAGGGCATCGACCTCGGGCGGCCCGTCGCCCGCGAGCCCGTCGGCCACCCGCACCACGAGGCCCTCGAGGTCGACGAGGCGGTCGATCGCCACCGCGGCCAGGTCGTCGCCGTCGCGGAAGCGGTGGGCCGGCGTGTCGAGGTAGGTGCCGGTGTTCGACGACAGCGTGATCATCCCGATGGTGAACTCGGTGCCCGGCGCGTAGGTGGCGGCGGCGTCGTCGAAGCTCAGGTGCGTGGCGAGCGTCGGCGCCGGGATGCCCGGGTAGGTGACCATGCCCTCGGTGATCGGGTGGGCCAGGTCGACGACCCGGCGGGCCGCGGGGCGACCGGCCGAGGCGGCGTCGCCGACGGCGCGGCCGCCCTTGTGCGGCTCGGCCACGACGTCCAGGGCGGTCACCTCGACCTCGCCCACCATCAGCAGGCCGAGGTGGGCGGCGAGCAGGGCGCCGACCTCGTCGGCCGTGACGGCGGGACCGGCCACGTCGAGCCGGAAGCCCCGGACCGTGACGTCGCCCCCGTTGCTGAACCGGATGACCGCGTCGACGACGGCCCGGTGCGTGTCGCTCATGCGGACATCGTGGTCGGGCCGGGCGGACCCCGCGCCGTGATTACCCCTCGGCCTCGGGGAGGGCCCAGCCCGCGGCGTGCGGCGCGCCGTCGCGCACGGCGGTGGCGCTGACGTCGGCCAGGTGGTCGGGCAGGTCGAGCAGCTCCACCCCGGCCGGCCGCTCTCCGGCGCGGGGCGCCACGAGGACGCGGGGCAGGCGGGCGACGGCGGCGTCACGGGCCACGGCCGACCCGCCATACCAGGTCGGGTCGATCACCTGTGCCCACTTGTCGGCCCCCATCACGACCGCGTCGTAGCCCTCGGCGATGTCGGCCACCAGGCCGCCCTCGGCCACCCGCACGCCCAGCCAGGGCCGGGTGGCGGCGACCGCCTCGAGCGCGGTGACGCGGCGGGCGACCGTGGCGTCGTCGAGGTGGTCCTTGCCGAGCGTGCGTCGCGAGACCACGAGGTCGACCCGGGCCAGCCCGGCGTGGCGTCGCGCCGCGTCGGCCACGGCGAGGTGGGCGATCGTCGGCGGGTCGAACGAGCCCGGGTAGCACCCGACGCCTCCGCCCGACCGGGCATCCGCCCCGTCGCCCGCCGTCACCGTCAGCTCGGTCCCGCGGCCAGCTCGCGCTCGATGGCGGCGGCGAGGCCCTCGATGTCGTGCGCGCCCTCGTGGCGCCGGCCGTTCACGAACATGGTCGGCGTGCCGGCGGCACCGCTGGCGTCGGCGCTGTCGATGTCGCGGTGGATGCGGGCGGCGTAGCGGCGGCTGCGCAGGTCCTCGCCGAACCGGTCGACGTCGAGGCCGAGGTCGGCCGCGTACCGCATGAGGTCGGGGTAGATGAGCGAGGCCTGGTTGTCCATCATCCGGTCGTGCATCTCCCAGAACCGGCCCTGCGAGGCCGCGGCCTCGGCGGCCTCGGCGGCCAGCTCGGCGTGCTCGTGCACGTCGACGAGCGGCAGGTGCCGGAACACGAAGCGCAGGTCGTCGCCGAAGGCCTGGACGAGCTCGCGGACGACCGGCTCGGCCTGGCCGCAGTAGGGGCACTCGAAGTCGCCGTACTCGACGAGCGTGACCGGCGCGTGCTGCGGGCCGCGGATGTGGTCGACATCGGGATCGACGTCGTCGGTCAGGTCGAGGATGGGCGGGGCCAGGCCGTCCGCCCCCTTGCTCGCCTTGGCCGGCGGCAGCCGGTGGATCACCGAGAACGCGATCCACCCGAGCAGCGAGGCCACGATCGAGGCGGCCAGGATGCCGAGCTTGGCCTCCTCGAGCTCGACGCCCTCGAAGCTGATGTCGGCGATGAGCAGCGAGACGGTGAACCCGATGCCGGCGACGGTGGCCGCGCCCACCAGCGGCGGCCACGGCACGGTGCGGGGGAACCCGCCGAAGCGCGGCCGCGACACCAGCCACGTCATCCCGACGATGCCGACGGGCTTGCCGACGACCAGCCCGACGACGATGCCGAGGAAGATCGGCTGCGTCAGCACCTCGCGCAGGACGTCCGCCTCCAGCGTCACCCCGGCGTTGGCCAGGGCGAAGATCGGCACGATCACGTAGCTCGTCCACGGGTGGAACAGGTGCTGCAGGCGCTCGTTGGGCGACACCGAGAAGGCGAGCGAGCGGCTGGCGGTGCGGGCGTACTCGGGCGTCGGCTCCTCGCGGAAGAGGCGCCACTGGTCGCCGACCCGCGAGAGCTGGTCGCGCGACGGCGGGTAGGCGGTGGCCAGCAGGCCGACGGCGACACCGGCGATGGTGGCGTGCACCCCCGAGGCCAGGGTGGCGATCCACATGGCCAGGCCGACCATGAAGTAGGGCACGCCGTTGCGCACGCCCCACGCCCGCAGCCCCAGGACGACGCCGTACAGCGCCACGGCGACGGCCAGCGCCGACCACGACAGGTCGGACGTGTACGCCAGGGCGATGACGAGCAGCGCCACGATGTCGTCGACGATGACGAGCGTGAGCAGGAACGTGCGCACCCGGGGCGTGGCGCCGCCGACGAGCGTGAGGATGCCGAGGGCGAAGGCCGTGTCGGTGCCCATGGCGATGCCCCAGCCGCGGGCGGTCGTCTCCCCCGCGTTGATGGCCAGGTAGATCAGGGCGGGGGCGACCATGCCGCCGATGGCGGCGAGCACGGGGGTGGCCACCCGCCGCCGCTCGCGCAGCTCGCCCATGTCGAACTCGCGGCGGATCTCGAGGCCCACCACGAAGAAGAAGAAGGCCATGAGGCCGTCGTTGATCCAGTGACGCAGGTCGAGGTCGAGCTCGGCGTTGCCGAACTGCAGGCTCACCTGGGTGTGCCAGAACGACTCGTAGCTGGCCGACCAGGGCGAGTTGGCCCACAGGAGCGCGACGACGGTCGCCAGCAGCAGGATGAGGGCGCTGGCGTTCTCGGTGGCGACGAACTCGCGCACCTGGGCGCGGCGGCGGGTCCAGGGCGTGACCGACGGCGCGGTCGCGTCGTCGGTCCCGGCCCCGGTGGCTGCGCCCTCGGCACGCTCGTCGTCGATGGCCATGCGCTCCCGTCCTGGCTGTCGAGGGCCGGAGCGTACCGGGACGGGGGCCCGGTCCCGCCTTGGTCGCGCCTGTCTTGCGGGTGTCTGTCGGCCCGGCCCCGGGATCTGCGGCGTCCGTCGACGCCCCGGCGGCCGGGCCCGCCCGCTAAGGTCTGCGAACACCGATGTTCGTCGGACGGAAGGGGACGTCTGTGACGCGACACGAGACCGGGGGAGGGTGGCGCCGCGTCGCGGCCGCGCTGGGCGCCGCGCTGCTGCTCACCGTCGGCTGCGCGCACGGCGGCGGTGGCGGTGGTGGCGGTGGTGGCGGGTCGACGACCAGCACGTCGTCGAGCCCGCCGACGACCGTCCCCGAGCCCTGGACCGGCACGCTCGCCCAGTTCTACGAGGTGCCCGACCCGCTCCCCGAGGGGTCTCCGGGCCAGCTCATCCGCCTGATGCCGGTCGCGGCCGACGCCGCCACCACGACCGTGCGCGTCATGTACCACTCGCGCGACCGCCGCGACGTCGACCGCGCCGTCACCGGCATCGTCACCTACCCCAACGCGCCGGTTCCCGACGGGGGTTGGCCGGTCGTCTCGTGGGCGCACGGCACCACCGGCCTGGCCTCGCCCTGCGCGCCCAGCCGAGCCGGCGGTGCCGCCCCGGCCTTCGGGGTCGACGGGGTGCGGGTCGCCACCGACTACATCGGGCTCGGCCCGGTGGGCGAGCGCCACTCGTACCTCGTTGGCGCCAGCGAGGCCCACGCCGTCGTCGACGCCGTGCGGGCCGCCCGGAACCTGCCCGCCACCGGCGCCGGTAACCGCTGGGTGGCGGTCGGCCACTCGCAGGGCGGCCACTCCGCGCTGTTCACCAACGAGCTGGGTCAGGCGTACGCCCCCGAGCTCGAGCTGCTGGGCACCGCCTCGCTCGCCCCCGCCGCCATGTTCGAGGAGCGCTTCGGTCCCGCCGACGTCGTCATCCCGCACATGGTGGGCGTCATGGGCCTGTACGGCATGGAGACCGAGTACCCGGGGGTCGAGGCCGACGACTACGTCAGCGACCGGGTGGAGGCCGCCGACGACGTCATCGACACCGGGTGCCTCGACGATGTCGTGTCCGCACTCGTCGGCATCCCGATCGACACCTTCTACGACGTCAGCCCGTACGAGACCGAGCCCGCGCTCTCGATCCTCCGCGAGAACGACCCCGGCCACGTCGCCGTCGACGCCCCGCTGCTGCTGGTGTACGGATCGGCCGACACGTGGGTCGTCCCCGACCGGGTCCGCGCCCTGTACGACCAGCTCTGCGACGCCGGGCAGGTCACCGAGCTCGCGGAGATCGCAGGTGCGCCGCACACCGTCACCCCGGCCATGGGCGACCGGGTCAGCGCCTGGTTCGACGACCGCTTCGCGGCGGTGCCGCCGACCGACTCGTGTGCGAGCGGCTGACGGTCGGGCCGGGGATGGGGGGCCGGCGGATCAGGGCGCCGCGGCGTCGGGCCCGGGTCCGGGAGGCTCGATGGCCACCGAGCCCCCCACGGCCGTGATGTCGATCGCCAGGCGGAAGCGGGGCTCGTCGATGGTCACCAGCTCGATGCGGACGGGGATGCCGTCGTCGTCGACCACCAGCGTGAGCAGGCCGTCGACGGAGCGGGCACCCCGCTCGACCGGGCCCAGCGCCGACGCGGGCAGCCTCGCCGCGAACTGGGACCGGCCCGCAGGATCACGGCCGAGCGCGGTCGCATCGGTCGCCGCGGCCAGCCAGGCCGGCAGCAGCGCGGCGCCTCGCGCCGGGGGCGAGTCGTCGGGCTCGGACAGCTCGGGCACGGCCTGGTAGTCGGCGTCGGGCAGAGACTCGACGCCCGAGGTGCGCCGGCCCCACACCGCAGGACCGGCGGTGATCGTCTCGCTGGCGCGCTCGTCTGTGCCGACGGCCACCTCGTGGACCCGGCCGAGGTCGAGCGACACCTCGCCCGTGACCGTCGACTCGACGCCGAGCCACAGCATCGGGCGCACGTGGCTGACGTCGGTGGCGCTGACCGCGCCGGCGTAGGTGAACGACCCGGCCCGCACGAGCCGGTCGGCGGCGTCGGCGAACACCGTGGCGGCGGAGACCCTCGGCCGCGTGGTGGTGGTCGTGGCGCGCTCGGTCGTCGTCGGCGCCGCGGGCGGTCGGTCGCCGTCGGCGGTGCCGACCCCGGCCAGCGCGGCGCTCGCCCCGATGCCGATGCCCACGACCACGACCCCGGCGACGAGCCGCACCCGGTGGCGGCGCAGGTCGGCGAGGTGGCCGGCGATCCGGCCGGCGCGGGGGCCGGGCGGCGGCGCTTCGGCCGCCGGGCGGGCGGGCGCGTCGGCGACCGGCGGGTCGACCGGCGCCGGGAACGGATCGGGGGCAGGGGCGGCCGCGGCCGGTGGAGGCGGAGGTGGGGGCGGTGTGGCCACCGGGGTGGGCCCGGCCGCGCGGGGCGGTGCGGCGGCACCGCGCCGCGGGAGCGGTGGGGGCGGGGCGTGCCCGTTGCCGCCGAGCGGTGCGGCCGCACCGCCGGCCGGCGGATCGTCGGCGGCCGGGGGTCGGTCGGTCGGGGTTCGGTCCGCCGGGGGCCGGTCGGCGAACGGCACCGCCGCGGGCGGCGATGCGGCCGCCGGCGACCGTGGCGCCGCGGGTGCCGCAGGTTCCGCGTCGACCGTGGCGAGGGCCGTGAGCGCGCGCGTGGCGACGTCGAGGTCGATGTCGGGCTCGGGCGCAGGACCGGCGGCGACACGCCGCCGTCGGGCTGCCGGGGGCGCGGTGCGGCGGGCGGGGAGAGCGGGACGATCGGTGGGCGGTCCGGCCATCGACCGCTCGGGATCGGCCGAGGCCCCCGAGCGCCTGGCGCCCCGCGCCGCCACCGCTCCGACGACGCCGGCGACCGCGGCCCCGGCCACCGCGACCACGGGGACGAGCCGGCGCGCGCGCCGCAGCCGCCCTCCGCCGTCTCGCGTTGTCCCCATCGCCGCCACGATACTCATCGGGCGGCGCCGCGGACCGCGGCTCGGGAGATGGCCGCCCGACCCGTCAGGTCCCGTCGACCGGCAGGCAGGCGGGCCCGTCTCCGGTGCCGGCCACCCGGTGCAGGACCGCGGTCGTCGGGCGCACCCGGGCGGGGCCGGGCTCGACGGGGGCGACCGCCTCGCCGTCGACGATGAGGCTGTACTCCCCGCCCGGACCGGGAGGCCAGAGCACCGTGGCCGCGGGCCGGGCGGTGAGGTTGGCGGCCGTGCCCCGGCCCACTCGCAGCCCGAGGTGGCCGTCCGAGAGCGACACCTGCACCGAGACCACGTGCGGGCCGTCGTCGCCGACCGTCACGAGGTAGGCGCGGTCGCCGAACTCGGCCAGCCGGTCGGCGAGGGCGGCGAGGTCGACCGCGACGCTCATGCCGGACACGCTACCCCGCGTCCGGTCCGATATGGTCCAGCAGCAGATCATCTGTGATGCAGACGATCTCGCGGTAGCATGCACCCATGCCCGCCACGGATGCGCCGACCGATCCGACCGCCACCCACGTCGACCTGATGATGCTGTTCGACGTGGCCGGACATGCCCTCACCACTGAGATCCACGCGGGGCTGGCGTCCGTCGGGATCACGTCGCGCGAGTACTGCGTCATGGCCAAGGCGAGCGCGGGCGCGGCGACCCAGCGGGAGATCGCCGCCCTCGCCGCCCTCGACAAGACCACGATGGTCGTCACCGTCGACCAGCTCGAGGGCGCGGGCCTCGCCGAGCGGCGCCCGTCGCCGACCGATCGGCGGGCGCGCATCGTGGTGCTCACCCCCGAGGGGCGTGAGGTGCTGGCCCGGGCGGAGGCGATCGTGTCGGGCATCTACGGCGACGTCCTGGGGTCGCTCCCCGCCACCGAGCGAGCGGGCCTGGTGGCTGCGCTGGAGCGCCTCGTCGGCGCCGGCGGTCGGCTGTCGACGTCGGTCGGGGGGGCGGCCGGGATCCGTCGGCGGCGGTCGCCCACCGCGGTCTCGTAACAGATCCTCTCTGAGAGGATCGTCTATATACGGACTATCTGTTAGCGTCTCTCCCTGACGACAGGAGAGACGCGATGACGCAGACCGTTCCCCCGCCCGCCACCGCCAGCACCGCGACCCCCGCTCCCGGCCCTTCGGCCGCCGACGACCGGTCCCGCTGGCGGGCCCTCGCCGTGCTCTGCGCCGGGATGCTGATGACGATCCTCGACCAGACGATCGTCAACGTCGCGCTGCCCTCCATCCAGGACGACCTGGGGTTCGACCGGTCGGGTCTCGCCTGGGTGGTCAACGCCTACATGGTCGCCTTCGCCGGCCTGCTGCTGCTGGCCGGGCGCCTCGGCGACCTGGCCGGCCGCCGGAAGGTCCTCGTGGTCGGGCTGGTGGTGTTCACGGCCGCGTCGCTGCTCTGCGGCGTCGCCGCGTCGCCGGGCCAGCTCGTGGCGGCCCGGTTCGTGCAGGGCGTGGGGGGCGCCCTCGCCTCGGCGGTGATCCTCGGCATGATCGTCACCCTGTTCCCCGAGCCGCGTGAGCAGGCCCGCGCCATCGGCGCGTTCAGCTTCTCGGCCGCGGCCGGCGGTTCGATCGGCAACATCGCCGGCGGGCTGATCACCGACGCCTGGGGCTGGCACGGGGTGTTCCTCGTCAACGTGCCGATCGGCGTGCTCGTGGTCGCCCTCACCCTGCGGACCGTGGCGGCCGATCGCGGGCTCGGCCTCCGGGCCGGGTCCGACCTCGTCGGGGCCGCCCTGGGGACGTCGGGCCTGATGCTGGGCGTGTACGCGATCGTCGGGGCCGCCGAGCACGGCTGGCTCAGCGCCCCGACCCTGGCAGCCGGCGCGGCGGCCGCGGCCCTGCTGACGGGCTTCGTCGTGCGCCAGGCGACCGCCGCCACGCCGCTGCTGCCCCTCCGGCTGTTCCGCTCGCGCAACCTCGCCGGCGCCAACCTGGTCCAGGCCCTGATGGTGGCCGGAGCGTTCACCTTCATGTTCCTCACCGCCCTCTACGGGCAGCGGGTGCTGGGCTACGACGCCGGCGCCGTCGGCCTCGCCATCCTGCCGGCGGCGCTGGTCATCGGGGCGGTCTCGCTGGGGCTGTCGGCCCGGCTGGACGCCCGCGTCGGCCCGCGGGCCATGGTGCTCGCCGGCCTGGCCCTGATGGCGGTGGGGCTGGCGCTGCTCGCCCGCCTCCCGGTCGACGGGCGCTACCCCGTCGACATGTTGCCGGGCATCGTCGTGCTGGCGGCCGGGTTCGGTACGGCGATGCCCGCGCTGACCAGCCTGGCCATGTCCGGTGCGACCGCCGGGGACTCCGGGGTGGCGTCGGGCCTGTTCACCACCACCCAGCAGATCGGGGGGGCGTTCGGGCTCGCCGTGCTGGCCACGCTGGCCTCGTCGCGGACCGATGCGCTGCTGGCGTCGGGCTCGACCGAGGTCGCGGCGCTGACCGCGGGGTATCGGCTGGCGTTCGGCGTGGCGTCGGGCGTCGTGGTGGTGGCGCTCGTGGTGGCCGCGGTGGTGCTGCGCCGCCCCGCCGCGCCGGCCGATCAGCCGAAGCAGGCGGCGGCGGTGGCGGGGTAGGGGTTCACGGCCGAGCCGCCCCCCGGATGGATCTCGAAGTGCAGGTGCGGTGTGCCCCGGGCGTTGCCCGTGTCGCCCACGTAGCCGATCACCGTGCCGGCCTCGACCCAGCCGACGCCCTGGTTCTCGTAGCCCGACAGGTGGGTGCCGTAGTACATGTCGCCGTTGTCCGCGTACAGGTACCACGACAGGCCGCCGAGGCTGGAGCCCCGGTGCTCGACGCGGCCGCTCATGGGGGCGACCGTGGGGACGCCGCGGTCGGCCATCATGTCGACGCCCTGGTGGTGGCGGCCTCCGGAACGGGCGTAGCCCCACGAGTCGATGAAGTCGACCGGGCCGGCGACGGGGCAGAACATGATGCCGGCGGCCATGCGCTCCTGCCGGGCCTGCTCGGCCGCCCGTGCCGCGTCGGCCTCGGCCCGGGCCACGGCGGCGGAGGCCAGCAGGCCCTGGATCTCGCCGGCGCGCGCCGCCTGGGCGGCGGCGAGGGTGGGGTCGGCCGGGGCCTGCCCCGCCTGGCCGGCGAGCGCCGCCTCGACGGCGGTCACGAACTCGGCCTGCGAACTGAGCGACGACTCGAGGTCGGCGAAGGCGGCTGCGGCGTCGGAGCGGGCGGTCTCGGCCGCGTCGCGCGCCTCCTGCTGGGCGGCCTGCTGGGTCTCGTAGGTCGCCAGGGCGTCCTCGAGGTCGGTCAGCGAGGCGGCCGACACGTCGGCCTCCCAGTCGAGCAGGGTCTGGCGGACGGTCGCCTCGCTGAGCGACTCGGTCGACAGCACCTCGAGGGCGTCCTCGGCCGGCGGGTTCACGAAGGCGTCGATGACGACCTGGTCGGTGGCCGCCGTGGTCTCCTCGATGCGGAACTCGGTGTCGGAGAGGGCGGAGTCGGCGTCGGCCAGGGCCTGGTCGGCGGCGGCCACCGCGGCCTGGGCGGTGCGGTACGCCTGGAGCTGCGCGGTGATGTCGGCCTCGAGGTCGCTGAGCTGAGTGGCCACGGCCGAGGCGTTGGTGGCCACCAGAACGTCGACGTCGACGAGCGTCGACGCCGCTTCCTCGCGCTCGTCGGCCTCGGGTTCCTGCTGAGCGGGGCCGGTCGGGCGCGCCGGCGCGCCCGGTGACGCCCCGGCGGAGACCGGAGCGGATGCGACGGTGATGGCGATGACGGCGGCGACCCAGCGACGGACGGCGCGGCTGCGGACGTCCAACGTGCCTCCTCAGCGGCGGTGGCGTCGGGGCGGAACCGTAACAAAGGCACGGCCGGGACGTCACGACCACGCTCCGCGGTGCCCTCGTGCCGTTGTAAAACATGACGTCGGCTTCATGTATGGTTCTGGCCGAGCCGGTGGCGCGGGGACGGGGAACCCCTTCCCGCCCTGTCCTCGCCCACCAGGTCCGCTGTCCCTCCCACACCACCGATTACCCTTCACCCGTGACCCTCCAGGTCGACACCGGGTCGGTCGACGCCCCCGCCGAGCTGCGGGCGGGCCAGGCGGCCGGCGGCAGGCTGCTGACGGCCCGCGGGCGGCGCACCCGGGCCACGCTGGTCGCGGCGGCCGGCGAGGTGTTCGCGGAGACGCCGTTCGCGGAGACCCGCATCGCCGACATCGCCGCGCGCGCCGGCGTCGCCAACGGCACCTTCTACACCTACTTCGACTCGAAGGAGGAGATCTTCCGCGAGGTCGCCAGCGGCGTCCTGCGCGAGATGCTCGCGGCCCCCCGGCGCGACCCCGCCAACGCCGGCGGCGACCCGATCCGCGACATCGAGCACGCCAGCAGGGCCTACTTCCAGGTCGTGGTCGACAACGCCATGGTCGCCCGGTCGATCGAGCAGGTCGGCCCGGCCGACGCCCACGTCGCTGCCGTTCGCCACTCGACCGTCGTCGGCGCCATCAAGCGGGCCGACCGGTGGATCCGGCGGTTGCAGGCCGACGGCGTCTGCGACGACATCGACCCCTGGGCGACCGCGGTGGCCCTGCAGACGATGACGATCCGGGTGGCCTACGATCATCTCCTGCCGCAGGCCGGCGAGATCGACGCCGACGTCGACACCATGGCCCGGGCGGTCAGCCGCATCTGGGCCCGTACCGTGGGCCTCGAGTCGGTGAGCCGCTGACCGGCGCTGCGGCGCGAGGAGGGGACGATGGACAGGCCGTTCGAGCTGGGTGGGGTGAACCACCTGGCGCTCGTGTGCCGCGACATGGCGCGCACCGTCGAGTTCTACTCGGGCGTGCTGGGCATGCCGCTGGTGAAGACCATCGAGCTGCCCGTCGGCATGGGCCAGCACTTCTTCTTCGACTGCGGCGGGGGCGACCACCTGGCCTTCTTCTGGTTCCCCGACGCCCCCGAGCCGGCACCCGGCGTGTCGGCGCCCCGCGCCCGGCCCGACCAGGGCGAGCTCACGAGCGCCATCGGCTCGATGAACCACGTGGCGTTCTCGGTTCCGCCCGACCGCATCGAGCAGTACCGCGAGCGGCTCGTCGCCGCCGGGGTGCCGTGCACCGAGGTGGCCAACCACGACGACAGCGAGTTCGGCCTGTCCGACGACGTGCACCCGGGCGTCTTCGTGCGGTCGATCTACTTCCAGGACCCCGACGGCATCCTGCTCGAGTTCGCGGCGTGGACCCGCACGTTCGGTCCCGACGACGTGGCCCACGAGCCCGCCCGGGCGGTGCCGCGGGTGGGCTGACGACCGGCACAGGCGTCGACGGCAGGCAATCGATGCCGCCCCGGGGGGCCGGCGAGCGGGGCCACGTATCGACAGGCCTCCCGCGCGGGTACGTCAGGTGGCGTACACGATGCGGGGACCGGCCGGGCGAAGGACGCTGGGGACCGGCCCCGCCACCCACGGAGGGACCGATGAGGACGATGCGCCGAGCTGCTGTGGTCACGTTGGCGGGGGCTCTGGCCCTCGGTGGCGTCACCGCCGGGTGCGGAGACGACGAGGACGGCGACGGCGGCACCACCGACGAGGAGATCCAGGAGGGCGAAGACCGCCTGGACGACGCGGGCGACGAGATCCAGGAAGAGGTGGACGCGCAGGACCAGGGGTCCAACGAGGACGGCGAGTAGCGGCCCTCGGCGACCCCGAGAGGCGCCCGCCCGGTCGACAGGCCGGGCGGGCGCTCTCGCGTTCGGGGTCAGGTGCCGGGGAGCCGGACGACCGAGATGAAGAACTCGTCGATCTGGCGGATCACCTCGACGAACCGCTCGAAGTCGACCGGCTTCGTCACGTACGCGTTGGCGTGCAGGTCGTAGCTGCGCAGCACGTCCTCCTCCGCCTCGGACGTCGTGAGCACCACGATGGGGATGCGCCGCAGGTCGGGGTCGTTCTTGACCTCCTCGAGCACCTGCCGGCCGTCGCGCCGCGGCAGGTTGAGGTCGAGCAGCACGAGGTCGGGGCGTGCGGCGTCGGCGTAGGCGCCGTCCTGCCGCAGGTAGGCGACCGCCTCGACCCCGTCGCCGACGACGTTGAGGCGGTTGAGCACCTTGCCCTCGTCGAGCGCTTCCCGGGTCATGAGCACGTCGCCCTCGTCGTCTTCGACGAGGAGGACTTCGATCGGGCGGACTGCTTCAGCCAACATCGGCGGTGCTTCTCTCTGTGTTCGGCGTCGGGCCGGCGGGAAGGGCGATCCGGAACGTCGACCCCGGACCCGGGGTGTCGTCGAGCCAGATGCGGCCCCCGTGGAACTCCACGATCTTCTTGGCGAGCGCCAGGCCGATGCCCGTGCCGCTGTACTCGGTCTTGTTGTGGAGGCGCTTGAAGATGACGAAGATCTGCTCGGCGTAGTCGGTCTCGATGCCGATGCCGTTGTCGGCCACCGACACGACCCACTCGTCCCCAGCAGGCCCGGCGGCGAGCGTAGCCGTGACCTCGACGCACGGCGCGTCCTCGCCCCGGAACTTGAGGGCGTTCGAGACCAGGTTCTGGAAGGTGGCGGCCAGCAGCCGGCGGTCTCCAGGCACCACCGGCAGCTCGCCCACCTCGATCGTGGCGTGGGCGTCCTCGATCGCGGGACCCAGCACGTCGACGATGTCGGCGACCACCTCGCCGAGGTCGACGGGCTCGAACGACTCGGTGGTCCGCCCGACCCGCGAGAACGACAGCAGGTCGTTGATCAGGTCCTGCATGCGCTTGGCCCCGTCCACCGCGAAGCGGATGTACTCGTTCGCCCGCTCGTCGAGCCGGTCCGCGTAGCGCTTCTGCAGCAGCTGGCAGAAGCTCGACACCTTGCGCAGCGGCTCCTGCAGGTCGTGCGAGGCGACGTACGCGAACTGCTCGAGGTCGGCGTTGGAGCGCTGCAGCTCGAGCGACTGCGCCTCGATGGCCAGGTTGGCCTCGCTCAGCCGATCGAGCTCACCGAGGATCTGGAGGCGCATCGCATCGATGTCGGCCGCCAGACGTTCGA
>Ga0111539_10002968_pt1 | contig 22503 bp, 12 predicted proteins | sample RhiMethybrSRZTD1_FD_79667 | JGI IMG/M metagenome (GOLD analysis project Ga0111539, IMG submission 79667) | Populus rhizosphere microbial communities from Tennessee, USA - Rhizosphere MetaG P. TD hybrid SRZTD1 (version 2) (version 2) | ecosystem: Host-associated > Plants > Roots > Rhizosphere >...
CTGCGTCGCGACCGAGGTGACTGCGTCCACCGTGAACTGCACATACGCCTGCGCGATCGTGGCGCCGGGCGGGATCGTGAGGTTCAAGAACCGCAAGCCGACGACCTGGTTGATCGTGCCGTCGACCACCATCTCGAGATCGGTGCTCGAACGGACCACCGCGGTCGGTTGTTCTTCGGCGTCGTCCCAGCTGGCCGCGACGAATCGCTCGAGGATGGTGCCGGGCGCCGCCTCGACCACGCACGTGTCCGTGGCCGTCAACGTGCCATCGGAGGCGCTGAGCTGCAGGGTGTAGGTGCCCGCGGTCGAGAACGAGACGTTCGTCACGGCTTGCGTCGGCGCAGTGAAGGTCGCCGTGCCGGGGCCCGAGAGCTTGCTCCATTGCCTCGTCAGGGTGGCGCTGGGCAGGCCGTCGTCTTCGGCGAAGCCTGCGAGCTGCCCCGAGCCGCTGACCGACATCGTGAAGTCGGGACCGGCATTGACGACCGGCGGCATGTTGATCTGCGCCGGCGCGGGCATCCCGTATTCGCGGAACTTGCCGTCGTTCTCGGTTGGTTGGGCGTCGTTGTCGTGGCCGCGGTCGACGAGGAACAGGCTGTCCCCCGCGCTGACCGTGCTCGGAGCGAACACGAGACCCTGCGGCCTGATCATCGAGGTGCCCGGCAGGTTGATCACCCGCACGAGCTGCCCGACCTTGTTCAGGTGGATGAGCCGGGTCTTCGGGATGCCGAGCACGTGGACGCCGCCATCGCCGGAACGGACTGCAACACCGCTCGGGTCCGTCACTCCGTACTGGCTGACGTCGAAGCTGTACAGCACGTCGTCACCGGCGGGCGGGATGCCGTCGAAGATCCCGTTCGCGCCTGGTCGCAGTCGGTGCACGACACTGGCGGCGCCGTCGGCGATCCACAGCGTGCCGTTGTCGAACGCGATGGACTCCGCGTCGGGGCAGAAGGTGTTGACCCGGAACGTACGACGCGTGTCGTCCGCCGTGTTCAGCAGGCCGTCTGGTCCGAGGGTGATGACCCAGATCTGGTCGCGGTCGTCGTCGCTGATGTAGAAGGTGCCCGTGGCCGCGTCGAGTGTCATGCCCGTCGGTTCGCCCGAGTAGCCCAACGTGTTGGTGGACCGTGCGACGACACCGGCGGTGCTGGTTTCGAAGAGGTTCTTGCCCGCGTAGATCGGCATCTCGTCGACCTCGCTGTCGGAGATCACGAGGCGATTGTGGGCCGCATCCCAGGTGATTCCCGACGGATCGGGGCTCGGTGGGACCCACACGCTCGTGTCCACACTTGCGATCAGCGTCCCAGTCTCGTCGTCGGTTGCCCCGTAGTTCCACGTCCACTCGTCGGTCAGCATGCGCTCGTCGCCCCACGTGACGAACAGGTCGAGGTCGATGCTCGGTTGCGAGAGGTTCAGGGTCGGTGCGAATCCGAACGCGCCCACCGCGGCCAGGCGTCGCAGCTCCCCTGCGCTCGTGGTCGTGTTGTTGGCGGAAAGCTGCAGCAGCTCGCCCGTGGTCGGGTCGAGGCCGACGATGCGATCACGCGCACCGTCGAAGGCGATTCCCCTGACCGCACTCCACGCCGGCGGCAGCGACGTGGTCTGGAACCGCACGGTTCCTGCGCGCAGGTCCGCCAGATCGATGCGCAGGAAGCTCGGCTGAGCGGCATCCAGCAGCACGACCTGGTCGTGTTTGCGGTCGATACAGATTCCCGTCGGCGTGGCCAGCTTTCCGGCCGGAACGATCAGCGAATAGAACGCGAGCGACGGCGAGGCATCGAGCAGCACGATGCCACCCTGTGGCACGGCGAACACGAGTTGCTCGAGATCGGCACCGGCATAGCTCGCCGAACACAACAGCGGGTCAGGCACCGGGAGATTCGTTGCTCCGACGCGCAGCGTCGGATGTGGCACCGGCGAGAAAGCGAGCTGCGTCGCAGAGAAGCCGCGGACCGGCAAGACGAATTGCGCGGCGGCGGAGGAGTCGAGAACTCCCGCCAGGATGGGCTGATCGGGTCCAGGGTTGGATTGTGCAACGAGAGTCGTTGCGAGAAAGAAAACGGCAAGTGAGGTACGCATTGGTCTTCGGAGCTGAGTCACAGTTGCAGAGCAGGCCTCTCCCTTGGCAGCGCGAACGTATACCAATCTCCGTTCGCAAGGGAACAGCAGCGCAGACTCGCTACAACTGCACCAAAACCCGGGAACCGAGGCCGTCTTGCTTGGCCAAGCGCATACAGCGCACGCAATCGACGACGCGGCTCGCAGAGCAAAGCGGCAAATGCTCGATGGCATCGGCGTTTCGTCGATGTCGATGCTCGACGTCGTCCGTTTCGCAGTAGAGCAAGCCTGTCCCGTTCCCTAGCTTCACTGCAGTGTCCGCGCTCTCGATCGAACTCCGCCACGAAACGCGCCTCTGCTTCGCGATGCAGCAGAGCGCGGTTCCGTGGCTGCACTCGATCACGCTGCAGAACCGCGGCGCCGAGCCGCTGACCGACCTGCAGGTCGCGATCGGGCTCGCGCCCGGACTCATGCAGCAGCACGTCGAGCTCGTCGCCGCGGTGCCTGCGAGCGGCACGTTCGCGCTGACGAAGCTCGATCCGCGGCTCGACGTGCAGGCGCTCGCGAACCTGCTCGAACGGCAGCGCGCCGAGCTGCGAGTCACCGTGACGCGCGGTGCCGAGACGCTGGCGTCAGCGGCCGCGGACGTCGAAGTGCTGGCCTACAACGAATGGCCTGGCCTCTCGGTGCTGCCCGCGCTGCTCGCGGCGTTCGTGTCGCCGAACCACCCTGCCCTCGCGACCGTGCTGCGCGACGCGGGCGCGAGGTTGCAGCGGCAGACCGGCAGCAGCGCGCTCGACGGCTACCAGGCACGCGATCCAGCGCGCGTGCTGGCGATCGTCGCAGCCGTGCACGACGCCGTGGCTGCACGCGGCATCACCTACGTGAATCCACCGCCGAGCTTCGAGCGCTCGGGCCAGAAGGTGCGCACGCCCGAACAGGTGCTCGGCGACGGTCTCGCGACCTGCCTCGACCTCGTGTTGCTCCATGCCGCCATCTTCGAGCACGCAGGCCTGCAACCGCTCGTCGTGTTGCAACAGAACCACGCGTTCGCCGGCGTCTGGCTGCAGGAAGGGTCGACGCCCGAGCCGTGGATCGATCTCGCGGTCGAGATGCGCAAGCGCTGCGACCTGAGTGCGATCGCGGTCGTCGAGTGCACGCTCGTGTGCGGCGAGCCGGCTCCGTTCGCCGTGGCCCAGGCCGCGGCTCGCAAGAAGCTCGACGACGAAGCCGCGTTCGTCGGCGCCATCGACATCGCCGCGGCGCGACGCGCGGGCATCCAGCCGCTGCCGCCGCGCACGCTGGCCTTCGTCGCGGTTCCGAACGGGGCCCCGCGAGACGCGCAGGCCGAAAGCGTCTCGCCGGCACGCAGCGTCGAGACACCGCCCGAGCCCGCAGCGGGACCGCGGCCGCCAGTGCCTCCGAAAGACCGGCTCGATCATTGGATGGGCAAGCTGCTCGACCTGTCGCTGTTCAACCGCCTGCTCAACTTCGCGGAGACGAAGAAGACGATCCGTCTCTGCACGCACGACCTCGCGGAGCTCGAGAACCGCCTGCAGCAGGGCCGCGTCCGCGTGTTTGCCCGGCCGTCGATCGGGCAACCCGGCCAGGATCCCCGCGACCTCGAGCTGGCCGAGCAGCGCAGCGGCGTCGACGTGATGCGCGAGTATCTGGCCGAAGAACTTCGTGCGGGTCGCCTGCGCGCCGACCTCGATGCGGCCGAGCTGGATCCTCGTCTCGTCGAGATCTTCCGCCACGCGCGCACCTCGCTCGAAGAGAGCGGCGCGAACACGCTCTACCTCGCGGTCGGCTTCCTCGAGTGGTACGAGACGCCGCAAGCGCAGAAGCCGCGCCTTGCGCCGCTGCTCTTGCTGCCGCTCGTCGTCGAGCGGCTGTCCGTGCAGGACGGCTTCCGGTTCGTGCTCGACGATGCCGAGCCGCGTCTGAACCAGACGCTGCTGCAGATGCTGCAGCGCGACTACGATCTGCGCGTCGACATCGGCGAGACGCCGCCCGAGGACGAAAACGGCGTCGACGTGCGCGCGGTGCTCGATGCGTTCCGGCGCGCATCCGTCGGGATGCCGCGCTGGGAAGTCGAGACCACGGCCTGCATCGGCTTCTTCTCGTTCACGAAGTATCTGATGTGGCTCGACCTCGCGTTCCGGGAAGCGCTGCTGCAGAGTCCCGTGCTGCGACACCTGATCGAGAGGCCCGGCGCCACGTTCGAGCAGGACGCGCCCGAGCTCGCGAGGGACGAGTTCGACGACCTCGACCCGAGCACCGTCTTCTGTCCGAAGGACGCCGACAGCTCGCAGCTCGCGGCCGTGTTGTCGGGGGCCGGCGGCCGTTCGTTCGTGCTCGAAGGGCCACCGGGCACCGGCAAGTCGCAGACGATCACGAATCTCGTGGCGCAGTCGCTCGCGAACGGCAAGCGCGTGCTGTTCGTCGCCGAGAAGCGCGCGGCGCTCGAGGTCGTGCAGCGCCGGCTCGACGAGGTCGGGCTCGGTGCGTTCTGTCTCGAGCTGCATTCGAGCAAGAGCGGTCCGAAGGCCGTGCTCGAGCAGCTGCGGCGGCCGCTCGAGCTCGGCCAGCGCCGCGAACCCGCGGCGTGGTCAGAGCTGGCCGCGGAGCTGCAGCAGCAGCGCGACGCGCTGAACCAGTTCGTGCGGGCCTTGCACCGGCGTCGTGAGCACGGCAGCTCGGTGTTCGCCGCCATGTCGGAGCTCGTCCAGCTCGCTGGCAAGAAGCGCGTGCAGTTGCCCGACCTGCAACGCGGTGTGCCGGCCAGCGTCGTCGCGGCTCGAACAGCCGTGGCGGAGCTGGCCGCTGCCGCTGGCCCGCTCTCGGTGCCCGCGAACGAACCGTGGTGGGGCGTGCGAGCCGGCAACTGGACGCCGGCGGTCGCGCGGGAGGTCGTGCCCGCCGCCGAGCGCCTGCGCGGCGCCGTGGCCGCCGCGACGGCGGCCGTGGCCTCGGTCGCGGAGACGTTCGGCCTGCGCGCCGCGTTCGGCGTAGCGGGGCCGAGCCGGGCGCAGCTCGAGCTGTTGCTGGAGCTCGCGCGGCTGTTGCGTGCAGCCTCGTTGCCGCCGCCGGCGCTGCTGCGGGTTGCGGAGTGGAGCCGGGTGGACTCGGCCTTCACGCAGGTCCTGGCCGCCGGCAGGAAGCGCGATGCGTCGTGGGCGCAGCTCGAGCCGCGGTGGCGGCGCGAGCTGCTGGGTCTCGACCTCGATCGACTCGCTTCGACCTGGCGCGCTGCCGTCGACTCGTTCTTCTTGCTGCGTTGGTGGCGTCTGCGCGGACCGCGCCGCGAGCTCGCGCCCGTGGCCGCAGGTGGCCGGCCGGGATCGGCCCTGTCCGTGCTGCACGACCTCGAGCAGGCGCTGTCGGTGCGCGCCGAGGAACGCACGCTGGCGGCCCACGGCATCGTGGCCGAGCTGCTCGGGCCCGCCTGGCGCGCGGGCTTTCCCGACTGGGCGCAGGTCGAGGCGTGGCTCGCGTGGGTGCGCGACGTGCGGCGCGTGCTCGTGCAGATCGTTCCGGGTGCGGAGGCGCCCGACACGCGGTTGCTGCACGCCGTGACCGCACTGCTCGACTGCCTCGCGAACGGTTCGAAAACGCTGCCGCAGCAGCTCGCCGCGCTGCAGCACGCCAACGACGAGCTCACGGCTGCGAGTGGGGCCGTGTCCTCGCTGCTCGACCTCGACGCCGAGCTCGCGTTCGGGGCCGAGTCCGCTCCCGGGTTCCTCGGTGCCGTCGCGGCGCGCGTCGCGCGCTGGCTCGAGGCCGTGCCGCGCTTGCGCGACTACTGCGCGTATCGTCGCGCGGCCGCGGCGGCGACGTCGTGCGGCCTCGATCCGCTCGTGCGCGAGCATGCGCAAGGCCACCTGCGCACCGCGGAATTGCAGCCGGCCTTCCGCCGCACGTTCCTCGAGGACTGGCTCGACTTCGTGCACGATGCCGAGCCGCTGCTCGCGCGCTTTCGCGGCCTCGACCACGAACGCGCGATCGCGCGGTTCGCCGAGCTCGATCGGCAGTGGATCAGCCTCGCCGCCGAAGTCGTCGTGGCGCGCTTGTGCGCGCAGCTGCCGCAGGTGCGCGATACCCAGGTCGCGAGCAGCGAGCTCGGCGTGCTCGAACGCGAGCTCAAGAAGCAGCGCCGCCACAAACCGGTGCGGCGGCTGCTCGCCGAGATTCCGGGCCTGCTGACGCGGCTCGCGCCGTGTGTGCTGATGAGCCCGCTGTCGGTCGCGCAGTTCCTCGGCCGCGCGGGCACGCGTTTCGATCTGATCGTCTTCGACGAGGCCTCGCAGATTCCCATGTGGGACGCCGTCGGCGCGATCGGGCGCGGCCGGTCCGTCGTCGTCGTCGGCGACAGCCGCCAGTTGCCGCCCACGACGTTCTTCCAGCGGCTCGCGCAGGGCGACGAGCCCGCGCCCGACGAGATCCCGGAGGACCTCGAGAGCGTGCTCGACGAGTGTGGTGCCGCGGGCTTGCCGCGCCAGCACCTCGACTGGCACTACCGCAGCCGGCACGAGTCGCTGATCGCGTTCAGCAATCACCACTACTACCAGAACCGGCTGCTGACCTTCCCGGGGCCGCAGACCGCCAACACGGGGCTCGGCGTGCGCTGCGTGCTCGTCGATGGCGTCTACGATCGCGCGGGTTCGCAACAGAATCGCGTCGAGGCGGAAGCGCTCGTCGCGGAGGTCGTGCAGCGTCTCCGCGATCCGGCGCGCGCGGGACGCAGTCTCGGCATCGTGACGTTCAGCCAGGCGCAGCAGGTGCTGATCGAGGACCTGCTCGATGCCGCGCGCAAGGCCCATGCGGAGATCGAGCCCGCGTTCGGCGCGATCCAGGAGCCCGTGTTCGTGAAGAACCTCGAGAACGTGCAGGGCGACGAACGCGACGCGATCTTCTTCTCGATCTGCTACGGGCCCGACGCGGCCGGAAAGATCTACGAGAACTACGGACCGTTGAACCAGCAGGGCGGGGAGCGGCGCCTCAACGTCGCGATCACGCGCGCGCGGCGCGAGCTCGTCGTGTTCACGTCGGTGCGACCCGAGCAGGTGGCCACGCGCACGCAAGCACTCGGCGCGCAGCATCTGCGCACGTTCCTCGACTACGCGCTGCGCGGCCAGCAGGCGCTCGCGGCCGCCGTGAGTGCTTCTCCTTCGGGCGGCGCCGACTCGCCGTTCGAAGCGGCAGTGCGCGATGCGCTGGCGCAGCGTGGTCACGCCGTGCACACGCAGGTCGGCTGCTCGGGCTATCGCATCGATCTCGCGATCGTCGACCCGCGTGCGGCGGGGCGTTATCTGCTCGGTATCGAGTGCGACGGTGCCTTCTACCATGCCGCGGCGACCGCGCGCGACCGCGATCGCCTGCGCGCCTCGGTGCTGACCGGCCTCGGCTGGCGGCTGCATCGCATCTGGTCGACGGACTTCTGGCAGGACCCTTCCGGTGAGCTCGAACGCGTCGAAGCCGCGATCGCCGCGGCCAAGGCGGCGCCGATGTCGGTCGAGCCGTGCCCTCCGGTTCCGGCCGCGCCAGCCGCGCCAGGTGCGCCAGCCAGGCCGTTGCCCGAGGCCGTGGCTGCACCGTCGTCGGAGGCGCCGCCGCCGGACCCCGACGGCCCGCGACCCTATGTGCCGAGCGTGCTGCCGGTCGCCGGCACGCCGGAGCAGTTCGCCGAGGCGAAGGCGCTCGCGAAGTTGGGCGCGCAGGCCGAGGCCGTGCTGGCCGCGGAGTCCCCGCTGTCGTTCGACCGCTTCGCGCGCGCGCTCGCGATGGCGTGGGGCATCCAGCGCGTGACGGAACGTGTGCGCGAACGCGTGCGAAGCGTGGTGGCTGCGACCGCCGTCGAGCTCGAGGGTGTGCTGTGGCGACGCGGCGACGACGCGCAGGCGTTCCGCGGCTTCCGCGTGCCGGCCGAAGGCGCCGACGGCGCGCGCGCCGCGGACGAGCTGCCGCTGGTCGAGATCACGAACGCGATGGCGTGGCTCCTGCGCCAGCATCACGCGATGGCCGGCGAGGATCTCGCGCGCGAAGCGGCGCGGTGCTTCGGGATCACGCGGCTCGGCGCGGTCGTGCGCGACGTGATGCAACGGGCCGCCGACCTGCTCGTGGCGGCGGGGCGCGGCGTGCGCGACGGCGAGGTCGTGCGGTTGCCGTGAGCGCGGACCCGGGTCGCCTCTCGCTTGTATGAGCACCGAGGTGCATGATTGGCGCACCCCCGCCACGTACCACCCATGCGCTTCCACTACCCGCTGCTCACATTGCTCGCGGTCGCCGGTGCTTTGTTCGCGCAAAGCAAGGACACTGCCAGCAAGACGCCTCCCGCGGGCCCGCCCTGGCTGATGAGCTTCACCGAGGCCAGGGCGAAGGCGCTCGCCGAGAACAAGCCGATCTTCGTCTACTCGACGAAGACGTATTGACCACATTGTGTCGTGATGGAGAGGGGTCTCCTCTCCGACCGGAAACTCGCGAAGTCCTACGACGACGTCGTGTGGATGTATCTGTTCCAGGACTTCTCGAAGAGCGAAGAGGACCGCGCCGCCGAACGCGTCGCGATCCGCTTCGGCATCAGCTCGTGGCCGCAGCACTTCCTCGTCGATCCGTTCACGCTGAAGACGGTGGCCGACACGGGTCGCAGCCTCGAGAGCTTCACGGCGGCCGTCGAGAGGACCAGGATCGAGAAGACGGAGCCGGCGCCGAGCGTTGCCGACTTCGCGGCTTTCGATGCGCTCGCGCGGTCGCTCGAGAAGGACCCGACGCTCGCATTGGCGCAGAAGCACCTGCAGCACGCGGACATCGTCGTCAGCTATCGCGCCGTCGAGGTCGTCGCGAAGAAGGCGCCGGCCGTGCTGGTCAAGGCGAGTGCAACGCTGTTGACCTCGCCGAACGACCAGATCCGCTACGCGGTCTGCGATGCGCTCGCGAGCGAGGGCGACACGGACGCGCGCGACCCGCTGCACGCGGTGCTGCGCGATCCCGGCGCGAGCCGCAATCCCAACGTGCTGCGCATCCACGCCGTGAAAGCGCTCGCGCGATGCGGCGATGCGTCGTCGCTGGCCGTGATCGAACCGTTCGCGACGAGCGGCGCGTGGCGCAACGGCCTCACGCGGACCGCGATCGACGCGATCGTCGCGATCTGCGAACACGAGGCCAAGGCCCGGCGCCCGGCGATCGAGATCCTCGCCAAGTCTTATCCGGCACCGCCAGCGCCCGACGAGGCCGCCGAACAGAAGCCGTGCGAGGCCCTCGCGAAGGACGTGCACTCGGCTCTCGAGAAGCTGAGCGGCAAGCGCGTTGCCTTCCCGCGCGACTACACGGCAAGCAAGCGCGCGGAGCTCATGAAGGCCTGGTGATCCCGTCCGCGGGGCCGCGCCTTGCGTGCCCTCTCGTGACGCGACACACTCGCGGCCCAAGAGCGAGAACGACTTGAGCAAGCACCTCCTCTTCTTCTCGCATGCCTACCTGCCCGAGAACACTTCCGCGGTCCAGCGCTCGGCGCCGCTCGCGCGCTATCTCGCGGACGAGGGGTGGACGGTTCACGTCGTAGCCGCGAGCCACGCGGGTTTCTGCAAGGACGAGCTGGTCTGGAACGTGCCGGGTCCGCGGGCCACGGCGTCGCCGTGGCGCACGGCGTTCTGGCGCGTGTTGCACCGCGTCATGCCCTACAACGACCGGCTGCCCTGGATCCCGCACGCGTTGCTGGCCGCAGAACGCATCGCAGCCGCGGTTCCGCTGCGCGCGGTGCTCTCGACGTCGCCGCCCGTCGCGGCGCATGTCGCCGCGTATCTGTTCGCCCGGCGGCACGGGCTGCGTTGGGTCGCGGACCTGCAGGATCCGATCCGCGGCAACCCGAGCCGGAAGCGGAGCTGGGCCAGGCCCTACGATCTCGCGATCGAGCGCGCCGTGTTCGAGCGGGCCGCGCGCGTGGTCGCGGTGACCGATGCCGTGGCCGAGCAATGGCGCCGCAGCTGGCCGAAGCTGGCCGGGAAGTTCCGCACGATCTGGATGGGGTTCGACCCCGCCGAGGGCATCGGGCCGTCGCCGGTGCCGGTGCGCGAGCGCAGGGTGATGCTGCACATCGGGTTCTTGTACGAAGAACGGCATCCGATCGCGTTGTTGGAATCGCTGGAGCGGCTGTTCGCCCGCGGCGAGCTCGATCCGAAGAGGTTCCTGCTGCGACTCAGCGGCCGCGCCGATCTGCCCGAGAAGGTGCTGCAGCATCCTGCCGGCAGCGCTCTGGCCGCGCGCGGCTGTCTCGAGCTCGACGACCGTCACGTGGCGCGCGCCGATGCGCTCGCGGCGACCGCGGCTGCGGACTGGCTGCTGGTGCTCGACGTCAGGAACCTGTTCGACCAGAGCTACACGGTGCCCGGCAAGCTCTACGACTACGTGCTCACCGGCCGCCCGATCCTCGCGGTCACGGATCCCGGTTCGCCGACGCAGCGGATCCTGGCCGGGAGCGGCGTTGGCCACGCGTGCTTGTTCCACGGCGATGCGGCCGAAGAACGCGATCGCAAGCTGGCCGAGTTCCTGAGGCAGCCGTCAACCGCGCGCGCGCCGAGCGCCTGGTTCACCACGGAGTTCGATGCGCGCAAGCTCGCGGCCCAGATGTCGGCTCTGCTCGACGATACCGAAGCCAGCGCCTGACGGTCAGGCCCGCGAGCCGCGCAGCTTGGCGAGCACGGCCGACACGATCTCGCGGAAGTACATGAGGTCCGACCGACGCGGGACCAGGCATTGCAGCACCGGAACCAGCGTCTCGCGCGAATAGGCGAGGACCGTGTAGATCGTGGCGGTGATGTACGCGGCCGAGGATGCCGCGGCTGCGCCGAGGGCTCCGTTCGCGGGGATGAAGATCAGGTCGAGCACCACCATGACCACGAAGGCGATCCACTGCGCTCGCAGCGTCACTTCCTGGCGGTTGCGCCCGGCGAGATCCGCTTGCAGCACCTTGCTCACCGTGTAGGCGATGGTGCCGGGCGTGAGCCACACGAGTGCTCTGTGCACGGTCGGGCTCCAACCGGTGGTCCAGCGCTCGCTCGATCCGCGCACGAGCTCGGTGATCGTGCCCATGACCGGGTCCACCATGAGCAGCACGACAACGCCGCCGAACAAGGAGGCCGACAGAGCGAGGCGCGTCAGCACGGGCGTCAGGCCGCGCGCCTCCTCGTGGGTCGAGGCGGCGACTTTGCTGAAAAACAGGTCGCGCAGTGCATCGGGGAAGTGCCACACGAGCTCGGCCCACGTGACCGCGATGCTGTAGAAGCCGACTTCTGCGAGTCTGTTGTCATTCGACGACGCGACGTAGACGAGGCCGATGATGTACAGGTCCAGACGGTGGTTGAGGTATGCCAGCGTGCCGCCGAGATTGGATCGCCATCCGTACTTGAGGCCCTCGCGCAGATACTCGCGGTGGAAACCGAGCCGGACCCGCACGATGCGGCGCACGAGCCACAACACGAGGGCCACGATGAGCGCCGTGGAGAGCAGTCGGCCCCACGCCATCGCGTAGGCCGCGTCGCCGTTCTCCACCTTGGCTCCGAAGAGGTAGAAGCAGCCCAGGAACGACGGCAGGAACAGCACCGACGTCACGAGGTGGACCGTCGTGTATTCCTTCACCCGGTCCGTCGCGAGATTCATCGTATTCGCGAAGCTCGCGACGAGCAGCAACGGCACGACGATGCAGAGCGGCAGCACGATCGAGAACGGGAACGTCAGGTCGGTCGCGCAGAGCGGCAGCAGCCAGAGGATCGCCACCGCGGCGACTCCCGCCACGGTTCCGCCCCAGACGAGCGCCACGGTCAGGTTGGTCGCGAACGTCTGTTCCGCGGTGAACAGGCCCTTGCGCAGGAAGTAGACCTGCGAGCTCGCGAGCCCGAGGTTTGCCACCGCCATGAGCACGAACGGCGTCGTCGAGACGAGTCCCGCGAGCCCGTATTGGTCGGGGTGGTTCGGGCAGATCAGGTAGAGGATCAGCCCACTGCCCTTGTCGACCGCGACGATGAGCACCTGCATCAGCAGCGCGAAGACGATTCCTCTACGGAAGTTCATCGCGGCGGTGGTCGCCGGTTCGGCGACATTCGACCGGGACGTGTGGACGGCGAACTGCCGTGCCCACGAAGCGAGGTGGACAAGATGATTGCGGCGGAAGGGGAGCGAGACGGACCTGGCGGGCGCGGATGCTAGCGGACCGTGATCGCGCGGTCTCTCAGCTTGTCGTTTTGTGCCAGCAGCAGCGATGAGGAAACCAGGCACACGCAGCGCCGTGGTGGCATGGGGAGGATCCTCGAACTCGACCGCTGGCCGTCGCGATCGAGGCTGCTACCCTTTCCGCCCGCGTGCGACCCGAGCCATGACGCCCGAGCAGTCCCCACCTTCCTGCCTGACGTTCGTCCTCGGAACGCGTCCCGAGATCATCAAGCTGGCGCCGGTGTTCCTCGCGGCCCGCCGCGCGGGCATCCCGTGCAAGTTGATCCACACGGGTCAGCACTACAGCGAAGGTCTCGATGGCCGGTTCTTCCAGGAGCTGGGTCTGCCGGCTCCCGACCACCAACTCGGGGTCGGCTCCTTGCCGCCCGGCCTGCAGATCGCGCGCATGCTGCTCGGGTTGCACGAGGCGTTGGCCGCCTGTGGTCACTGCATCGTCGTCGTGCAAGGCGACACCAACTCGACGCTGGCCGGCGCGCTGGCGGCCAAGAAGCGCGGACTGCCGCTCGCGCACGTCGAGGCCGGCTTGCGCTCCTTCGATCGGCGCATGCCCGAGGAGCTGAATCGCATCCAGGTCGACATCCTGTCGGACTGGCTGTTCTGCCCGACCGAACTCCAGCGCGAGATCCTGCGGCGCGAGAACGGAGCGGGCGGCGCGGTCGTCGTGGTCGGCAACACGATCGCCGATGCGGTGGCAGGCCGGCTCGCGAAGGCTGGCGACGCTGCGGCTCTGCTCGCCAGGTTTGGCGTCACTGCGAAGAACTACGCGTTCCTCACGCTGCACCGCGAAGAGAACGTCGACGACGCCGCGACGCTGCGCGCGCTGATCGAGGGCGTCGAGCGCGGCGCGGCCGCGGCTCGCCTGGCAGTACTGTTCCCCGTGCACCCACGCACGCAGAAGATGCTGCAACAGCACGGCGTTGCGCTGCCGGCTTCGATCAAGCCGCTCGAACCGATCGGTTTCACGGAGAGCCTGCTGCTGCAGCGCGAAGCCCGGATCGTGTTGACCGATTCGGGCGGACTGCAGGAGGAAGCGTCGATCCTCGGCACGCCGTGCGTCACGCTGCGGACCAGCACCGAGCGCCCCGAGACCGTCGACGCCGGCGGCAACCTGATCGCAGGCGTCGATGCTGCAGGCGTGGCGCGCGCGATCGGCCAGGCGCTCGCAGCACAGCGGCGATGGCAGCATCCGTATGGCGACGGCAGGACCGCCGAGCGCATCGTCGGCGTGCTGCAGCAGGCCATGCAGCCCGCGACCGCGCCGGTGGCCCAGAAAGCAACCCAGAAGACGAGCACAGGAGCGCTGGCGCTGCCGTCGGACGGCGACTGGACCGGGCGAAGCCTCGGTGAACACGAGATCCAGCTCGTGGCTCGGGCGATCCGCTCGGGCACGCTGAATTCCACCAAGGGCACGTTCGTCGCGCGCTTCGAGAAGGAGTTCGGCAGACGTCACGGTGGCCGGCACGCGATCGCCTGCGCGTCGGGCACCGCCGCCGTGCACTGCGCCGTGCAAGCACTCGGGCTGAAGGCCGGCGACGAAGTCGTCACGACGCCGATCACCGACATGGGCGCGCTCACGCCGATCCTCTACGAAGGCGCGATCCCGGTGTTCGCCGACGTCGACGCGGCATCGCTGAACGTGACCGCCGCGACGCTCGCCGCGCGACTCACGAGCCGGACCAAGGCGATCGTTGTCACGCACCTGTTCGGTCTGCCCTGCGAGATGAAGCCGATCCAGGCGCTCGCGCGCGAGAAGGGTCTGCCGATCATCGAAGACTGCGCGCAGGCGTTCTTCGCCGAGAGCACGGCGGGCCGCGTCGGCACGATCGGCCACATCGCGGCGTTCTCGATGCAGCAGGGCAAGCACATGACGACGGGCGAAGGCGGCATCGTGCTCACGGGCGACGACAAGCTCGCACGCCGCGTGTTCCTGTTCGTCAACAAGGCTTGGGGATACGGCGATGCGAACCCCGACCATTCGTTTCCGGCGCTGAACTACCGGCTGACCGAGCTGCAGGGCGCCGTCGCACTGGCCCAGCTCGACAGGCTCGAGTGGGTCGTGCAGCGGCGGCGCGAGGTTGCCAGCCTGTTGAGCGCGGCCCTCGCGGGTCTCGCCGGCGTGTCGACGCCGGTCGTGCCACCGGGTACGCAGCACGCGTGGTGGCGATACGCGATCATGGTCGATCCCGCGATCGTGCGCGGCGGCGCGGTCGAGCTCGGCAAGCGCATCAAGGACCGCGGCGTAGCCTGTGTGCCGCGCTACATCCAGAAACCGGCGTTCGAGTGCGGACTGTTCGCGGACTGGCACAACTCGCCGGTCACGGCGTTGCCGCTGCGTTCCGCCGACGGCGCGATCAGGCCGCAGCCCGTCTACCGGCGCGCCGACTACCCGGGCACCGTGATGGCGCTCGATCGCGTGATCGTGCTGCCGATCAACGAACACTACACGCCCGAACACGTGCGGTTCGTGGCCGCGGTCATCCGCGAGGAAGCGGCGAAGTCCCAGGCCCCGGTGGCGAGATGAGTCCGTGATCGAGGTGCAGGAGTGGCTTTGCGAGGATCTCGAGCACGTGGCGGTCAACGCGGGCGTGATCGACACGGTGGCCGAGGCCTTGCCGGACGAGATCCACGTCTACACCGAGGCGAGGCATGGCGCACACCTGCGCAACGCACTGGGCAACCGGCATGGCGACCGGATCCGGTGGCTCGAGGTCGCGATACCCGAACGCAGGGCCGGCGTGGTCGCGCGCATGCCGCGCGAGTATGGGTTGTTGCGCCGTGCTGCCGCGGGTCACGGCGTGCCACGTCTCCGAGTCTTGTTGTCGGCCCATCGATCCCTGCTCTGGGCGCTCGCGGCGCGCCGCATGTTCGGCGGCGATCGGATTCCGACGCAGGTCGTGCTGCACGGCGAGGTCGGCGAAGTCGCTGGCTGGCGTTCGCGAAATCCGTTGCGGCGGCTGTTCGACAAGCGATCGACGCTCGCGCGTTGCTTCGGACGCGGGACGCAGTATCTCGTGCTCGAGCACGCGATCGCCGATGCGTTGCGCGCGGAGATGCCGCGCATCGCGCCTGGTGTTGCCGCTTTGCCGCATCCGATTCTGGCCGGCGAGCTCGGCGACGCTTCGCTGCCGCCCGGGAGCTCCGCGATCCGGATCGGCTTCCTCGGGTTGGCCACCGAAGCGAAGGGATTCGGTGTCTTTCTCGAAGTCGCCGAACGTCTGGCGCGCGCGTGTCCGGGGCGATTCGAGTTCCACGCGGTCGGATCGACGCCGCCCGGCAGTGCCTCGAATGGTTTCCAGGCGCTCGCGCGGCAGCCCGCTGCGCAGCAGCTCTCGCGAGCGGACTTCCTGGCGGGCTTGCGCGCCGTCCACTACGTGTGCTTGCCGTTTCGCGGCTCGCACTACCACTTCGCGCCGAGCGGGGCCTTGCTCGACGCCGTGGCGAATCTCCGACCCGTGATCGCACTGCCCACGCCGGTCCTGACCAGGATGTTCGCGACGCACGGCATCGGGCATCTGTGCCAGTCCGCAGACGAGATCGTGACCGTGCTGCAGCAGCTCGCGAGCGGTTTTCCCGCGCAGGTCTACAGCGCGCAGGTCGCGGCGATGACTGCGCTGCGCAACGAGCGGCTGCCGCGCGCGTTGGCGGGGCCGTATCGCGAGCTGACCGAGCGCTTCCTGCGCGCTCGACCGTCGTGAGGACGAGGCAGCCGCGTCGTTACCTCATCTTGGCTCGCCATTCCTGCTCGATCGCGCGCACTCTCGCGGCGGTCAGCGGCACGTCGCGTTTGCGCACGACGACCTTGCGGTTCACGACCGTGACGTTCGGATCGAAGGCGGCGACGTATTCGGCCGGAGCGAGCCGGTCGTGGCCCATGAGCCGCAGCCCCGCAAAGAACGGCACGATCTGCTCCGCCTCGGTGGCCGTGAGGCGCTCGGGGTCCTGGACCGCGAAGAACAGCAGCAGCTGTGCGACCAGATCCTGCGCGTTCTCAGCGGGTGTGCCCGTCACGGCGACGATGGCCGCCTCCAGCTCGCTGCGCGTCAGGTTGGCGTCGTGATCCCCGTCGGCCCGGGCCAACACGGCCTCCAGCTGCTCCTTCGGCAGCCACGGCGCGCCCCACGTGCGCACGGGGGTGCGCGCGACGACCCAGTCGTTGAGACCATGCATGTCGATCACGTAGCAATCGGGCAGCACCCAGCCTGCGACGCCCACGCCGCGGAACGACGCCACGGGCAGGTCGTTCGCATCGGCGGTCATCCGGCTCCGTTCGGGCAGCTCCTTCAGCGTCGCGTCGAGGAACAGCGCGTGCTGGTGGCTGCGGCCGCAGATGATGTGCGCGTGCAACCAGGCCTGATTGCGGTCGTGCCAGCGCCACAGCGGCTGCAGCCATTGCGGCACCTTCGCGGCGAGCGGTTCGTAGTGCAGCGTCAGGCGCCGTTCCGTCAGCGCCAGGTGGACCCAACCGACACAGGCGCTGAGGCCCAGCGCGAGCGTGCACGCGATCGGAATCCGTGCGCTCGAACACTTGCTCGCCACCATCGCCACGGCGGAGAGCGCGCCGAGCGGGATCAGGTGGCTCAGCACGCGATACTCGAACGGATCGCCGCCGACGCGCAGCAGGTAGTAACCGACGTGAACGAGCGTCGCCGCGACGGCCGCCGCCTGGGGCAGGTTGTTCTCGTGACGGCGGATTGCGGCCTTGGCTCCGCGCCGCAGCTCGAGCAGCAGCCAGACCAACGCGATCGGCAACCAGAGCCAGCCGCCGTTCTCGAAGCAGAAGCACTCGAAGTATCGGATTCCGGCCTCTGCCCACGGCGCCACGACCTTCGCGTAGTAGGTGTTCGGCAGCCATTCGCCGTAGAACGAACGGCGCCACATCACGTGCGCGGCCACCGCGAGCAGCGGCACGAGGCTCAGCAGATACCGCGAGTCGTTGCGCCGCAGACTCCAGGTGATGCCGAGCGCCGCCGTCGCGGCGACGCACAGCAGTCCGTCGGGTCGCGTCAGCGCGGTTGCCGCTGCCGCGGCGGCCCAGGTCGCGAGCCAGAGTTGCGTGCGTCGTTCCGGCGCACGGAACGCGAGCAGCACCCAGGAGACGAAACCCAGGTTGAACAGCGATGTGTCCAATCCGCTCGTCAGCGATTGCAGGAACGTGCGGTTGCCGACCACGACGCCGAGCGCGACGAAGGCGAGCACATCGGGTGCTCGGTTGCCCTCGCGATTGCGGATCCTGAAAGCCGCGAACGCGACGACTGCGAACAGGCCGAGCCCGCACAGGATCGACAGGGCGTTCGCCGACGACGGCGGCTCGACGCCGAACCAGCTCCACGCGGCCCAGAGCAGCAGCACCCAGAGGAACTGCGTGTAGCCTTCCACGGGCTGAAACGGCGGCGGGTTCCACACGAGGCCGTGCCCATCGCGCGCGTTCGACACGTAGCGGAACAGAATGAACGCGTCGTCGCAGAGGAACGCGAGTTGCAGCGCGCCGACGATCAGTGCGATCACGAGCGTGGTGAGCACGATCGCGCGCACGCGCACGACCTTCTTCGAAGACGCGAGCGCGGGCTTCTTGCTGTCCACCGGTGCGTCGGGCATCGTTCGGGTCGCCGCAGGCGCGGGCGGAATGCTGCCTTACCGGCTCACTGGCCGCGCGGCAACCGCTCTGCCGGCTTCTCGCGGTAGAAGTCTTCGATCACGCGCCAGCACTCCTGCGCCGACTCCGCATACGTGATCAGACTCAGGTCCTCGGGCGAGATCATTCCCTCCGACACGAACAGGTCCCAGTTGATGAGCCGGTTCCAGTAGTCGCGCCCGAACAACACGACGGGGATCGCCTGCATGCGCCGCGTCTGGATCAGAGTCAGCGACTCGAACAGCTCGTCCATCGTGCCGAAGCCGCCCGGGAACGCGACCATCGCCTTGGCGCGCATCAGGAAGTGCATCTTGCGGATCGCGAAGTACTTGAACTCGAAGCAGAGCTCCGGAGTGATGTAGCTGTTGGGTTCCTGTTCGAAAAGAAGCGTGATGTTGAGGCCGACCGACTTGGCGCCGATGTCGAACGCGCCGCGGTTCGCGGCCTCCATGATGCCGGGGCCACCGCCGGTGCAGACGACGTAGTCGCAGCGGTGATCGACCTGGCACTGGCTCGAGACGATGCGCCCGAATTCGCGCGCCTCGTCGTAGTAGTGCGCCCTCCTGACCACGTTCTCGGCGATCGCGACGGCCTGCTGCAGCCTGCCGTCGTGCGGGTTCTTGGCGAGCGCTTCGCGTTCGGCCTGGAGCTGCCGCTCGGCTTGTGCGCGTTCGACCACGCGCGTGCCGCCGAACACGACCACCGTCGACGCCACACCCTGCTCGTTCATGATCAGCTCGGGCTTCAGCAGCTCGAGCTGCAACCGCACGGGACGCAGTTCGACACGGCCCAGGAAGTCGGTGTCGACGTGCGACTGCCGATACGAACTGGACCGACGGATCGCGAGGATGCGCTCGGCGCGGCCGTGTTCGCCTGGCGCGGGCTGACCGTTCTCGCCCGGCTGGGAGGACACGTGGCCGTTCTCACCCGGCTGGGAGGGCGCGTGGCCGTTCTCGCCTGGCGCGGAGGGGGTGTGACTCATCGGCTTGCCATCGAGCATGAGGTGCAAGGCACTGCATCGGCATTCGGGCCGTCCTTGCCGCAGGATTCCCGCGAGGAACGCAGACCCTGCACGCGGCGATGTGGGGAGCCCGGTATCCTGCCTGCGCTCGGTGCTACGGCTGGCATGACCCCTCTGCGGCTCACCTATTGCGGCAACGTCCACGCGGCTCCGGACCTTCCGGCCGTGCTCGGCGCCTTGCGCGAGCACACGGCCAAGGTGGCGGCCGGCTCGCGCGCGCGGGGCCGCGCGTTCGGGATCGGGGCCTGGTGGCCGATGGACCTGGTCCAGCAGCTCTCGGCCGATGCGAGCGCGCGCTCGCAACTCGCCGGCGAGCTGCAGGCGCTCGAGCTGCCGCTGTGGACGCTGAACGTGTTCCCGTTCGGCGGCTTCCACGACGACGTCGTGAAGACGGCCGTCTATTCGCCCGACTGGGGCACCGAGGAACGGCTGCACTACACGCGGCTCTGCGCCGAAGTCGGCGCGTCGCTCGCCCAACCGGGCGCCGTGCTGCCGCTCTCGACGCTGCCGCTCGGCTACCGCGGGCCGCACGACGCGCCGGCGGATCTGCGCCTCATGGCGCGCAACCTCGCGCGCGCGGCGAGTGCGTTCGCGGCCATCGAGGCGAAGACCGGCATCTGCTGCGTGTTGGCGCTTGAACCGGAACCCGACTGCCTGCTCGAGACGGCAGCGGCCACGGCGGACTTCCTCGAGCGGTGGCTGTTCGAAGAGGGGGCGTGGACGACGGTGCCCGAGCAGGTGCTGCGCCGGCATCTCGGCGTGTGCGTGGACCTCTGCCACCTCGCGGTCGTCGGCGAGGAGCCGCTGCAGGCGCTCGCGGGTCTGCAGCGGCGGGGCATCGCGGTGCCGAAGATCCAGGTCTCGGCCTGTTTCGAGGTGCGCGATGCGCGTGGCCTCGAAACGCTGCTCGGTTTCGCGGAGCCGCGCTACCTGCACCAGACCGCCGCGGCGAACGGGCTTCGCGCGCTCGACCTCGACGCCGTGCGCGCCCGGGCCAGCGAGTTCGCCACCGGCGGCCGCGTGCGTTCGCACTACCACGTGCCGGTCTTCTGGGACGCGCCCGGCGCGTTCGGTTCGACGCAGGCCGAGGTCGCGCGGGTGTTGCGCGGGCTCGCGTCGTCGGGTGATCCGCTGCCGCTGCTCGAGGTCGAGACCTACACCTGGTCCGTGTTGGGGGACTTCGCGGGCAGCGAGCCGCTTGCTGTGCGGATCCAACGCGAGCTCGACTGGACCGCCGATCGTCTGACCGATCTCTGAAAAGCTGACGTTCCGGCTCCTGCCCCGTATCCTTCGCGCCCCGCATGATCCGACTCCGCGACGTCCACAAGAGTTACCGCCAGGGTGACCACGAGGTCGTGGCCTGCGCGGTCGATGCGCTCGAGATCGGCGCCGGCGAACAGGTCGCGTTGATCGGCCGCTCGGGCACCGGCAAGACGACGCTGCTGCACATCCTGGCCGGCATCCTGCGGCCCGACCGCGGCGAGGTGGAGGTCGTCGGCGCGCGCATCGACCGGCTCAGCGAAGCCGCGCGCGATCGGCACCGCGGCCGGCACATCGGGCTCGTCTACCAGACGTTCAACCTGCTGCAGCCGTTCACGGCGCTCGAGAACGTGCTGCTCGGCGCGTTGTTCGGCCGCGGCGCCGGCCACCGCGCGCGGGAGCACGCCGAGTCGCTGCTGCGCAAGGTCGGGCTCGGCGACCGGCTGCATCATCGCCCCAGCGAGCTGTCGGTCGGGCAGGTGCAGCGCGTCGCGATCTGCCGCGCGCTCGTCAACGACCCCGAGCTGATCCTCATGGACGAACCGCTCGGCAATCAGGACCGCGCGACCGGTGGTGTCGTACTGGATCTGCTGCTCGAGATCGCGAGCGAAGGCAAGAAGACCGTCGTGATGGTCACGCACGATCCCGAGTCCGCGACGCGCATGCAGCGTACGGTCGATCTCGCGTCGCTGCGAACCGTCGCCGCTGCCCGGACCGGGGGGCGCGCATGAAGCTCTGGTCGATCAGCCTGCGCAATCTGCGCATCCGGCTCGTCGCCACGGTGCTGACGACGACGTCGATCGTCGTTGCGACCGCGCTCTACGCGGCGATCCTCGTGATGGCCGAACAGACGCAGCAGCGCTACACGGGCGCTTACAGCGCGCAGCTCGCGATCATCGGGCCCAAGGACGCGAGCCAGCTCGAGATCGTGCTCAACACCATTTTCAACGTCGGCGAGGCACCGGCCCTGTTTCCGCTGAAGGTCGCGATCGACCTGCGCACGGGCAGGGAGTTCGGTCACCGCGGCCAGATCCGCTACGCGATCCCGCAAGCGCGTGGCGACAGCGTGAGCCGCCACGCGTTCCCGGTCATCGCGACGCTCGACGAGATGTTCGCGAAGTTCGAGTGGCACCAGAAGCCGCTCGAGTTCGCGGCTGGCCACGGCTTCTCGTTCTCGTTCGAAGAGCTCGTACAGCTCGCCGAGGGCATGGCGGCGCACGAGAGCGCGCGCCGCGCCGGCGAGGCCGCGCCGCCGCCACGGCCGCAGCTGCTTCCCGAGTGGAAGCAGTGCGTGATCGGCTCGCGCGTCGCGCGCACGCTCGGCCTCGGCCTCGGCGGCACGATCACGCCCGTGCACGGCAAGTTCGGCGAGTTCGGCAGCCACGAACACCCCGAGGCCGCGTGCGAGATCGTCGGCATCCTCGCGCCGACCAATTCGCCGCTCGACACGACGATCTTCCTGCCGCTCGGCGTGCACCTGCTGATCGGTGGGCACGAGGGCGGCGTCTTCGTGACGCCGCTCGTGCCCGGCAAGAACCCCGACGAGGTCAAGAAGCTGCCCGTGCAGGCCGACCAGATCGGTTTGACTGCGATCGTCATCGATCCGAAGGACCCGGTCGGCGACCAGATCCTGCGCAACGCGTTCATGCGGCGTCCCGACGGCCAGGTCGCGAAGCCGCGCGAGGTCATTCCGAAGTTCCTGCGCGAGATCGGCAACGCGGCCGACGTGCTCACCGTCATCGCGTGGCTCGTGCTGCTGGTCGCCAGCGTGTCGATCACGGTCGCGATCTACAACACGATGAACGAACGGCGGCGCGAGATCGCGATCATGCGTTCGCTCGGCGCGCGGCGTCACCAGATCCTCGCGATCATCACCGGAGAAGCGGCCCTGTTGTCGTGCTTCGGCGCCGTCGTCGGCGTCACCGTCTGCCACGTCGCGGCGTTCCTGCTGCGCGAGACGGTCGAGGACATGACGGGCGTCTATCTCGAGTGGCTGCAGTTCGCCTGGTGGGAGTTGTGGCTCGTGCTCGGCGTCACGACCATCGGCGCTTGCGCCGGACTCCTGCCCGCCGTGAAGGGTTCGATGACCCAGGTCGCCGACAACCTCGCGCACAGCTATTGACGACTTCGCTGCTCGGGAAGGATCGCCCGGACCGGAGCCACAGAAAAAAAGGCTGCGTCACCCCATTTCGACGATGGTCGTATTAGCATGCCCTCCCGCGGTCGGGGCGGCTCGCCCCCAAGGACATCCGATGAAGCTACTCGTGCCCATGCTCCTGTTGTGCAGTCTGGCTACCGGTCAGAGCCC
>Ga0111539_10002969_pt1 | contig 22502 bp, 18 predicted proteins | sample RhiMethybrSRZTD1_FD_79667 | JGI IMG/M metagenome (GOLD analysis project Ga0111539, IMG submission 79667) | Populus rhizosphere microbial communities from Tennessee, USA - Rhizosphere MetaG P. TD hybrid SRZTD1 (version 2) (version 2) | ecosystem: Host-associated > Plants > Roots > Rhizosphere >...
AACTGACGCTTCGAGGATGGGCTAATGTAACTCGCGAGTTATCCCTAGGCGTGTGAGTTGCGTCTCGCTTGCAGCGCTGCGCCCGAGTACGTCACGGCCCAAGTGTGACGCCAGTCAACTGCGTGCGACACGCAAATAGTTAGCCTGTCGATATACTTGCTGCTCCTGGTCGGAGAGTCGATGTTGCAGCGAAAAACTCGCAAGGAGGCCGCGGGAGGGCTCGCGGACTTCGATCTCGCGGCGCTCGAATCGAGCAGCGTGGTGGCCGCGATCGTGGTCGCGGCGGACGGCGCGATTCTCGCGGCCAACGCCCGCATGCGCCGCTTGTTGGGTCTTCGCGACGGCGACCTCAAGAAGGGCAAACCGTTCGGTGCTTACCTCGTGGACGTCGCCGCGTGGGCGGCGTGGTGCGACGCCGCGCGCGCGAACCGAGCGATCGAGCTCGAGCTGCGCGGCTTCGACGGCGCGACGAAGCGCGTTCGCGGAGACGTGCGGGTCGAAGGCGAGGGCCCGAAGCAGCGCTTCGTCGGCGTCTTGGTCGACGGCGACGACAGTAAGGCGTTACGCGCCGCTCTCCAACACAGCGCTCGCATGGACGCGCTCGCGAGCTTGACGGCCGGCGTCGCGCACGACTTCAACAATCTCCTCACGGTGCTCGTCGGCAACCTCTATCTGATAGGTGAGGAGCTCCGCGAACGGCCGCGCGTGTTCGAGAAGCTCAAAGCCGCGCGCGACGCCGGCAAGCGCGGCTCCGATCTGATCAAGCAGCTCATGACGTTCGCGCGGCGCGAGGAGCTCGACGTCGGCACCATCGATCCGTCGAAAGTCATCGGCGAGCTGCTGCCGCTGCTACGCCGCGCGCTCGGCGCGCGGATCACGCTCGACACGACGTTGCAGAAGCATGTCGGCGTCGTGCGCGCGAGCGTCGCGCAGCTCGAGAGCGTCGTCGTCAATCTCGCCGTGAATTCACGCGACGCCATCGAAGGCAAGGGCTGCATCGCGATCGACGTGTTGGGAGTCGACGTGTCGGATCGCGACGCGACGCTGCGCGGGCTGGCACGCGGCGGGAGATACGTCGCCATCACCGTGCGAGATACGGGAATGGGAATCCCGCCTGATGCGCTCGACCGGGTGTTCGAGCCGTTCTTCTCGACGAAACGCGAGCGCGGCGGCACGGGGCTCGGGCTCAGCATGGTTCGCTGGTTTGCGGAGAATTCCGGCGGCTGCGCAACGATCGACAGTGTCGTCGCGCAGGGAACGACCGTAACTCTGCTGTTGCCGCGCCAGCAGCCCGATCACGCGGCCGAGACCGCTGAACGAACCATGCCGCTTTCGACGTTGCCGACCGGAACAGAGCGAGTCGTCGTGCTCGCGATGGACGATGCGCTGCGCGCGACGATTCATCAGACGCTCGAGGTTCTCGGCTACGACGTCACGGTCGTGGGGGATACCGGGGATCTGCTTGCGGCCGTCGCCGCCAGGCCGACCGATCTCTTGGTGACTGATGGCCTCGGGCGCGGCGATAACGAGGTGCTCGTTCGCGCCCATGCGATACGCCCGAAGCTCCGCATCATTGCAACGGCGCATCCCGGCCGCGCGGTGGAGCAAGTGGCCGGGCTCGAGATCGCGTCCTTGACGAAGCCGTTTACCCTAGCCGACCTCGCGGGCGCAGTACGGCGCACGTTGGACCGCGCCGAGCGCGCGTAGCGCTACTTGTTCAGCAGCGCGGTCAAGCGCTCGAGCGCCGTGGCGAGATCGCGCATCGAGACCAACTGCTCGTCGCTCAACGATTCCACGACTTCGGCGAAGCGCATCAACCGCTGTTCTTGCGCGCGTTGAAACGTGCGACGGCCCTTCGGTGTGACGCTGACGAGAACGCCACGACCGTCGTTCTTGTCGCCGCCCCGTTTGACGAGCCCTTCCTCGACGAGCGCAGTGATCATTCGCGACATGGTCGCGGGCCGCACCATCTCGGTGTCCGCCAATGCGGTGACCGAGATCGGGCCGCGCTTCTCGACGACCGACAGGGCGCTCAATCGCTCCGGCGTCATGCCGTTCGGCAACTCGAGCGTCCGGAGCCGCCGCGTGAGTCTCGCAAATTGCTCGTGGAGTAGGGCGGCGACCTCGGAACGCGAGTCCGCCTCGGGCGGAATTGCATCTGACATCGAGCCGATTACCTCTTTTTCGTTGTTCTGCGGAATCACGAAGCTCCGAGAAATTGTAGAGGCTCGCAAGTCATCTGTTGTCCTTTTGGGATCGCTTTCCCGCTCAGTCGAACGCCAGCGTGAACCGGAAAGAAACGATACGTTCGGGGAACAGGCTCGGATTGTTCGGCTCGACGTCTTGGTATTGAAACTCCTCGTCGAGCAGGTTGTCCGCGCTCAAGGACAACAAGCCGCGGCGATTCGGCAGGCGGTAACCAACGAACGCGTCCAAAACAACGAAGCGATCCTCTCCGTATGCCGTCGGCGGCGGAGTGAACAAGTCCTGCTGCAACTCGGTCTGGAACTGGCCGCTCTGCTCGACCAGAGTCGTGCGAGCGCCAAGCGTGAAGCCACCGCGCGCGAAGTAGCGTATCTCGATCGGCAGCCGGTCGGCCTTCATGTGCGAGTAGCCCGGCGCCGGGAGCGGCTCGAAGCTGTAGCGGCCATGCTCGTAACGCGCCGTGACGCTAACCTCCGACGCGGGCAGCCAATACAGGTAGGCCCGCTGTTCGCGCTCTTCCGCATACAGGGGGAACGTGATGCCGGCCAGGAACGCCGCGGCCACGCGGTCCGTGTCTCGCGTCTCCGCTTGCCAACCCAAAAAGAGCTTCGGTGAGATTTCGTGATCGACCGCGAGCCCTCGCACCGAGGCCTGGTCGCCGGCGCCGCCAGCCAAGAGTTGCGTGAAGCCGGAGACTTGCACCGGCTCCAGGCGCGGCTGCGGGTTCTGCATCGACGTCGTCAGGCTGCCGAACAGGGTCTCGAAGGCCGCGGCGCGCACGGTCGTGTGCGCCGTCGGCCGCCACGTGATGCCCACCTTGGGATTGAAGGCATCCTCGTCCATGTCCACCAACTTGTTGTCGAGGTGGTCGAGGCTGACGCCTGCCGTCACGGTCAAGGATGGCAGCGGCTCGAAATAAGCGTACGAGTAGAGCGCGAATTGCCGGTTGGTTACGTCGGCGGGGCCGATCGGCGGAGCAGGCACGAAAAACCTGGTGTCGATGGTCTGGTTCTGCCGCGCGGCCAGAGCGCCGCTCTCGATTCGCACACCACCGGTGTAGATGTGTTGGACGTCGACGGAATAGTCGTTGCGATCGAAGTCGGTCGCGACCACGCCGGGAGTCGCGAGGCCCACCAAGGCATCCTGATAGATCACCGAAGAGAGCAGCGTGTGGCTCGGTGTCACGCGGTGCATCACGCCGAGTCGCAGCGAGTCCGCGTCTTCGTGCAGGCGTATGCGGTTCGAGTAGACGTCGCGATTGAAGTATATGTTCGGGTCTCCCAGCTCGGTGCGCGTCGACCGTAGCTCCGCCTGCAGATTCGTGTCGTAGGTCGGCCGATACTGAACGAAAGCATTCGCGAGGTCTTGCTCGAAGTCGTTGTTCGGGCGAAAGCCGTCCGTCGCGAAACTGTAGTGGCCCGCGCTGTACGAGACGCGGTCGTGGAGCCCGGCCAGCGACACGTCGTGGCCCTCGGTGCCTTGGGTGCCGCCTGCCGCAGACGCGCGGAGCTTGAGGCCGTTTGCAAGAACCGGCGAATCGAGTCCGTCGAACGACGTCGAGCTCGGCCCGGCGCGTTGCGCCAGCACCAAGTTTTGCTGGCCGAGCTGCGGCTTCAGCGGCGTGACGTTGGCCGGCTGCAGCAATTGCGAGACCAACAGCTCGCTGACGCGCGCGATCTCGTGCCGAGGCTCGTTCGCGTAAGCCTCCGCGATCAGCCGGTGGCCGGTGAAGTCGGCCGGATCGTCGCCGAGCGCTTGCCACGCATCGAGAAGCGCCAATTGCCCTGAGCCGATCTCCGCATGCGCTCGTGCGAGGCTCGCGCTGCGCGTGGCGACGTCTTCGTCGAGCGCCAGGCGCGAGCGAAAAACCGGACGGTCGCCGTTCTTGCTCGCTGCGAGCCGCAGGTCCTGCATGGCTTCGACCGGGCGATTGGCCTGCAGCTTCTGCAGCGACGAGTAGACCCACGGAGTGGGGTCGAACGGATCGAAGTCCTTCGCAAGCTCGAGCTGGCTCGTCGTCAGCTCGTCGCGGTTCTCGGCGCCGTAGAGCTGTGCCATGTAGGCGCGGGTCAGCGGATTGGCGGGATCGAGCGCGACGGCGAGCTCGAGCTGACGGCGTCCCGCCTCGGGGTCACCGCGCCGAATCAAGGTGAGCCCCAAGCCCAGCCGTTGCAGCGGCGCGTCGCCCTCGAGCTCAATCGCGGCCTCGAACGCGCTCGCGGCCGCGGCGGTATCGAACGCACGCAAGCTCGCGAAGCCGAGCACGACGAGGGGTTGGCTCTGATTCGGCGCCAACGCCCGCGCTCGCGTCGCGCTCTCGATGGCGGTCTTAGCGTCGTCTTGGGCCAACGCGAGCTCGGCGAGCCGCGTCGCCGCGATCGCGTTGTCGGGCTCGATGGCCAGCGCTTCGCGGATGACGCGTTCCGCCGCCGCGAGCTCGCCCGAGCTCTGCTCGACGTACGACAACGCGACGCGTGCGACGACGGACTGCGGATCGCCGGCCAGCGCCGTAGTGACGCGGTCGCGCGCCGTAGCGCGGTCCGCGCGCGCCAGCTGCAACAGCGCATCCAACGAAAGCGCGGCGGCATTCTGCGGCGCGAGGCGCAGCGCGGCGGCGATGTCGGACTCGGCGCCCTCGAGTCGCGCCGTCGTCAGGCGCGAAGCGGCGCGGTACGCATAGAAATCCGGGTTCGCTTGCTGCGCCGGCGACGGCTCCTCGTCGGCGCCGGGCAGGGGCCGATCGATGATCGGCGGAAAATGGCTCGCCCACCGCATGCGCTCGATCGGCATTGCGAGCGGCGATGCCGTCGGCGCTTGACCGCCACGAGCGACCGCGACGTAGTCGCTCGGCACTTTGAGGTCGCCGCTCGGCGTCGTGACGGCAACCTCACCTTCGAGAACGACGATCTCCGTGAGCTGCTCGTTCGCGTCGACGCGTATGTCGAACTCCGTGCCTTCGAGGCCGGCATTTGCATACGGCGTCTTGAAGCTCAGCGACCGCGGGTCGCGGCTGATGACGTGAATGATCCCGCGCAACAACTCGATCAGCGAGCCCGCCGCCGACGGCGGCTCGGGAAGATTGACCGTGGTGAGCTCGTCTAAGCGCAGGTCGCCGCCGTCCGGCAGGACCAACGTCGCCCGGCTCGAGCGTCCGACCTTGACCGAGTCATCCGTGCACACACGATCGCCGGCAGCGAGCGCGGCCCAAGCCGCGGTCGCGGTGCGGCGAATCTCAACGCGGCCTTCGACGGAGCTGACCTCGGCGGACCATTCCTCGCAACTACGCCCTGCCTGTGCAATGTCGGGAAGGCAAACGCCTGCCAGCCCCAGGAGCGCGGCGGCGCCGCGCGTGGCGGCAGACAGGACCAACCGGCGTCGTCTGCGGTGCGACGGCGGAGTTTGCGGTGGCGTACGAGCCATCGACGACCTTATTGTCTCGTGCGAGTGCGAGGCGACGCCCACAGTACCGCTGGCCAAACGCCGCGGGAATCGCCAAATGTTATGCCGGGCTAACATTCAAGCCCCTGAGATGAAGTGTCAAGTGCGAGACGATCCGGAGGCGAAGGCACGAGCAATGGCCGGTCCCGCGGCGGGACTACGGCGTCTGCTCGTGCTCGGCGGGGCCCTCGGTCTGGTAGGCCTTGTCGCGAGCTGGCTGCCCGTCATGTCCACGCTCGAGCAGTCACTGGGGCTCGGCTTGCTGTTTGCCGTTCGCGGTCCGTTGCCGTCGCCGGCCGATGTCGCCGTCATCGGAGTCTCGCGCGACGCGGCACGAGCCGTCGGTCAGACGACGGAGCTCGACACGTGGTCGCGGAATCTACATGCGGATCTGCTCGATCAGTTGACGGCGGGCGGCGCGAGCACGGTCGCGTTCGACCTGACGTTTCACGAGCGGCACGACGGCGATGGTGACCAGCTTTTCGCCGATTCGATCGAGCGCGCCGGCAACGTCGTGCTGCTCGAATGGACGGAGAGCGACGTCCAGCTGCTCGGCGGCCGTGGGGAAGCCCATCTCGAGAAGCGCAAGCCACCGTTGCCCGAGCTGAAGGCGGCCGCCCTCGGGTCTGCGCCGTTCGTCCTGCCGACCGTGCCTATCGAGGTGGGCCAGTTCTGGACGTTCGGCCGGGCCAGCGACGACATGCCGGCGCTTCCCGTCGTGGCGTTGCAAGCGCACTTGCTGCCGCACTACGAGGAGCTCGTGGCGCTCGTCGAGCGCGCGCGGCCGGGGGCGACGACAGAGTGGCCGCAGACTCGGGCTGCCGTGCTCGAGCAGCGCGAGCTCGAGGCCGCGATGACGGCGATTCGCCGGACGTTTCTGAACGACGCCGGGCTCGGCGCGGCGGCGAAGCGCGAGCTCGAGCGAGCGGAGTACTCGGCGGCAGCGACTGCAGCGCTTCGCGTGTTGCTCGATGTGTACGCGGGGCCGGGCAGTCGGTTTCTGAACTTCTACGGCCCCGCGCGCAGCGTTCGCACGCTGCCGTTCGATCAGGCCCTGAAGGGTTCCGAGGGTGGAGTCGCCGGCACGCTGTTGCTCGTGGGACTTTCCGAGCCTCGCCAGCCGGAGCAGCAGGACGACTTCATCTCGGTCTTCTCGCAGAACACCGGCGTCAACTTGAGCGGCGTCGAGCTCGGGGCGACCGCCGTCGCGAATCTCCTCGAGGGGCGCGCAGTGGTGCCGTTGTCGCTCGCGCTTCACGGTGCGCTGATCGTCGCGCTCGGGTTCGCGTTCGGCCTTCTCGTCGCACGAGCAAGGATTGCGAGTGCCGCGGCGGCCGCCGCGCTCGCGGGTGGCGCCTACTTCGGCGCCGCGTACTGGCAATTCACGAGCTACTACCTCTGGCTGCCGCTCGTCGTGCCATTGCTCGTGCAGCTGCCCGCGAGCTTCGTGACGGCGGTCTGGTGGAGCTACCGCGACCTCGCCGCGCAGCGCGAGCGCGTGCGTACGGCGCTCGGTTACTACGTGCCGCGCTCCCTGGTCTCGACTCTCACAGAGCAGACGCTGACGCCGGGCGCGGATAGCCAGCTGCTGCACGGCACCTGTCTCGTGACCGATGCGGAGAACTACACGTCGGTATCCGAGCGGCTGTTGCCTGCGCAACTCGCAAAGCTCGTCAACGACTATTACCAGGCGATCTTTCGTGTCGTGCAGGCGCACGGCGGCGAGATCTCGGATACGGCTGGCGATTCGATGGTGGCCGTCTGGGCGAGCGGCAAGCCCGACGCGGGCGTGCGATTGCGGGCGGCGCGCGCGTCGCTCGCGATTCTCGATGCCGTCGAGGAGTTCAATCGAGCGCACGCCGACACGCCGCTGCCGACCAGAGTCGGGCTCGAGACAGGCGAGATGCTGCTCGGCAACATCGGCGGCGAGCAACGCTACGAGTATCGCGCAGTCGGCGACATCGTGAACACGGCGTCGCGCATTCAGGGCTTGAATCCGCTGCTCGGCACGCGCGTGTTGCTCTCGGCGACGTCGCTTGCCGACGTCGACTTGCCGGCGCGCGACGTCGGCACGTTCCTGTTGCGCGGCAAGCGGCTGCCAGTCGGTGTCTTCGAGCCGATCGCCATAGCCGGATGCCGGCTCGACGGGCGAAGCATCGAGGAATTCGCTGCGGCGTTAGCCGCGTTTCGGCGCGGGGATTGGCAAGCGGCGCAGCAAGCGTTCGCGGCGCTCGCCGCTCGCTTCCCCGCGGACGGCCCGAGCCGCTACTACGAAGCTTTGAGCGATGCGATGCGCCGAGACCCGCCGGCGAGCTGGACGGGTGTCGTTCGGGTCACCGCCAAGTAATGTGCGCTAGGATGTTCGGACGCTGCGGAGCGCTTCGAAATCCACGTGCATGACCGCGTCGAAGCGCTGGCTGTCGGCCACATTCTCCTCGAGATAGGCGAGCACGTCGTCGACACCGGCGACGCACTCGCTCTTCGTGTCGGGTCGACGCTGGAGCAGCTCGCGCAGCATGCGCTGTGTTCGGTATTGCACGGTCAACGGCACCAGCGTGAGCAAATCGACCATTCGCAGGATCTTGTCCTGATCCTCGCTGGGCAGACACTCGACGGTGCGCACTAGCCGCAGTACGTCCTCTGGCAGGGGCATGATGGTTGCCTCTTTCGCTTGCGCCTCATGGCAACGGTCATCTGTAGCAGAGGCCATACGGCGCGTCTGTCAGGTACCGGACACTTCTCGCGAAAAAGAAAAAAAATTGACCTTATGTCGCCCGCTTGACAGAACAACGCGCTCGAAACTGCAACGCTTGCTCCCGGTCTCCGCGCATCACATCCGGCGACAAACAGGAGCAAGCCATGATGAAAAAACTGCGTACTTTTCTGGTGGCATTGTTATTGGTACCGGCGCTGTTTTCGAATGCCAATGCATTCACCGCGCAGAGCGACGGCGCGTTGAACCCGGCACGCCCGCCGTCTGCGGTGTGCTGGATCAACATTGGCGGGGTGTGGATTCCGTACTACTGCTGAGGACGCGCTAGCGCTTCGCTCAATCGGCGATCATCGCTCGCAGCGCATCCGTGTTGCGGATGACGATTTGCGTTCGGCCGAGCTCGATCCAGCCGTGCCGGCGCCAATCGGCAAGATGTTGATTGACGATTTGGCGTGAGATGCCGAGGAAGCGCGCCAGCTCGGCCTGCGAGATGCGCAGCTCGAGATGGCCGACGCGGGCCGCGCGGCCGTGCAACGACGCGAGAATCAGCAGTCGTTTCGCGAGCCGCGCAGGTCCGTCCATGAACGCGGATTCCTCGACGAGCTCGCTGGTCCAGCGCAGCCGCTCGCACATCAGCTTGAGCAAATGGATCGCGAGCTGAGGCTCCTTCTCCAAGAACGTCAGGAAGTCGGAGCGTTGAATCACGATCAACGCGGAATCGTCGAGCGCGATCGCGTTCGCGGTCCGCGGCAAACCGTCCATGACGGCTATTTCGCCGAACGCGTCGCCGGGCTCCATGATATTCAAGAACACTTCGCGCCCGCCCGAGGCGCTCGCACTGATGCGCACCCGGCCCGACGCGACGCCGAACAGCGCGTCGCCGTCGTCGCCCTGCGAGAAGATCACGCTGCCTTTGTAATAGGTGCGCTTCGTGGCGAGCGCGGCGATGCCTTCGAGCGTGGAGTCGGACAGATTGCGAAATAGATAGTTGTGCCGGAGCACCGTTTTCGGGCTCACGTGCGGTCGCGGCATCGAGCCGTCGTCCCTGTCGATCATCTGGCGCATGCCGGTATTTCCCGTATCGGGAGAACAAGAGCAGGGCTGAGTCGTTTGCCGCTCTGGTTTCACCCCAGTATCGTGTAACCCGCCCGCTAATCCAAGCGCGTAGGGTAGGAGCGAAAGAGCGGTGATCAAGACTCCGTGGCGGCTCGCGGGCCGCCTGTTGGCTCGCGACTGGAAGTCCGGCGAGGTGCTCGTGTTGTTGGCCGCACTTGTCGTCGCCGTCGCGGCGATGAGCGCTGTGACTTTCTTCACAGACCGCGTGCGCTCGGCGGTTTCGCAGCAAGCGGGCGAGGCGCTCGCCGCCGATCTGCGCGTCGAGTCGATCAACGCGTTGCCGCCGTCGATGGAAGAGGCGGCGATGCGGCATGGGCTGAAGACAGCGGCGATCGTGAGTTTTCGCAGCGTCGTCGCCGCCGGCGAGATGACTTCGCTGGCCGACGTGCGCGGCGTGACCGAAAGCTATCCGCTACGCGGCGTCGTGCAGGTAGCGGATCGCTTGGCCGGGGTGCCGCAAAACGCGACCGGCATTCCCGCGAGAGGCGAGGTGTGGGCCGAGCCGAGTCTGTTGGCGCGGCTCGGCGCGGGCGTCGGCGACGAGCTCGAGGTTGGGCGGCTGCGGCTGCGCGTTGCGCGAACGCTCGAGTTTCGGCCGGACGAAGGTTGGCGGCTCATGGAGATCGCGCCGACGGTCCTGCTGAATTACAACGACGTGCTCGCCTCGGGCTTGCTCGCGCCCGGCAGCATCGCTCAGCACGCGGGGCTCTATGCCGGCGACGCGGAACCGCTCGCGGGGTTCCGCGAGGAGCTCAACGGGCTGCTGCGGCCGCAGGATCGCGTCGAGGACTATCGCAACGGACGCCCCGAGGTCGGCGCCGCGATCGCCAACGCCGAGCGGTTCTTGGTGCTCGCCGCGCTGATCAGCGTGCTGCTCGGCGGCGTGGCCGTCGCGATGGCGGCGCGGCGCTTCGTCGCTCGGCGACTCGATGCCGTCGCGCTGATGAAATGTCTCGGCGCGAGACACGGCGAAGTGTTGCGGTTGAACGTGCTGCAGCTCTTGGTCCTCGTCGTCGCCGCCGGCGTGCTCGGCTGTGTCATCGGCTTCGCCGCCCAATTCGGCCTTACGGCGTTACTCGCGGATTTCATCGAGGCGCAATTGCCGGCGGCGAGCCTGCAGGGTGCCGTGCTCGGTCCCCTGACCGCGTTGGCCGTCGCGATCGGCTGCGCGTTGCCGCCGCTGCTGCAGCTCGGCGGCGTGCCGCCGGCTCGCGTGCTGCGCCAGGACGTCGGCCCGCCGCCGCTGCGCTACACCACGATCTACGGCGTCGCCCTCGCCGCCGTCACGGGACTCCTCTATATCTTGTTCGGCGACTTCGAGCTCATCGCGTATCTGCTGGCGGGCGCCATCGGGACGTTCTTCGTCTTGTATCTCGCCGGTCGGTTACTCGTGCTGGCGTTGCAGCGGGTGCGCGGCGGCGTCGGCGTCGCGTGGCGCTACGGCATCGCCAACGTGGCTCGTCGCGGCCGCGAGAGCAGCGTGCAGGTCGTGGCATTCGGCATCGGCCTCATGGTGTTGCTGCTCCTGACCTCGGTGCGCACGGAGCTGATGACGACTTGGCAGGCGACTCTGCCTCCCAGCGCACCGAATCACTTTCTCATTAATATTCAGCCCGAGGAGCGAGAGGCGCTCGGCGCAATGCTCGTTTCGGCCGGCGTCCCGGAACCGTCGTTCACGCCGCTCGTCCGCGCGCGCATGACTCACATCAACGGCGTGCCGGTCGACGTGTACCCGGCGGCGACGCCGCGCGGTAGCGGCGAGGTGCGCGACGAGACGAACCTGACCTGGTCGGCCGCGATCCCGCCCGACAACGAAGTCGTTTCGGGCGAGTGGTGGAGGGACGGCGACGAGACGCCGCAGATCTCGCTCGAGGAGGAGCTGCGTGCCGCGATCGGCCTCGAGCTCGGCGACGAGATCACCTACGCGATTGGTGGCGAGAGTCTCACCGTTCGGCTCACGAGCACGCGCAACGTGTACTGGCAATCGTTCCGGCCGAACTTCTTCATGGTTCTGTCGCCAGGCGCGATCGAGCGATTCGCACACACTTACATCACGAGTCTCTACGTGCCACCCGAGCAGCGCCGCGTGACGGTCGATCTCGTGCGGCAGTTTCCGAGCGTCTCGGTGTTCGACATCGGTGCCGTGCTCGAGCAGGTCCGGCGATCGATGGATCGGGCGGCACTGGCCGTGCAGTACGTTTTCTTGTTCACGCTCGCGGCGGGAGTGATGGTGCTGCTCGCCGCCATCCAATCGACGCGCGACGAGAGAATGTTCGAAAGCGCCGTTCTGCGCACGCTGGGCGCTAGGCGCAGCGTCGTGCTGCAGGGAGTCGCTGCGGAGTTCACGGCGTTGGGACTGCTCGCCGGGACGCTCGCGGCCATCGGCGCCGCGGCGATCGGCTATGTTCTCGCGACGCGTTTGTTCCAGCTCGAGTTCTCGCCGGGCATCGTGTTGTGGCTCGGCGGGCTCGTGGCAGGAGCCCTCGTGGTCGGCATCAGCGGCACGCTAGCGGTGCGTTCCGTCATCAATCATTCGCCGGTCGCAACCTTACGCGGCGCCTGAGCGCGTGGCGCTGCTATCATGCAGCGTAAGGTTCGAGGGGTTGTTCATGATCGAGTTGTTCACTGCGGCGACGCCGAACGGTTGGAAGGCGTCCATCACGCTCGAGGAGCTCGCGCTCCCGTACAAAGTACGCCGAATCGATTTCGAGAAGCGTGAGCAGAAAGAGCCGTGGTATCTAAAGATCAACCCGAACGGCCGGATTCCCACGATCGTCGATCACGACAACGGCGGCTTCGCGGTTTTCGAGTCGGGCGCCCTGATGATCTACCTCGCGGAGAAGGCGGGTAAGCTGCTGCCGAGCGACGTCAAGGGCCGCTCGCTAGTTATCCAGTGGCTGATGTTTCAGATGGGCGGCATCGGCCCGATGATGGGTCAAGCGAACGTCTTCTTCCGCTACGCGCCCGAGCGCATCCCGTACGCGATCGAGCGCTATCAGCGTGAGGTGCGCCGCCTGTTCGAGGTGCTCGACACGCGCCTCAAGGAGCACGAATTCCTCGCCGGCGACTATTCGATCGCCGACATCGCCAACTGGTCCTGGGTGCGCGGCTACAAGTGGTCGGGCGTCACGCTCGACGGCCTGCCGCACCTCACGCGTTGGCTCGATGCGATCGCGGAGCGGCCGGCCGTCAAACGCGGCGTCGACGTGCCCGATCGCGTCGATCTCGAAGAGATGATCCGCAAAGCGGACGAGGCGCGCGCCAAAGTCTCGGGAATACTCGTTTGAGCGACAAGAAGCCCATGAAGATGAACGTCGAAGAGCTCGTCGCGATCGACGTGCACACTCACGCGGAAATCTCGGTCCGCGACCCCCAACCGCCGACGGTGTTCCAAGAGGCGGCGCAGAAGTACTTCAAGCACTCGCACGACACTCAGCCGACGATCCCGCAGATCGCGGCTTACTACCGCGAGCGCAAGATGGCATGCGTGATCTTCTCGGTCGACGGGCTGCGCGCACGCGGCATCAAACCCGTATCGAACGAGGAGGTCGCCGAGCTCGCGGCCGAGAACGCCGACGTCATGATCCCGTTCGCGAGCATCGATCCCGCGAGCGGAGCAGCCGGCGTCCGCGAAGCCCGGCGTCTAATCGAGCATTACGGCGTCAAAGGCTTCAAGTTCCATCCGCAGTTCCAGGAGTTTTTCCCGGACGACCGCGCGGCGTATCCGCTCTACGAGGTCATCGCCGAGCACGAGCTGCCGGCGCTGTTCCACACGGGCCATTCCGGAATGGGTACCGGCATGCCTGGTGGCGGCGGTATCAGGTTGAAGTTCGGCAATCCGATGCACGTCGACGACGTTGCAGTGGATTTTCCGACGATGCCGATCATCCTCGCGCATCCGTCGTGGCCGTGGCAGGACGAGGCTCTGTCGATCGCGCTGCATAAGCCCCAGGTCTACATCGATCTCTCGGGCTGGTCGCCGAAGTATTTCCCGCCGCAGCTCGTGCAATACGCGAACACTCAGCTCAAGCGGAAGATGCTGTTCGGCACGGACTATCCGCTGATTACTCCGGAGCGCTGGCTCGCCGATTTCGAGAAGATCGACATTCGCGATGACGTCCGGCCGCTGATTCTCAAGCGCAACGCCATCGACCTGCTGAAGCTCGGCGCTTGATGAAACTTCGGGCATTCTTTTAGCCCCTCGCCGGGGACGCGCCTTGCGGCCAATGCGAGGCGGGTTCTACACTCCGAACGACAGAGTTCGGCTCCAAAACAACCAGATCGGGGAATTCCCTTGAGCGTCGCAATTGCTGCCCAGCCAGCGCCGTCCGCCGGCGTCGCAGCGTTCCTGCGACGGCCACCGCGCCTCTTGATCGGCGGCGAGTGGGTGCAGCCCGCGGCCCGCGACGTCATTCCCGTGATCGATCCCGCGACCGGCGAGGAAGTCGCCTCGATCGCCGACGCGAGCCGCGCTGACGTCGACAAAGCCGTCGCGGCGGCGCGCGAAGCGTTCGAGCGCGGACCCTGGGCGAGCATGCTGCCGGCGCATCGCGAGGCGCTGATTTGGCGTCTCGCCGAGCTCATCGATCAGAACGCCGACGAGCTCGCCGAGCTCGAGAGCATCGACAACGGCAAGACGAAGCAGATGGCCGGCATCGTCGACGTTCCCGGCGCGCGCAATTATTTCCGCTACATGGCCGGCTGGGCCACGAAGATCGAAGGCTCGACGATCGACGTTTCGGTCGGGGGCCCGAAAGGTGCGCGCATCAACGCGTACACGCGCCGCGAGCCGGTGGGCGTCGTCGCGCAGATCATTCCTTGGAATTTTCCGCTCGTGATGGCCGCATGGAAGCTCGGTCCGGCGCTCGCGGCCGGATGCACGTGCATCTTGAAGCCGGCGGAGCAAACGCCGCTCACCGCGTTGCGGCTCGGCGATCTGATCATCGAGGCCGGCTTTCCGCCCGGCGTCGTGAACATCCTCACCGGCTACGGCGAGGGCGTCGGCGCCGCGCTCGTCACGCATCCCGGCGTCGACAAGATCGCGTTCACGGGCTCGACGCTCGTGGGCAAGGCAATCAACAAGGCAGCCACCGACACGATGAAGCGCGTGTCGCTCGAGCTCGGCGGCAAGTCGCCCGTGATCGTCCTGCCGGACGCCGACATCGACACCGTCATCGGCGGCGCGGCCGGCGCGATTTTCTTCAACGCGGGGCAGGTGTGCGCGGCCGGGTCGCGCTTGTACGTGCACCGCAAGATCTTCGATCGCGTCGTCGAGGGTGTCGGCGGCGCAGCGCAATCGATCAAGCTCGGGCCCGGCCTCGATCCGAGCACGCAGATGGGCCCGCTCGTGTCGCGCGAGCAACAAGAGCGCGTCATGGGGTACATCAAGTCCGGGCGCGACGAAGGTGCGTCCGTCGTTGCCGGCGGCGATACGCCGTCGCACCCCGGTTTCTACGTGAAGCCGACGGTCATGGCGGACGTGAGGCGCTCGATGCGCGTCGTGCAGGAAGAGATCTTCGGGCCGGTGCTCGTCGCACAACGCTTCGACGACCTCGATGAGGTCGCGGCGCTGGCTAACGACACGCCGTATGGCTTGAGCGCGAGCATTTGGTCGAACGACCTCAAAGCCGTGCATCGGCTCGTGCCGAAGGTCAAGGCCGGCACGGTGTGGGTCAACACGCACGGGCCCGTCGACGCGAACATGCCGTTCGGCGGGTTCAAACATTCGGGGCTAGGCCGAGAGCACGGCCGTGTGGGCATTGAAATGTATACGGAGCTGAAATCCGTATGCATGCTCGTATAAGAAAATGGAACAGGAGTGACGATGAGTTCAGTCGATCCCAGTGGCAAGGAAGCGATCCGCCGTCGTGAAGTCGGCGAGCGTACCGGGGGGCTGAGCGGCGTCGCGAGCCTCGTGCGAGTGCTCGACGAAAGCCGCCTGAAGCCGAAGGCCAAGGAGCAAGAGGTGCTCGACGTCGCGACCGAGTACTTCCTCCAGCACGGCTACCGCGGCGCCAGCATCAACGCGATGGCGCGCAGCTCCGGTATCTCGAAGGAATCGATCTACCGCTACTTCAGCAGCAAGCAGCAGCTGTTCGAGGCCGTCATCGGCCGCGAGCTCATCGAGTACCGGCGCAATCTGCACCGGCTCGACGCGACGCTGCGCAGCATGGAGTTGCGGCCGGCGCTGATCACGGTGTCCGAAGCGATCCTCGCAATCATCACGACCGAACGCACGCTGGCGCTGCGCCGATTGATCTTCGACGAGGCGACGCGCTCGCCCGAGGTCGGCCAGCACTACTACAAGATCGGAGCCAATCAGGCGTATACCGTTCTCGAGAGTGTCCTCGAGACGCACGCGCACGAGAGCGAGTTCGACGTTCCGACTCTCGCTCGGCATTTCGCCGCGATGTTGTGCTGGCGGATGACGCTCGAGCGGCAGTGCGCCGTGCGCGGCGAGCCGACGCAAGCAGAGATCGCGGAGCTGTCCGCGACCATCGTCGACGATTTCATGAAGGCGTTCCTCAAACGGAAGTGAACGCGACGCGGTGGAACCGGCGCGAGGTGCTCGGCGGCGTGCTTGCTGCGGGCGCCCTCAGCAGCGTGCCGTTCCGATCGAGCCTGGGGCAACAGCCGGCGGGTGCGATGACCGAGCGAAGTGATCTCCTGATCCGCAACGCGTACGTCCTGACGATGGACGCCGGCACCGGCGACATCGCGGGCGGCGACGTGCACGTGCGCGGCGGGGCAATTGCTGCGGTCGGACGCGGCTTGACCGCGCCGGGCGCGCAGGTCATCGACGGCGCCGGGATGCTCGTCCTGCCCGGCCTCATCGAGACTCACTGGCATATCTGGACAGCGTTGTTGCGCAGCTTGGCCGGGGACCGTCAGGAGCACGGCTACTTTCCTACGTCGCGCACCATCGGCACGTTCTATTCCGCCGACGACATGTACGCAGCGGGCCGGTTGGCCGCTGCCGAAGCGATCAATTCCGGCGTCACGTTCGTGCACGACTGGTGCCACAACGTTCGCGGCCCCGACTACGCGCAAGCCGCGTTGCGCGCGCTCGCGGAAACCGGCATCCGCGCGCGCTTCTCGTACGGCTCGCCGACGGCGGCGAGCAACGATGCGAGCATCGATCTACCTGACCTCACGAAGCTCGCAGGGGGCTGGCGCGAGCGCTCGAACGACGGCCTCTTGACGCTCGGGCTCGCCTGGCGCGGCGCGGCGTCGGCGGCGACCCTGCGCGACTACGAGGTTGCCAAAGAGCTCGGTCTGCCGATCTCCGTGCACGCGAACAACTACCAGACCAGCGCCGGCGGCATCCAGCAGCTCGCGGATCGCAAGCTGTTGGCGCCAGGCATGCAAGTCATCCACGCCGTCTGGTGCACGCCGCAGGAGATCCGCGCGCTGGCCGACAATCGCGTCAACGTCAGCGTCTCTCCGTATACCGAGATGCGCATCGGCTTCGGCTTTCCGATCGTCGCCGATCTCGTTGCCGCCGGCGTGACCGTCGGCTTGTCCGTCGATACGACGACGCTCTCCGGCAACGCCGACATGTTCGCAATCATGAAGGCGATTCAGAACATAGAGAACGGCCGCGCGCTGAACGAGAACAAGCTGACCGCGCGCCGCGTGCTCGAGCTCGCCACGATCGACGGCGCGCGTTCGATGGGCATCGACGGCAGCGTCGGCTCGCTGAAGGCTGGCAAACGTGCGGATCTCATCATGGTCGACACACGCGCGTTGAATCTCGCGATGCTAACCGAGCCCGCACACATGCTCGTCGAGGCGGCTCAGCCCGCCAACGTAGACACCGTCATCATCGACGGCCGCATCTTGAAGCGAGGCGGGCGGCTCACGAGTCTCCCCGTCGGCGACATCGTCGCCGCGGCCGAGCGCGCGTCCACAGGCGTACGCCGGCGTTCCGGCTGGACCTGGCCGAGTCAGCCGTAGGTTCCGTGGCCGCGCCGAATCCAACGGTTTGGCTGAAGCCGGGCCGCGAAAAGTCGCTGCGCCGCCGGCATCCGTGGGTCTTCTCCGGAGCGATCGAGCGCGTCGACGGCCAGGTGCAACCCGGCTCCACCGTCGACGTCGTCGCCTCGTCCGGCGAGTTCTGCGGCCGGGCGGCCTACTCGCCGACTTCGCAGATCCGTGCGCGCATCTGGACCTTCGAGACGAGCGAGGTTATCGATGCCGCGTTCTTCCGCCGCCGTCTCGCGCGCGCCGTCGAGTCGCGGCGGCGTCTCACATTGCTCGACGTGCACTGCGCCTGCCGCCTCGTGTTCTCGGAATCCGACGGCCTGCCCGGGCTCATCGTCGATCGCTACGGCGAGTATCTCGTCTGCCAATTCTTGTCGGCCGGCGCCGAAGCGTGGCGCACGACGATTGTCGAGCTGCTCGGCGAGCTTTGTGCGCCGCGCGGTATCTACGAGCGGTCGGAGGGTGGGGCGCGCCACAAGGAAGGTTTGCCGTCGCGCCGGGAGTTGTTGGCCGGCGCTGAGCCGCCCGCCGCGCTCGAGATCATCGCGGGCGGAGCTCGGCTCGTCGTCGATATCGCGAACGGCCAGAAGACGGGCGCTTACCTCGACCAACAGCGCAATCGTGAGCGCGTCGCCGCGCACGCTCGCGACGCCGATGTGCTCGACGCGTTTTCGTACACCGGCGGATTCGCCATCGCGTGCCTGCATGCGGGCGCGCGGCGCGCGACGTTGATCGACTCGTCGGCGGATGCGCTCGAGCTCGCGAAGCGCGAGACCGCCGCGAACGACGTCGGCGACCGCTGCCGATTCGTCGTCGCCAATGTGTTCGACGAGCTGCGCGCCGTGCGCGATAGCGGCACGCGCTTCGATCTCGTCGTGCTCGACCCGCCGAAGTTCGTCCATTCGGCGGACCAGGTCACCGCCGGCAGCCGCGGCTACAAGGACATCAACATGCTCGGCTTGGCGCTCGTCCGGCCGGGGGGCGTGCTCGCGACGTTCTCTTGCTCGGGCCACGTCGACGCCGCGCTGTTTCAGAAGATCGTCGCCGGCGCCGCTGTGGACGCGGGCCGCACGGCGCAGATCCTCGAGCGGCTGTCGCAGCCAGCCGATCACCCCGTCGCTACTGAGTTTCCGGAAGCCGACTACCTCAAAGGCTTGCTCTTGCGGGTTCACTGACCTGCAATGGCTGTCCGAATCTTTCCTTAGGCTCGAGCCCTCCAATGCAAGAAGACGCTCTGGCGCGCTGGCGCCACGAACACTCCTTTGGCCAGGACCGGCGGCGTCCCGGAGAGAGCCGGACGCAGCTCGTGATCGCGATCACGGCGACGATGATGGTCGTCGAGATCGCGGCCGGCGTGCTGTTCGGCTCGATGGCGTTGCTGGCCGACGGCTTGCACATGGCCTCGCACGCGGTCGCGCTCGGAATCAATGCGTACGCCTACGCGTACGCGCGGCGCCACGCGCACGATGCCTCGTATAGCTTCGGCACCGGCAAGGTCAACACCCTCGGTGGATTCACGGGCGCCGTGCTGCTGGCGGCGTTCGCGGTGTTGATGGTCTCGGAGAGCGTGCAGCGGCTCGTCACGCCGGTCCCGATCGCGTTCAATCAGGCGATTCTCGTCGCGGTCCTGGGGCTCATCGTCAACGGCGTGTCGATGCTGATACTCGGGCACCATCATGACGAGCACGGTCAGGACGGTGACCACGATCATCACGACCATGAGCACGATGACCATGATCACGAGCACGCGCGGGGAGGGCACGATCACAATCTCGCCTCGGCCTATCTGCACGTGCTGGCCGACGCGCTGACCTCTCTGCTCGCGATCGCCGCTCTGCTCGCCGCGAAATACTTCGGGCTCACCTGGATGGACCCGTTCATGGGGCTCGTGGGCGCCGCGCTCGTCGCGCGCTGGTCGCTTGGGTTGCTCAAGACGACGACCGCCGTGCTGCTCGATCGCAGCGCGCCGGAGAAGGCGCGCCTCGCCGTGAAGGACGCGATCGAGCGCGCCGACGGCAACCGCGTCGTCGACCTGCATCTCTGGTGCATCGGCTTGAATCTCTACGCAGTCGTGTTGACGGTCGTGACGCCGCGGCCGCGCGCGCCCGAGCACTACAAAGCGCTGCTGCCGCCGGACCTGCACATCGTTCACGCGACGGTCGAGGTATACGCCGCCGGCGAAGCCCCCCACGAAGTCAGATAGCGGCGTTCAAGAACAGATACTCATGTATGATTTCGCCGTGAAACCGCGGCTGCCAGCGCCATTGCCGACCGCTCGCGCCAGTGAGCGTGTGCAGCGGCGGCGCGAGCGCACGCGTGCGGTTCTGCTCGCCGTCGGCGCGCGGCAGTTTGCCGCGCGCGGAATCGGGCCCGTGAGTGTCGAGGACGTCATCGCCGAAGCCGACGTCTCGCGGGCCACCTTCTACGGCCTATTCTCAAGTAAATACAGCCTATTAGAAGGAATACTTAATCCTTTATTCGAGCTCGCGACCCGACGCATCGCCGAGCTCTCGGCGCGGCCGGCCGAGGAGGCAATCGACGGGCTGGTCGACATCTACTGGTCGCTGTGGACGACGCATCGCGACGGCCTGATGCTGATCCCGCTCGTCGATCACGAGACGTTCGTGCACTTCGAGAAGCAGCATCGCGCGCTGCAGGCGGCGCTACTCGACCTGCTGCTCGGGGTCGAGCGAGCCGACCTGCTGCGCAACGGCAGCGCGCAGTACTCGCTGAAGATCATTGCGCGCACCGCCGTGCAGTTGTTACGAGTCTATGACGGCCATGCCGCCGCCGCCGCGCTGTTCCGCGACGCGGTTCGCGGCCTCCTGTTGCGGGCGCATTAGATGACGGCGACTCGCGAGAGGGCCACGCTGGTCGTGCTGTTCGTCGGCGTCTTGCTGGCCGCGCTCGACATCGCGATCGTCGGTCCGGCGCTGCCAGCGATTCGCGGCACGTTCGCCGTGACGCCGCGCTGGTTGCCCGCGGTGTTCAGCATTTACGTCCTGTTCTACCTCATCGGCACACCGCTGCTCGCGAAACGCTCGGATCGCTACGGACGCCGCCGAGTGTTTCTCGAGGGCCTCGCCGTATTCGCGACCGGCTCGCTGCTCGCGGCCGCAGCGTGGTCGTTCCCCGTGCTGCTCGTCGGCCGCGCGATCCAGGCATTCGGCGCGGGTGGTTTGCTGCCCGTGGCCGCGGCGGTCATCGCCGAGACGGTGCCGCTCGAGCGGCGTGGTCGGACGCTCGGGCTCATCGGCGCCGTCTTCGGCGTCGCGTTTCTGCTCGGCCCGCTGCTCGGCGGGCTGCTCCTCGAGTCGAGCTGGCGTTGGCTGTTCGTCATCAACGTCCCCGTAGCGTTCGCGCTCATGGTGGCCGCGGCGCGGGTTCTACCGCAGGGCGCGAGCGGCGAATCGCGCAGCTTCGACGCGCTCGGCAGCGCTCTGCTGGCAATCGTGCTGGCGGCGATTGTCGTCGGGCTCGGGCAGATCGACACGGGCTCGCCGGCGGAGAGCCTGTCGTCGTTGCGCGTTTGGCCTTGCTTCGCGTTGATCGTTGTCGGCATCCCGCTGCTCTGGTCCGTCGAGAAGCGCGCGGCGGATCCGGTGTTGCCGCCCGCGCTGCTGCGGTCGCCGCAGCTGCGCGTCGTCGGCGTCATTGCGCTCGCCGTCGGCGCCGTCGAAGCCGGCATGGTGTTCCTGCCCGACATGGCCGTGCTCAACTTCGGTATCGATGCTGCGTCGGCCAGTCTCACGATGTTGCCACTCGTGCTGACGCTTGCGATCGGAGCGCCGATCGCGGGCTGGCTGCTCGATCACATCGGCTCACGCAGCGTGGTGCAGCTCGGCCTCGTGCTCACGGTTTCGGGTCTGTTGCTGTTCGCGCTGCTGCCGCTCGGGTGGCGCAATTTCTACCTGTCGGGCGCGTTGGTCGGTTTCGGTATGTCATCGCTGCTCGGTGCGCCGCTGCGCTACATCGCGCTGCACGAGGCCGGTGAGGAGCGGCGCGGCGCGGGCCAAGGCCTCCTGACGCTCTGCGTCAGCATCGGACAACTCGTCGGCGCGGCCGTGATCGGCGGAGTCGTGGGCTCCGCAGCCGATGCGCTGCCTGGCTACCGGCAGGCGCTGTTCGCCGTGGCCATCGCCTGCGGGCTCGCGCTCGTGCTCAGCGCGGCGTTGCGGGGTACAGTGAGGCGCCCGCGCGAACCGCTCGGCGAAGCGTGACGCGGACTGGAGCCGAAGCTTATGCGTGATTGCTGGATAGCCCCGTCGATCCTATCGGCCGATTTCGCGCGGCTCGGCGAAGAGGTCGATGCCGTCGTCGCGGCCGGCGCGAATCTCATCCACTTCGACGTCATGGACAATCACTACGTGCCGAACCTCACGATCGGCCCGCTCGTTTGCGAGGCGCTGCGCAAGCATGGCGTCAAAGCGCCGATCGACGTGCACCTCATGGTCAAGCCCGTCGACCGCATCGTTCCCGACTTCGCTGCCGCCGGCGCCAGCTACATCAGCTTTCATCCCGAAGCCAGCGAGCACGTGGACCGTACGCTGCAGCTGATCCGCGAACGGGGCTGCAAGAGCGGGCTCGTTTTCAATCCGGCGACACCGCTCGACTGGCTCGATCACGTGCTCGACAAGGTCGATCTCGTGCTCCTGATGTCGGTGAACCCAGGGTTCGGCGGGCAGCAGTTCATCGAGTCGGTGCTGCCCAAGATCGCGACGGTCCGCGCGCTGATCGACCGTTCGGGACTGCCCGTGCGTCTCGAGGTCGACGGCGGCGTCAAGGTCGCGAACATCGGCCGCATCGCGGCGGCGGGCGCCGACACGTTCGTCGCAGGCTCGGCAATCTTCGGCGCGCCCGATTACGCCGCCACGATAGCCGCGATGCGCCGCGAGGTCGCGAAGGCCTAGGGCTCGGACGCGTGCACCCGGTCCCTCGTAACCCCCGGCCGTTCTGCTATGCTCGCGGCCGCCGAAAACCGCTTCCCCAGAGTATCGAGTCATGACTTGGACTGTGCACAAGTTCGGCGGCACCAGTGTTGCCGACG
>Ga0111539_10002971_pt1 | contig 22494 bp, 22 predicted proteins | sample RhiMethybrSRZTD1_FD_79667 | JGI IMG/M metagenome (GOLD analysis project Ga0111539, IMG submission 79667) | Populus rhizosphere microbial communities from Tennessee, USA - Rhizosphere MetaG P. TD hybrid SRZTD1 (version 2) (version 2) | ecosystem: Host-associated > Plants > Roots > Rhizosphere >...
CGAACAGCGAGTAGTCGATGGCCATGCCCATGCCGATCAGGGTGATCACGTTCAGGGCGAACACCGAGACGTCGGTGACCTGGGTGAACAGCCGGGTGGCGGTGAACGCACCGAGGATCGCGAGGCCGCCGACGAGCGGCGGCGCACCGGCCGCGACGAAGCTGCCGAACACCACGAACAGCAGTACCACCAGGATCGGCATCGAGAAGGTTTCCGCCCGTGCGATGTCCTTGCCGACCTGCCCGCTCACCTCGGAGACGACCGAGGCCGGGCCGCCGAACTGCGTGGTGAGCCCGGACCCGGCGGGCACGACGAGCGCGGGCCGGACCGCCTCGAACATGTCGGGATTGCGGAACTCGGTGAGCGTGACGACGCCGTAGACGGCGTGCCGGTCGGTCGAGACGAACGCCGGCATCCCCGTGTCGTAGTACGAGACCGCGCCGGCGACCTCTGCGCGCTGGCGAGCGGCCGCGAGCGCGCCGGTGACGGCGGTGCGGAACGCCGGGTCGTCGACGGTGGCGGTGGACGACGACCAGATCACCAGGATGTCGGCGGGCCGCTGCCCGACCTCGGCGGCTATCCGCTCGCGGGCGCGACTGGACTCGCTGCCCGGATCGTCGAAGCCCCCGCCCTTGACCGCGCCGAAGACGCCGGTGCCCCACACTCCCCCGACGACGGCCAGCAGCAGCCCACCCACCAGCACGAACCACCGTGCCCGGACCATCGCCCGGCCCCACCACGCGAACATCGCCGCTACCCCCTAGACTGCTACTAGCGTATGCGTCCGTAAACGCTGTTTACTTTGACAGCGCCGTTAGCTAACGTCAAGGGGTGTCACATTCCGATGCCGCCCGATCCCGTTCCGTCCCGGCGCGACAGGCTGCGCGCCGCGACCAAGGCCGAGATCGTCGAGACGGCGCGGAAGCTGCTCGTCGCCGACGGCCTGCCGGGTGTCACGCTGCGCGCGATCAGCCGCGACATGGGCATGACGGCGCCCGCGCTGTACCGCTACTACGACAGCCTGGACACGCTCCTGGAGAGCCTGTGCGCGGCGCTGTTCGACGAGTGCACCGCGTTCATCGAGAGCCGCATGGCCACCGCCGAGGGCCTCACCGGGCGGCTGGCCGCGGCCTGCCGCGCCTTCCGCGACTGGTCACTGGTGCACCCGGCCGAGTTCGGCATCATGTTCGCGAGCCCCGTCGAGGCCAGCGGCCCGTTCACCGTCATGCACGCCACCGACAGCAAGGTGCACGCCGCCGCGATGCGGTTCTCCGGCACCTACCTGGCGCTGTTCGTCGAGGCCTGGCAGCAGCGGCCGTTCCCGGTGGCCGCCGAGGAGGCGCTGCCGCGCAGGCTGCGCGAGCAGCTCACCGCGTTCCGCACCGCTGTCGGAACACCGCTGCCCGCCGGCGCGCTGCAGATCTTCCTGTCCTGCTGGATCCGGCTGTACGGGATGGTCGCGCTCGAGCTGTTCGGTCACCTGAGCTTCGCGCTCACCGACGCGGAGGAGCTGTTCGAACTGGAGCTCATCGCGTGCGCCGAGCTCCTCGGCCTGCGCCTGGACGCAACGAGCTAGGCCTGCGTGGGCTCCGGCTCGTCGGCCCGGCGCGACCGGATCTCGTGGCCGACGCTGGTCAGGCACCGGCCGCTGGCCAGGTCGAACTTCCAACCGTGCAGCTGGCAGGTCAGCACGTTTCCGTCGACGATGCCGAAGCGCGTCAGGTCGGCCTTGAGGTGCGGGCAGCGCCGCTGCACGCGCCAGTCGCCGAGCGTGATGTCCTCAGCGTCGGTGGTGCGCTGGTGCTCGTCGTACCAGCCCTCGGCGTACTGCAGCCGCTCCTCGCTCAGGCACTTGAAGAACGAGTAGACGAACTCGTTGTACTGGCCGATGCGCGCCGCCGAGAACCGGCAGGACAGGAACAGCGAGTTGACCCAGTCGACCTCTTCGATGTGCAGCAGGTGCTCCACCAGCGCCCGCTCGGTGCGGAACCGGTAGCGGACCTTCTCGTCGGCCGCCCGCCGCACCTCCTTGTTCGGGAAGTCGACGAGGACCGACTCCACGGTCTCGCCGTCGTAACCGACCAGGTCGAAGCGCACCGGCCCGCCGACGCCCGTCGCCAGGTAGATCGACTCGTCGAGCAGCGGCTCGATGCGCCGCTTGAGCTCCTTGACGACGTCGATCTCCGGGTGCTTCCAGGACTCCTTGGCCGCGGCGATCACCGGACGCATCCGCGCCTGGTAGTCGCGCAGGTGCGCTTCCTTGTTCGCGAAGAACTCGTCCAGGTGGGGAACGGGGTGTTCGGCCGAGCAGCCGTCGACGGTCAGCGAAGCGACGCTGCCCGGCAGCAGCACGACCGCGTTGGAGCCGCCCACCTTCTCGTACTCCCGGACGAACACGCTCTGGTCGGGGAAGATGTTGCCCGGGTCGTCGAAGATGTCGTTGAACTGCCACAGCTCGTCGTCGAGGAAGCACGGCGGCCCGGCGATCGGGAAGACATGCGACGCCTTCAGGTCGTCGATGTAGCGGAACGTCCGGTCGAACTGGCGGTCACGCTTCTGCTTGCCGAAGGCGGTCTTCGCGTTGGCCGGCAACTCGTACACCATCGGGTACCAGATGGCGCCGGAGAACTGCAGCATGTGCGCGTGCACGTGGCCGAGTTCGGCGAAGGTGCCCAGGTCGGTGGGGCGGGCGTCGTTCTGGTTGAGGATGCGGATCCCGTCGTACTCGACCCACAGCGACGAGTCGCCGATCGGACCGTCGGTGGGCGAGGTCAGCGCCTGGATCATCACCTTCAGGCCGCCGTCGAGCTCGACGATCTCGTCCGAGACCGTCTCCAGGAACCGGGTGAAGCCGAGCGCCTCCAACTCGTCGCGCAGCTCCGACGTCGGGTAGGCCGGCAGCAGCACCGTCGCGTTCTTGCTGACGAAGCGGGTGAGGTGCGCCGCGTCGAAGTGGTCCCGGTGCAGGTGCGACACGTACAGGTAGTCGCAATTGCCGAGCGTCTCCCAGTCGAGCTGTGAATTGTCCGGGAACGGAAACCAGGACGCGAAGTACGCGGGGTTGACCCACGGGTCGCAGAGGATGCTGCCCGCCGGCGTGTCGATCCGCATGCTCGCGTGACCGGTGCCGGTGATCCGTACCGAGGACATTCCTCGACGCTACAACAGCACCGGTTGCCGGGGTCGCGACGGGCGCGCGGGCCTGCCGTGACACACTCACAGGAGTTGGTGACGCAGCGAGGAAGGAACCCGACGTGGCGGGCGACGAACCGGTGACCTCCCCCGACCAGCACAAACCGGCCCACATGAAGCTGCTGCGGTTCGGCGCGGTGGTGACCGCGGTGATCCTGCTGGCCATGACCCAGGGCAACCACAAGGGGAAGGTCGAGGACATCTTTCTCGTCGGCGTCGCCATCGGCCTGATCCTGCTGCTGATCATCGACGGTTGGCTGCGCCGCAGCGGCCTGCGGTCGTAAACGGTCCTGGCGTCATCGAGGACGCAAGGCGTACCCGATGGCGCCGTCCTGGATGTAGTTCCAGCCGCCCGGGACGTACTGCAGGCAGAACCACGGCGTGCCGACGCACACCATCGCGTCGATGCCGGCGGCCTGCGCCGGCGGCAGCTTTGCCGGCGCCGGCGACTGCAGCGAGCGCAGGTCGCGCGCGGTGAGCAGGTAGTACCAGGGGTAGTCCCAGCCGTCGTTGGCGGTGACCAGGCCGACCCGCTCCGCGCCGCTGGCGTTGACCGCGTCGGCGACGCGCTGGTAGCTGGCCTGCCACTCCGGCCGGATCGCGAACCGGGCGGCCAACCGGTCCTGCCCCAGGGCGGAGTCCGACCCGACGAGCCGCCGCGGGTAGCCGTACCCGGCGGCCAGCGTCCCGGCGAGCATCGCCACAGCCAGCGCCCCGACAACGGCGAAGCGGGCAAGACGCCGGCCGCCACCGAGCACCGACTCCAGCCACGCTCCCGCCAACACCCCGCCAGGCACGACCACGAACAGCAGCAACCTGTTCCCCCACGGCTGCCACTTGAAGATCACAACGTAGGCCAACACGGCGAACGCCAACGCACCGACGTACGCCAGCCATCTTCGGTCGCCCCCGGGCCGCAGCCCCCGCGCGACGGCCACACCCGCGCCGATCAGGATGAGTAGCGCGTGCAGCGGGAGTGCGGCCTTGTCCTCGTGCGGGTACCACGACTCGTCGGGAAATTTCTGCTGGTAGAACGTGGTGCGCGGGTCGCTGGGGTCGCGCCCCATCAGCTTCGCCAGGCCGATGATGCGGTCCGCGGCCCACCGGTTCACCGGCGGCACGGGCACCTCGAGCGCGGTGTGCGCCACCCGCAAGCCGTTGACGAGCAGGCTGCCCGGATCGCGCCGCTGCAGGGTCAGCGACTCGCTGAGCTGCGGCGGCCCGAGCGGGTTGCCGAACGTCTCGGACATCCGCACGAACTGGGGCCCGGCGAGCGTCAGCGTCGCGAGGAGGATCAACACCACAGCGACGGCCAGGCGCCCGACCGACGGCAACCGGAACCCGCCGCGCCGCAGCTGCGCCAGCCCCCACCACACCAGCAGCGGAGCGACGAGCAGCCCGCCCGTCGCCTTGGTCACCGCGACCAGGCCGGTCGCGGCGCCGATCAACAGCACAGTCGGAAGATCCGGGCGGTGCGACGCAGGCCCGACACCGTCGAGCACCAGGGTCACCACGCACGCGACCCACAGGGCCACGACGAGGTCGGTCTGGGTGCTCGACGACTGCAGCACCACCATCGGCACCGACGCCACGACCAGCGCGGCGAGCAACTGCCCGCGCCGGGGCACCCCGAGCTGCGCCGCGATCCGGGTCACCAGCACCAGGCAGAGCAGCCCGCACGACCACTGCAGCAGGTTGAACAGGGCGTCCGAGCCGGTCAGCAGGCGCAGGTGCAGCAGCAGGAACTCGGCACCCGGCGGATACGTGATCTGCCTGTGCACGCCGGTCGGGTAGAACCCGACGCTGCCCGCCCGGGCCCAGTGCTCGATCCGGGGCAGGTGGTAGGTCTGCGAGTCGTACGTGTTCGGCGGCGAGGCCAGCGCCAGCACGAGTTCCAGCAGCACGAGGACCAGCACCGCCACCGCCAGCATCCGCTCGCCGGTAGAAGGAACCGGGCGCTGCCATTCGTCGTCGCCTCGCCGGCGTCGCCACCACGCGGCCGCACCGGCAGCGACCAGGGCGACTACCCACGCCCCCGAGACCGCGACCGGGGTGAGCCGGCCGACGGCGGACAGCACCTCGATCGAGCCGACCCCGAACGCGCCGGTCAGCACGGCCGCGCGCGCGACGGCGAGGCGTAACGAACCGGTGACGGGTGCAACCGGCCGCACCGAATAGAGCGTCAACAGGAACGTGACGACCGGCAGCGCGGCCAGCCCGAGGCGAGCTGACGTCATGGATCGGCGGGGGCGGCCGGGCTCAGCGTCGGCGCGACAGGATGTCGCGCGCCTCCTTCAGTGCGGCGTCGACCTCCGCTTCGAAGTAGCCGCCGGGCACCAGCTCGAATCGGTTCGGGGCCAGCTCGGCCTCGCTGTTGGGCAGCGGACCGCGCCCGGACAGGCCCACGATCAGGCCATCGAAGAGCTGGTCGACCTGCGCCCGGTCGTACCCGCTGCCGAAACGCCGCAGCTGGAACGTGCGGCGGAGCTGGTCGAGCCGTTGCGCGTCGCCGGCCAGCGCCGGGCCGGCCGGCGCACCCGCCGGCGGGCCGCCGTAGCCGGCGGGCGGGCCGCCGCCGTAGCCAGGGCCGGGACCAGGGCCGGGACCCATACCCGGACCCATACCCGGACCCATGCCCGGACCCATGCCCGGACCGGGGCGTGGCGGCGCGGCCGGGCCGGCGCCGCCGAACGACGGATCGCTCATCCGGATCTCGGCGGTCATGTCGGCGCGGGCGCGGCGGCCGGGCTCGTACGGATCGCCGGTGGCGCCGCCGAACGTCGGCTCGTCGTAGCGGCCGTAGCCGGGCTCGCGCGGCGGCGGGCCGCCGGGCGCGGGCATCGCCGCGGCGGGGCGGGCCGGCATCGGACCGGCGGGCGGCAGCCGGTCGGGCGGACCCATGCGCTCCGGCGGACCCATCCGGTCGGGCGGCCCCATGGGCGGCGGGCCCATCCGGTCGGGGGGACCCATCCGGTCGGGCAGGCCCATGGGCGGCGGGCCGGCACGGTCGGGCAGGCCCATCCGCTCCGGTGGCGGGCCAAGACGGTCCGGCGGGCCCATCCGCTCGGCGGGACCCATCCGGTCGGGCGGCCCCATCGGCGGCGGGCCCATCCGCTCGGGCATGCCGGCCGGCACCCGCTCGGGCGCGGGACCGCGGTCGGCCATCGGCGGACGGCCGTCGGGGCGGCCGTAGCCGCCGCGCTCCTCGAGCTCGGCCAGCTGTCGCTCGACGCGGTCGAGGTGCAGGTCGACCTGCCACTCGTCGTATCCGCCGAAACGCACCCGGAACACGACATCGTGGACTTCCTGCGCGGTGACGGAGGCGCCGATCGGGTCGCCCGCCAGCGTCGCCTCGACGCGGTCGAGGAACGAGTCGACCTCGTCAACCTTGTATCCACGACGCAGCGCCCGCCGCCGGAACCGCTGCCCCTGACTCGTCACTGTTCCTCCTGGTTCGCGCCACGAAGCCCGGCGGTACTCACTGTGCCACCCCAGTCTCCGTGTGGCACGGCTCTAGCCCCGTCCGCTGCGCCAAACCCCCCGACCCGCCGGCACCTCATGCCGTAACCTCCGCGGCCGCAAGCTGCCCGCACGCCCCGTCGATCTCACGCCCGCGGGTGTCGCGCACCGTAGTGGTGACACCCGCTGCTCGCAGCCTACGGGCGAACTCCCGCTCGACGTCCTTGGGGCTCGCATCCCACCTGCTTCCCGGCGTGGGATTGAGTGGGATGAGGTTGACATGGGCCAGCCGCCCCGACAAGAGCCGACCCAGCAGGTCGGCACGCCACGGGTGGTCGTTCACGTCCCTGATCATCGCGTACTCGACGGAAACGCGCCGCCCCGTCGTCGTCGCGTACCGGTCGGCCGCGTCGAGCACCTCGGCGACCTTCCAGCGCTGGTTCACCGGCACCAGTTCGTCGCGTAGATCGTCGTCGGGCGCGTGCAGCGACACCGCCAGCGTCACCGCCAGACCCTCGTCGGCGAGGCGGTGGATCGCGGGCACCAGACCCACCGTGGAGACGGTGATGTGGCGCTGCGAGAGGCCCAGCCCGTCGGGTGCGGGGTCGGTGAGCCGGCGGATCGCGTCGCGGACGCGCACGTAGTTGGCCAGCGGCTCGCCCATGCCCATGAAGACGACCCGCGACAGCCGGTCCGGGCAGCCGGGCAGCGCGCCGCGGGCGGCCTGCCCGGCGAACCAGACGACCTGGTCGACGATCTCCGCAGTGGACAGGTTGCGGGTGAGCCCGGCCTGGCCGGTGGCGCAGAACGGGCAGCCCATGCCGCAACCGGCCTGGCTGGAGATGCAGACGGTGACCCGGTCCGGGTAGCCCATCAGCACGCTCTCCACGAGCGCGCCGTCGTGCAGCCGCCACAGCGTCTTGCGGGTGGCGCCGCCGTCGCAGGCCAACTCGCGCACGGGCGTGAGCAGGCGGGGCAGCAGCGCGCCGGCGAGCCGGTCACGGCTGGCGGCGGGCAGGTCGGTCATCTCGGCCGGGTCGCGGACCAGGCGGCCGAAGTAGTGCGTGGACAACTGCGCGGCCCGGAACTCCCGCTCGCCCAGCTCGGCCGCCGCTGCCCGGCGGCCGGCAGGATCAAGATCGGCGAGATGCCGTGGTGGTGCGGGCCGCCGGCCGGGAGCCGGCGATGGCATCGCGACATTCTGGACGGGGGACAGCGGCAACGTCGTCATAACGGATCCAAGTGTCCCACGACCCGGCGCTGACGCATTGATCGCGCGAAGTGTATGTCACCCCGGGGGGACCAGGAGCGTCAGCACGGTGTACGCCACAGGCGCCGCGAGCAGGATCGAATCGAGCCGATCCATGAGGCCACCGTGCCCCGGCAGCAGGTTGCTCATGTCCTTGACCTTGAGGTCGCGCTTCAACAACGACTCGGCGAGATCACCGAGCGTAGAGGCGATGGCTACGGCCACTCCGAACACGACGCCGCGCCACCAGTCGTCGTCGAACAGGAACACGACGATCAGCGCGCCGCCGACCGCGGCCGTGACCACCGATCCGGCCAGGCCCTCCCAGGTCTTGCCCGGGCTGACGCTCGGCGCGAGCTTGTGCCGGCCGAGGAACACCCCGAACGTGTAGCCGCCGGTGTCCGACAGCACGACGCCGATCAGCATGGCCAGCACCCGCAGGTACCCGTCGTCGGGTGCGAGCAGGAGCACGACGAAGCCGCCGAGGAACGGCACGTACGCCGCGATGAGCAGGGCGGTCACCACGTCGCGTTGGTAGCCGGACGGCCCGTCGGCGAGCCGCCACACCATGACGGCGATGACGGTGCCCAGCAGGCCGTACGGCAACGCCTCGGCACCGCCGTACCAGGCGACGCCTACGATCGCGGTGCCGCCGAGCAGCAGCGGCATCAGCGGCGGCTTGAGCCCGCCGTTGCCGACCGCGCGCACCATTTCCCAGGTGGCGATCCACACGGCGACGAGGATGACGCCGTAGAAGGCCGGCTTCCACAGCAGCAGCGAAGCCAGCACGACCCCGCCGAGGAGCAGCCCGACGCCGATCGCCGCCCACAGGTTGCGGCCGGCCCGACTGGTTCGTTTCGCCGGCGGCACGACTTCGGACGGCTCCTCGGCCGCCGGTTCGGCCTCCGGCGCCTCGACCCGGTCCGGCTCGCCACCACGGGCCAGCCGCCAGCTGCCGGCCGGGTCGCCGGCCGCCGGCCAGTCCTCGCCGGCGAGCTGGGACTCCGCGGCGGGCTGGGAGCTGCGCGGCGGCCGGTCCTCGTCCTCGTCGTCTTCCTGGTCGAGGTCTGCGACGAACTCGGGTGCGGCCGCGAGGTGCCGCGCCCGGTGCGCCGCGCGGAGGTCGGGGGTGGTGGGGTCCGGACCGGTCATCTAGAACTCGAGCAACTCGGATTCCTTGTGCTTGAGGATCTCGTCGACGTGCGCGACGTACCGGTGGGTGATGTCTTCGAGCTCCTTCTCGGCGCGCCGGCCGTCATCCTCGCCGGCCTCGCCGTCGCGGACGATCCGGTCGAGCTCCTCCTTGGCCTTGCGGCGCACGTTGCGGATGGCGACCTTCGCCTCCTCGCCCTTGTGCCGCGCCACCTTGACCATCTCGCGCCGACGCTCCTCGGTCATCTGCGGAAGGATGATGCGCAGCTGGGTACCCTCGTTGTTGGGGTTCACACCCAGGTCGGAGTCGCGGATGGCCCGTTCCATCGCCGCAAGCTGTGACGCGTCGTACGGCTTGATGATCACCATCCGGGGCTCCGGGATCCCGATCGACGCCATCTGTGGCACCGGTGTGGGCGTGCCGTAGTAGTCGATGACGATCTTGCCGAACATGGCCGCTGACGCGCGTCCGGTGCGGATTGCGGCGAACTCCTCCTTGGCGTGTTCAACCGCTCGTTCCATCCGCTCCTCGGCATCGAGGAGTGTGTCGTCGATCACCGGGGTGTTCGCCTCCTTCGCAGGTCGCTACGCGCGGTGCTGCCACCGCTCGCGCTCAGGCTACGCTGTTTGGCCGCGCTGGCTGAGCCGCGCTCGGGCGCGGGCCCGCGCCGAACCTCGCGCGGGCTCACGCCGAACCTCGCGCGGGCGCGGGCTCACGCCTCGGACGCGCGAGCCCCGCGGCCCGGCGCCGGCCCGGCACGGGCTCACGCGGCGGTGATCAGGGTTCCGATCTTCTCGCCGCCGACCGCCCTGACAATCGTGTCGTCGCCCTCGGCGGCGAACACCACCATCGGCAGCTTGTTGTCGTGACACAGGCTGAATGCCGCCATGTCGGCGACCCGCAGGCCCTGCCGCAGCGCCTCGGTGAACGTCACGGTGTCGAGCTTGCGCGCGGTGGGATCCGTGCGCGGGTCGGCCGTGTAGACCCCGTCGACGCCGTTCTTGCTCATCAGCACCGCGTCGGCGTGGATCTCCAGGGCGCGCTGGGCCGCTACCGTGTCGGTGGAGAAGTACGGCATCCCCGCGCCCGCGCCGAAGATCACGACGCGACCCTTCTCCAGGTGCCGGATCGCGCGGCGGGGAATGTACGGCTCGGCGACCTGGGCCATGTGGATCGCGGTCTGGACCCGGGTGTCGATGCCTTCCTTCTCCAGGAAGTCCTGCAGCGCCAGGCAGTTCATGACGGTGCCGAGCATGCCCATGTAGTCGGCGCGGGCCCGGTCCATGCCGGAGCGCTGCAGTTCGGCGCCGCGGAAGAAGTTGCCGCCGCCGACGACAACCGCCACCTGGATGCCGCGCCGTACCACGGTCGCGATCTGGCGGGCGATGTCCTGGACCACGCCCGGATCGACGCCCACCGCTCCCCCGCCGAACACCTCGCCGGATAGCTTGAGCACGACCCGGCGGTCGGCGGCTGCCCTTTCGGTCATCGTCGGGTCCCCCTCGGTTGCGGTGTTCGGTGGACAGTAAGGGGGTCGCGCGTGCCGCGCGACCCCCAACTCAGCGGCCGTCAGGCCTGGCCGACCTCGAAGCGGACGAACCGCGTCACGGTGATACCGGCCTCCTCGAGGACCTTCTTGACCGTCTTCTTCTGGTCGGTAACCGACGGCTGCTCGAGCAGCACGAAGTCCTTGAAGAACGCGCCGACCCGGCCCTCGATGATCTTCTGGAGGGCCTGCTCGGGCTTGCCCTCCTCGCGGGCGGTCTGCTCGGCGATGCGCCGCTCGGACTCGACGACCTCCGCCGGGACCTCGTCGCGGGTCAGCCACTTGGGCCGCATCGCGGCGATCTGCATGGCGACGCCCCGTGCGTCGGCATTGCCCGCCTCGTCGGACTTGCCGGTGTACTGCACCGCGACGCCGACCTGCGGCGGCAGCTGCGGGTCCTTGCGGTGCATGTAGACGGCCACCTGACCGTCGAGCACACCGATCCGGTTCACGACGATCTTCTCGCCGATCCGGGCCGACTCCGAGTCGACGGTCTCGGCGACGGTGCGACCGTCGGCGAGCGTCGACGCCGACAGCGCCGCCACGTCGGCCGGACGGGTCGAGTCGACGTGCTCGGCCAGCTTCTGTGCCAGCGCGACGAAGTCGGCGTTCTTCGCGACGAAGTCGGTCTCGCAGTTCAGCTCGATCAGCGCGCCACCGGCGTGCGCGACGAGCCCGTTGGCCGCGGTGCGGCCGGCGCGCTTGCCGACGTCCTTCGCACCCTTGACCCGCAGGATCTCGACCGCCTTGTCGAAGTCGCCCTCCGCCTCGGTCAGGGCCTTCTTGCAGTCCATCATGCCCGCGCCGGTGAGGTCGCGGAGCTTCTTGACGTCCGCGGCAGTGAAGTTGCTCATGGCTCTCTCTCGGTATCGATCGTTCAGGCCGTCGCGGGCGCTTCGTTCTTGCCCTCAAGCAGTTCGCGCTCCCACTCGGCCAGCGGCTCGTCGGCGGCGACCTGGCCCGGCTCCGGCTTCTCCTCGGCGCCGCCCCGGCTCGCCTTGCCCGAGCGGGCGATCAGGCCGTCGGCCACCGCGTCGGCGACGACCTTGGTGAGCAGGGTCGCGGCGCGGATCGCGTCGTCGTTGCCCGGGATCGGGAAGTCGACCTCGTCGGGGTCGCAGTTCGTGTCGAGGACGGCGATCACCGGGATGCCCAGCTTGCGCGCCTCGTCGACGGCGATGTGCTCCTTCTTGGTGTCGACCACCCAGATCGCCGCCGGCAGCTTCTGCATGTCGCGAAGGCCGCCGAGGGTGCGGCTGAGCTTGTCCTTCTCGCGGGACAGCTGCAGCGTCTCCTTCTTGGTGTAGCCCTCGGCCGTGCCGGTGAGGTCGATCGACTCCAGCTCCTTGAGCCGCTGCAGCCGCTTGTACACGGTCTGGAAGTTCGTGAGCATGCCGCCGAGCCAGCGGTGGTTCACGTACGGCTGGGCCACCCGGGTGGCCTGCGAGGCGATGGCCTCCTGCGCCTGCTTCTTGGTGCCGACGAACAGGATGTGGCCGCCCTCGGCGACGGTGGTCCGGATGTAGTCGTAGGCCTTCTCGATGTAGTCGAGCGTCTGGCGCAGGTCGATGATGTAGATGCCGTTACGCTCGGTGAAGATGAATCGCTTCATCTTCGGGTTCCACCGCCGGGTCTGGTGCCCGAAGTGGACACCGTTCTCCAGCAGTTCACGCATGGACACTGCCACGGTCGTGCTCCTCTTTCGCCCTGGTTGTCGCGGGTGACCGGGTGGCACCCGCCCTGGCGCCGGATCGTCGGCCGCACTCACCCGGTGTTCGCGTGAATCGCGGGACCGGGACCAGGGCGGCCGCCGCCTCTCGTCCGGGCGGCTCCGGGAGGGAGCCCGAGATGGGAGGAGGGCGCGCGAGGTCGACCACGCGAGGTGGTCGCCGGGGGCAAGTGTACGCCTACGGGTAGGCGCGGTGCCCCGGTGGGGCTTACGCGGCGGCCAGCGCCGCCAGCACGAACAGCAGGACGCCGAGCGGCAGGTAGACGAGCGGCTGGCGCAGCCAGGCGGAAAGGTTGCTCGGCGGGGTGCCGTTGAGCAGGCCGTAGACGCCGTACCCGAAGATCGGAAGGCCGAGCACGAGGAAGGTTCCGGACACCACGCCGGACACCGACACCACGTCCTCGATCGTGGCCGAGACGAGCAGGCGCAGCGCGGGGATCTCGAACAGGACAGTCAGCACGGCCAGCACGATCGCGATCGCCGGCTTGCGGCTGTGGTACACCGACGGAGTGCCCGGCTGGCCCGGCTGGATCGTGTTGACGGCGGCCGTCGGCGCGCTGAGCGGGTTGTTGCCGACCCCGTAGGTCGATCCGGCCGGATACACCGGCTGGTCGCCCGCCGAGTAGGCCGGCTGGTCGCCCGCGGAGTAGGCCGGCCGGTCGCCGGCCGCGTAGGCCGGCGGATCGACGGGCCCGGAGTAGGCCGTCGCGGAGGGTGCGTAATTGGCCGGTGGGAACTCGGGCGGCGGTCCGCTCGGATAGGCCGCCGGCTGGTCGTCCGGGGGCGCGCTGACCGGCGGGCGCCGCAGCGCCGCGACGTCGATCGCCTCGACCGGGCGGCGGCCGGCCTCCGCCGACCCGCCCGCCCCGGCCGAACTGGCCGACCCGGCCGGCCCGGCCAGTTCCGCCTGGACAACCGGGATCGAGCCGGACGACGAGTCGGTCAGCGGGTCGCCGAACCGGGCGGCCGAGTTGAAGCGCCGCTCGTACCCGTCGCCTCCGTAGCTGTCGGCGCCGCTGTAGGCGGCGGCCTCGCCGTTGTACGCGGCGGCCTCGCCGTTGTACGCCGCGGCCTCGCCGTTGTACGCGGCGCCGGCGCCGCCCGGCGATGCCGGCGCGCCGTGGCGGCCGCGCTCCCAATCCTCGCCGTCGTACCAGCGCTGTTCGCCGTCGCCCGGATAACTTCGACGTGGCTCCACGGATTCGCACCGTAGGCCGTTGTCGGTTACGCCGCCAGTGGGTCGGCATAGGCTGATTGCCATGGGCGACCCTCTCGTGGCGCGGATGCGCCCCTTCGGCACGACGATCTTTGCCGAAATGTCCGCTCTGGCGGTACAAACGGGGTCGATCAATCTCGGTCAGGGATTCCCGGATACCGACGGCCCGCCGGAGATGCTCGACGCCGCGGCGGCCGCCCTGCGCGGGGGTCGCAACCAGTACCCGCCCGGTCCCGGCGTGCCCGAGCTGCGGGCGGCGATCTCGGCACACCAGAAGGCGTACTGGGGCCTGGACTACGACCCGGACGGCGAGATCGTCGTCACCGCCGGAGCCACCGAGGCGATCGCGGCCGCGATCCTCGCGCTCTGCGACACCGGCGACGAGGTGGTCTGCTTCGAGCCCTACTACGACTCGTACGCGGCGTCGATCGCGCTGGCCGGCGCGGTGCGGCGGCCGGTGACGCTGCGCCCGTCGCCCGGTGGGGGTTACGCCTTCGATGCCGACGAGTTGCGGGCGGCGTTCGGGCCGCGCACCCGCCTCGTGCTGCTCAACTCGCCGCACAACCCCACCGGAAAGGTCTTCAGCCCCGACGAGCTGGGCCTGATCGCCGAACTGTGCCAGGAGCACGACGCCGTCGCGGTGACCGACGAGGTCTACGAGCACCTGGTGTTCGACGGCGTGCCGCACGTGCCGATCGCGACGCTGCCCGGGATGCGCTCGCGCACCGTGCAGATCTCGTCGGCCGGCAAGACGTACTCGTGCACCGGCTGGAAGGTCGGCTGGGCGTGCGGCCCGGCTGCGCTGGTGTCGGCGGTCCTGCGGGTCAAGCAGTTCCTGACGTTCGTGAACGCCGGGCCGCTGCAGCCGGCGGTCGCGGTGGCGCTGGGGCTGGGCTCGTCCTACGTGGACGGCGCCCGCGCGGCCCTGGAGGCCAAGCGCAACCGGCTGTGCGCCGGGCTGGCCGACGCGGGATTCGAGGTGCTCCGGCCGGCGGGTACCTACTTCGTCACCGTCGACATCACGCCGTTTGGAGCGGCCGACGGCGTTGAGTTCTGCCGGTCACTGCCCCAACGGTGCGGGGTCGTGGCGGTGCCCACCCAGGTCTTCTACGACCATGTCGCCCAGGGGCAGCGGCTGATCCGGTTCGCGTTCTGCAAGCGCGACGAGGTGCTGGACGAGGCCGTCGTGCGGTTGCGCGGGCTCAGAGGCAGCGGGCTCGACGGCTAGGACGCGGACGTCGTCGAGCTCCTCGAGCAGGTCGACCAGGCACGCGTCGAGGACCGGGCCGGGCACCGCGACCAAGAACTCGTCGGTGGCCGTGGCGTCGTCGCGGGCCAGGATCCGGACCTCGCGGATGTCGATGCCGAGGCGGCCGAGCAGGGTCGTGACCCGGCCGAGCGAGCCGGGTCGGTCGGGCAGGCGGACCAGAAGTCGTCGCACGAGCATGCCGGCCAGACTGGACAATCGCCGTTTCCCGGACGTTACGCCCCGGTTTAGGTCTCCGACGTGACCGGACTTTCTCTCCGACATGACACAGCGGCACCCGGGGTGCTCCGAGTGCCGCCGCTCTGTGCCCTGTGTGTCATCCACTTGTACTGACAGTAGGAACGTGGGTGGCCTCCTTTAATCCCAATCTTGTGCCAGAAAGTGACTGACATCACTCGTGGCGAATTTGCGATCTTGGAACCCGTGCGAGCCGATAGCCGCCCTCGGCCGTCACCACGTGCCCGGTGGCCACCAGCAGCGGCAGTGACCGCCTGGCGTCGCGCCCGCTCACCCCGGCGGCGGCGGCGATGTGCTCGGCCGAGCAGAACCGGCGCGCGGACACCGCGTCCAGCACCTGTTGCGCCAGCGGGTCGAGGTGGTCGTGCGGCCGGGCGGGGTGCTCCAGCAGGGGCGCCAGGTCGGCGCCGATGCGGCCCACCTCCTCGATCACATGGGCCACCGACGCCACCGCCCGCGAGCCCTCCTTCCGCAGTTCCTCGTGGCAGCCGACCGACATCGCCGAGGTCACCGGGCCCGGCACAACGAGCGCCGGCCGGCCGAGCAGCCTGGCCCGGCCCAGCGTCTGGCGGGCACCGCTGCGGATCGCGGCCTCGACCATCACCGTCCCCGCCGACGCTGCCGCGATCACCCGGTTCCGGATCAGGAAGCGCAGCCGGTACGGCGGCGAGTCGGGCGGCCACTCGCTGACCACCAGGCCCCGCTCGCCGATCTGCTCGAACAGGTTGGTGTGGCTCACCGGGTAGGGCCGGTCCATGCCGCACGCCAACACGGCCACCGTGCGGCCGCCGGCGGCGAGCGCGGCCCGATGCGCCGCGCCGTCGATGCCGAGCGCACCACCGGACACCACGGTCCAGCCCCGCTCGGCCAGGCCGTGCGCGAGGTCGGTGGCGACGTAGGCCCCGTACTCGCTCGCCGCCCGCGCACCCACCACGGCCACCGACCGGGCCAGCGCCTCGTCCAGCCGGTGCGGGCCGCGCACCCAGAGCGCCAGCGGCGGATCGGTGTCGACGTCGAGCCGGTTGCCGGTGTTGGGACGGCTGATCCGGACCAGGTCCTGCACCTGGACGGGCCACTCGTCGTCGGCGGGGCAGACCAGCCGCACGCCCAGCCGGGTGGCCTCAGCGAGCAGCCGCTCGCCGAACGCCCGCACCGCCGGCGGATCGGGCGGGCCGCCGAGCCGGGCCGCGATCGCGCCGGCAAGCTGTATCGAGACCTTGCCGGCGCGGATCCGCTCGACCGCGGTGGCGGCCCCGACCCGGCGCACGAGCTCGCCCAGTTCCCGGTTGCCGGGTTCGACCAGGGCGCTGAGCGCGACGGTCAGCACCCTGGAGGCGTCGTCCGCGCTCATGGCGTCCCCCGGCGCAGGTCCATCGCCTCGCACACGTCGGCAAGGTCGGGAAAGGTCCGCCCGTCGAGGTCGCACATTGTCCAGGCGAGCCGGATCACCCTGTCGTGCCCCCGCGCGGACACCAGCCCGCGCTCGACATCCTTCGCCAGCGGGGCCGTGCACGCGCCCGGCAGCCGGAACCGCGGGCCGCGCAGCGTGCGCGCCGAGACCAGCGCGTTCGTCGTTCCCCACCGCTCGGCGGCCGAGGCCCGGGCCCGGACGACACGGCCGGCCACCGCCTCCGACGACTCCGCGTCGTGCTCGCCGAGCAGCGCCGCGGGCGCCACCGGGGCGAGCATCACCCGCAGGTCGACGCGGTCGAGCAGCGGACCGGAGAGCCGGCTGAGGTACCGGCGCCGGGCCACCGGAGCGCACTCGCAGTGCCGGTCGCCGCCGGGCTTGGCGCACGGGCACGGGTTGGCCGCCAGCACGAGTTGGGTCCGCGCCGGGTACACCACCTCGGCCCTCGACCGGCTGATCCGCACGACGCCCTCCTCCAGCGGTTGCCGCAATGCCTCCAGCGCGTTGGCGCTGAACTCGGGCGCCTCGTCCAGGAACAGCACCCCGTGGTGGGCCTTGCTCAGCGCACCCGGCCGGCCGATACCCGAACCGCCACCCACGAGCGCCGCCACCGACGCGGTGTGGTGCGGCGCCTGGAACGGCGGCCGCCGGATGAGCGGGCTCTCGGCCGGGAGCGTGCCGGCGAGCGAGTGGACGGCGGTGACCTCGAGGGCGGCCGCGTCGTCGAGCGGCGGCAGCACGGTGGGCAGCCGCTGGGCGAGCATCGTCTTGCCGGCACCGGGCGGGCCGAACAGCGCCAGGTTGTGCCCGCCGGCGGCGGCCAGCTCGACGGCACGCCGCCCGCGGTCCTGGCCCACGACGTCGGCGAGGTCGAGCAGCGGCGGCTCGTCGACGGCGGCGGCCGGCGGCGGGTCGAGCAGCTGCCCGTCGCAGCGCAGGAAGTCGATGAGCCGGCGCAGCGTGTCGGTCGCCTTGACCACGATGCCCGGCACCAGCGCGGCCTCGACGGCGTTCGCGGCCGGCACCACGGCGTACCGCAGGCCGTGCCGCATCGCCGCGAGCACCGCCGGGAGCACCCCGCGCACCGGCCGGACCGCGCCGTCGAGCCCGAGCTCGCCGATCAGCACCGCCTCCCTCAACGCCTCGGCCGGTACCGCGCCGACGGCGGCCAGCAGCGACATCGCGACGGCCAGGTCGAACGACGAGCCGTGCTTCGGCAGGTGCGCCGGCAGCAGGTTGACGGTGAGGCGGCGCTGCGGCCAGGTCTCGCCCGAGTTGACTACGGCGGCCCGCACCCTGTCCCGCGACTGCGTCAGCGCCGCGTCCGGCAGCCCCGACATCACCAGGCACGGCAGGCCGCTCGCCACGTCCGACTCCACGACGACGAGTTGGCCGGCCATTCCGACAACGGCGACCGCGCGCACCTGTGCGTAGCCCATCAGAACGCCGCACGCACATGCTCGACCAGCGCCGGGCCCTTACGCGGGCGTAGGACGCTCACCACGTCGAAGCGGATCTCGTCCGGACGCAGGGTGCTCTGCGCCAGCCACCGCAGCGCCAACCGGCGCAGCCGCCGCCGCTTCTCCACGATCACCGCCTCCTCGGGCGGCCCGAAGGTCAGGTCACGCCTGGTCTTGACCTCGACGAAAACCAGGGCGGGGCCGTCGCGGGCGACGATGTCGATCTCGCCGTCGGAGCACCGCCAGTTGCGGTCGAGCACCTGCATGCCGGCCTCGTGCACCAGGTACTCGACGGCGCGCCGCTCGCCGTAGGCGCCGACCCCGTCGCTCGTCCGTGTCATGCGGCCACGATCGCCGCCGCGAACCCGGCCGGCGAACCGGGCCGAGATCAACTGTGGACAGCGAGGGTGCATGTGGACGGGGTGGCCCTAAGCCCGTTGATCTGTTAAGCGCGCCGCGCTTGACCGTGCCGCCGGCTGGCGGCACGGTCAGGGTTGTGAGCGCGAGCAGCACCCGGGCACGGCACGAGGGCCTGCCCGACGCGATGCGGGCCGCCGTCGACGCCTTCGCCGGGCACCTGGCCGCCGAACGGAACCGGTCGGCGCACACGGTGCGGGCCTACGTCGTCGACGTCGTCTCGCTGCTCGACCACGCCGCCCGGATGGGCGCCGCCGATCCGTCGGGGCTCGACCTGCTGGTGCTGCGGAGCTGGCTGGCCCGGCTGCGCACCACCGGCGCCGCCCGTACGACGCTGGCCCGGCGGGCGGCCGCCGCCCGCACGTTCACCGCGTGGGCGCACCGGTCCGGCCTGCTGCCGACCGATCCCGGTCAGCGGCTGGCCAGCCCGAAGCCGCACCGCGACCTGCCGACAGTGCTGCACGCCGACCAGGCCGCCGCCCTGTTGAGGCCCGGCGCCACACCGGACGATCCCGCCGAGGCCGCCGCCCGCCTCCGCGACCTCGTCGTCCTGGAACTGCTGTACGCGGCCGGCGTCCGCGTCGCCGAACTGTGCGGACTCGACCTGGACGACGTCGACAGGTCCCGCCGGGTGCTCCGGGTGTTCGGCAAGGGCGCCAAGGAGCGCTCGGTCCCCTACGGCGTGCCGGCCGAGCGCGCCCTCGACGCCTGGCTGCGCCACGGTCGACCGGCGCTGGCCGGCCCGGACAGCGGCCGGGCGCTGCTCCTCGGCGCCAAGGGCGGCCGGCTCAACCCGACGGTGGCGCGCCGCATCGTCGCGGAATCCGCGTCCGCCGCCGGGTTGCCGCACACCACTCCGCACGGCCTGCGCCACGCCGCCGCCACCCACCTGCTGGAGGGCGGCGCCGACCTGCGTGCTGTGCAGGAACTCCTCGGCCACGCGTCGCTGTCGAGCACGCAGATATACACCCACGTCTCGATCGACCGGTTGCGCGAGGCGTACCGGCAGGCCCATCCCCGTGCGTAAGATCAGGTGTGCCGACCGTCCAGCCGCCCGACCCGATTCCCGGTGCCCGGCTGCTGTTCAGCCTCGATCCGGCGGTCAGCCACCTCAATCACGGCTCGTTCGGTGCGGTGCCGCTGGCCGTCCAGCGGGCGCAGCAACGGCTGCGTGACGAGGTCGAGGCCAACCCCGTCCGCTTCTACGCCGACGGCTCGCTGGAGGACCGCATCGCCGCCGTCCGCCGGCATCTGGCGACGTTCGTCGGTCTCGACCCGGCCGGCTGCGCCGTCGTTCCGAACGCCACCACGGGTGCCTCGATCGTGCTGGGCTCGCTCGGCTTCGGCCACGGCGACGAGATCATCACCACCGACCACGGCTACGGCGCTGTCGCGCTGGCCGTCGACAGGATCTGCCGCGAGACGGGCGCGGTCGCCCGCGAGATACCCGTCGCGCTGACCGCGAGCGACGACGAGGTGGTCACCGCCGTGCGCTCGGCTGTGACCGGCCGGACCCGGCTCGTCGTGCTCGACCTCATCACCTCCCCGACGGCGCGGGTGTTCCCCGTCGCGGCCGTGCACACGGCGCTGCGCGGCACCGGCGTGGCGCTCTTCGTCGACGCCGCGCACGGCCCCGGCGTGGTCAGCGATCCCACGCCCGGCGACTTCTGGGTCGGCAACCTGCACAAGTGGGCGTATGCGCCGCGGGCCACGGCGCTGCTCCACGTCGCCGAGCAGTGGCGGCCCACGATCCGGTCCACCGTCGTGTCCTGGCGGGAGCCCGAGGGCTTCCCCGGCAGCCTGGAGTTCAGCGGCGTGACCGATCCGACGCCCTGGCTCGCCGCGCCGGTCGGAACGTACGTGCTGCGAACGCTGGGTCTCGACCTGGTGCGGGCGCACAACGCCGCGCTCGCCGCCTACGCGCAGGCGACGGTCGGCGCCGCCCTCGGGCTCGGCCCCACCGACCTGCCGCAGCCGGGCGGCGACGTGCGGCTCCCGATGCGCGTGATACCCCTGCCGCCCGGCGTGGCCGCGACCGACGACGCCGCCACCGCCCTGCGCCGCCGCATCGCCGACGACCTGCAGGCGGAGGTGGCTGTCAACTCGCGACGCGGGCGCGGACTGCTGCGCCTCTCGGCCCAGATCTACAACCGGCCCGACGAGTACGACCGTTTCGCCGAGCGGCTACCCGGTCTCCTCCGGGCCGTGCAGCGGAAGTAGCCGCACCCGGCCGAACCCGAGCAGCGTCAACGGATCCAGGTACACCTCGCCGCGCCGCAGGCCCCAGTGCAGGCAGGCGGCGACGGGGCAGCCGGCGTGACCGGCCACCAGTGCGCCGATCGGGGCCCCCGCCGCCACCGCCGCACCGGCCGCCACCGACGGCTCGACCGGCTCGTACGTGGTGCGCAGGCCGTTCGCGTGCTGGACGCTGACCACGCCGCGCCCGGCCACCCTCCCGGCGAAGGCGACGATGCCGGGTCCGGCGGCCCGCACCGTCGCCCCGGACGACGCCGCGAGGTCGACGCCGCGGTGGCCCGGCAGCCACGGCTGCGGCGGCGGGTCGAAGCGCCGGGTGACGGCCGGCACGCCGTCGAGCGGCCAACCGAAGCCGGCCACCGGAACCGGCGCCCGCGCAATGTATGCGACGGGCGCCGCGCGCGCAACGTATGCGACGGGCGCCGCGCGCGCAATGTATGCGACGGGCGCCGCGCGCGCGGCACCCGCCGAGCAGCCGGACAACAGAACGAGGATCACCGCGAGAACACGCACGGACCACAGCCTCGGCCCCGGGCGTGCCGGGGCACAACGCCGAATCGTCAACTGTGGATAGTCAGGTTGGCATGTGGAAAACGGGACGCCGGGCCCCGCGGTGTGCTACCCGGAGAAGCCGCTGTCCGGCAGGGAGATCTCCGGCTTCTCCAGCTCCTCGACGTTCACGTCCTTGAACGTCATCACCCGTACGTTCTTCACGAACCGCGCCGGGCGGTACATGTCCCACACCCACGCGTCGTGCATCTCGACCTCGAAGTAGACCTCGCCGTCGGAGTTGCGCACGTGCATGTTGACCTGGTTGGCCAGGTAGAAGCGGCGCTCCGTCTCGACCACGTACGCGAACTGGCGGACGATGTCGCGGTACTCCCGGTAGAGCTGCAGCTCCATCTCGGTCTCGTACTTCTCGAGATCCTCTGCGCTCATGATGACCCGCCCTCCATGCCGATATTCTCGCCCAGCACCAGCTGGCTACGCGCGGCGACAGCCACGGTACCTCCCCGCGAGCGTCGCCCGGCGGCCGCACCGCCGGCCGGCACAGTGTCGAGGACCGCCTCCGGGTCGCAGCCGGCCAGTGCCGCAGCCACGTTCGCATACGAGAACCGGTGTTCGGGGCACGGCCCGTGCGACTTCAGCGCCGCGGAGTGCTCCGGCGTCGCATAGCCCTTGTGCTCGTCGAAGCCGTACTCGGGGAACCGCTCGTGCAGGCCGACCATGATCCGGTCCCGGGTGACCTTCGCGATGATGCTCGCGGCGGCCACGCACGCCGCCACCTGGTCGCCCTTCCACACCGCCAGCCCCGGAGCGGACACCCCGTCGACGTGGAAGCCGTCGGTGAGCACGTACTGCGGCCGCACCGCGAGCGAGGCGAACGCCCGGCGCATCCCGGCCAGGTTGCACACGTGCAGGCCCCGGCCGTCGACCTCACCCGCCTCGATCACCACCACCGACCAGGCCAGCGCCCGCTTGACCACCTCGTCGTACAGCCGCTCGCGGACGGCGTGCGTCAGCAGCTTGGAGTCGGCCAGCCCGTCGATCTCGCCGCGCCTGCCCTCGGGAAGCACCACGGCGCCCACCACGAGCGGCCCGGCGCACGCCCCGCGGCCCGCCTCGTCGGCGCCGGCCACCAGCCGGAATCCGCGCCGCTGCAGGGCCCGCTCGAGGGCGTACAGACCGCCCTCACGGTGCACGATGGTCCGGGGTGGCGCGAACATCAGGACACCCCCAGCCGGTGCAGCAGCGCCGGCAGGTCCGGCGGGTAGTACGGCTCGGTCGCTGTCTGGAAGCCGCGCGGCTCCCACCAGGTCATCCTGTCGACGGTGGCGCGCTCGATCCCGTCGAACCCGGACCGGTCGGCCTCCCAGGAGTCGACGCGCACCAGATACCACG
>Ga0111539_10002972_pt1 | contig 22492 bp, 21 predicted proteins | sample RhiMethybrSRZTD1_FD_79667 | JGI IMG/M metagenome (GOLD analysis project Ga0111539, IMG submission 79667) | Populus rhizosphere microbial communities from Tennessee, USA - Rhizosphere MetaG P. TD hybrid SRZTD1 (version 2) (version 2) | ecosystem: Host-associated > Plants > Roots > Rhizosphere >...
AGCTGCAGCGCGCTCATTCCCCGAACTGCACCCTCGGCCACGATCGTTCCCGGAGGCGCCGCGAGCGCCCAGCGCGTCTGCGTGCCACCCGCGTCGATGCCGAGTCCCAGCGCGGTGCTCATGGCCTGCGATGCGCGCGCAGGTTCTCGCGCACGCGCGCCTGGATCCAGCCGTTCTCGAGATAGCGATAGAGGTTGCGGCCCGGGCACACCGTGTCGGCAGCGAAGTCGCGGTGCCCCGCGATCGCTTCTTCCGTGAGGCCGTTGCGAATCGCGAGCAGGCTCATCAGCTGCACGACGGCCTCCAGTTGTGCCGGTGTCGGCTCGACCTCGTCCAGGTTGCCCACCGCTTCGATGAGCGCGTGGCCGGTGGTGTCGTAGCGCGTGTTGGTGTCGCCGGCGACGCCGAGCGGCCGCGTCTCGTAGATGCGGCCCTGCAGGTCGATCACGTAGTGGTAGGGGATGTCCCACCACGGGCGCGCCGAGCGCGACCATTTCTGCAGCGCGCGCAGGTACTCGCGCGGATCGCGGTCCTTCGCATACGTGTCGCCCTGGTGGTGCAGCGTGATGCGCCGGATGGAATGCGGCTTGGCTTTGGCGGGATCTCCGGGGATGCTTCCCCACTCCGACGCGGGCACGATCGCGGCTTCCACGGCGGCGGCGGAGAAGGGGACCTCGAGCGAGACACGCCGGCTTTCGTTGCCGAGGCGATCGACCGCGGAGACGACGATGCGATCGGCGACAGGTAGCTCGACGGAAGCGGCCGTGGCCGGGACGACCACGAAGCGCCAGGTGCCGGCCGCACGCGCCCAGACCGCGAATCGCGCCGTGGGCTTTCCCGGAGCGGGAGTCAGGGAAACCCGGACGCCTCCCGCCACTCGTGCGGCACCCGCGACCGGAGGCGCCGGTGGAACCGCGTCGATCCACGGCGAGGCCGGAATGAGTGCCGGGGTCTCGTAGCGTGTCGCCGCGAGCACGTCGCTCACGCCCGCGCGGTTCTGCGTGAGCGCCGCCATGCTGAAGTGGATGTGGCCGAAGTTGCCGGGACGCGTGCGTGAAAGGTCGATCTGGCCCGCGATCTCGTCGACGCTCCAGGTCTGGGGCGTATCGTTGATGCGGCTGGTGAAGAGTCCCGACACGATGTGCCGCCCGCAGGTGTTCTGCCCGATCCAGTAGTCGAGCAGCACCGCGAAGGCCTGCGGCGCCTGCGCGCGCGGCCAATAGAGTTGCGGCGCCATGTAGTCGAACCAGCAGTTGCGCATCCAGTTCTCGACGTCGGCGTAGAGCTTGTCGTACTGGCTGAAGCCCTCGATGCCCGCCGGCCGCAGGCTCGGCTTGCCGATGCCGAACGGGCTGATGCCGAAGCGCACCCACGGCTTCACCTGGTGCACCTCGCGGTGGATGCGGGCGATCAGCGTATCGACGTTCTGCCGGCGCCAGTCGGCGCGCGCGAGCGTTCCGCCCGAAGCCACGTACCGCTGCCAGCTCGGCTCGTCGGGGAAGTCGAGGTCGCCCTCGGGATACGGGTAGAAGTAGTCGTCGATGTGGACACCGTCGACGTCGTAACGGCGCACGACGTCGAGGATCACGTCCATCGTGCGCTGCGCGGCGAGCGGCTCGGCGGGATCGACCCAGAGGGACTTGCCGTAGGCCTTCACCAGCTCCGCGTGCGTGCGCGAGATGTGGGTCGCGGCTTCCGGCGATTCCGCCTTGGCGTGGCGCGCGCGATAGGGATTGAACCAGGCGTGGATCTCGATGCCGCGGCGGCGGGCATGGCCGATCCACTCGGCCAGCGGGTCATACATCGGCTCCGGCGCCTTCCCGTGCTCGCCCGTGAGGTATTCGGTCCAGGGCTCGAGCGCCGAGGGGTAGATCGCGTCCATGCTGGGACGCACCTGCAGGACGATCACGTTGAGGCGCAGGGCCGCGGCGCGGTCGAGGATGGCGATCATCTCGGCGCGTTGCTGCTCGACCGGCAGGCCCTTGGCGCTCGGCCAGTCGATGTTGGCCACGGTCGCGACCCATGCCGCGCGGAACTCGCGCGGGGCGGGCGGAGGCCCTGGCTCCGGGGGTTTCTCGATCGTGGCGCAACCCGCGAGCGCGATCGCCGCGAACGCGAGCCTCAGGAATTCACGAACCATCGTTACGTCCCTTCCTGCCGAATTCGGGGTCGATGCGGACCAGCGCCGCCACCGCCAGCGAGGGCAGCGTCGCGATGCAGACCCAGACGAAGAACCGGGGGTAGCCGAGCTGCTCCTGGATCCAGCCGCTCGCCATGCCCGGAAGCATCATGCCGAGCGCCATGAAGCCGGTGCAGATGGCGTAATGCGCGGTCTTGTGCCGCCCGCCTTCCTGGCTTCCCGCCACCATGATCATGAAGAGCAGGTAGGCGGCGAAGCCGAAGCCATAGCCGAACTGCTCGACCGCGATCGCGATGGTGATGAGGACGATGTCCGTCGGCATCGCGTAGGCGAGGTACACGAAGGCGAGGTTGGGCAGGTGGACGGAGAGCAGCATCGGCCACAGCCAGCGCTTCAAGCCGTGCAGGGATATGACGTACCCGCCGAGGAGGCCCCCCAGCGTGAGGGCGAGCACGCCGAACGTTCCATAGACGAGCCCCACGTCGGCGGTGGTCAGGCCCAGGCCTCCCTTGGACGCGGGGTCGAGGAGGAATGGCGCCACGAGCTTCAATGCCTGCGCCTCGCCGAAGCGGAATAGCAGCAGGAAGCCGAGGACGATCCAGATGTCGCCGCGCCTGAAGAAGGAAGCGAACGCGTGCAAGAAACCTTCGAGCGGGCGCGTGCCCTCCACGGACGGGCGGTCGCCCTCCGGGCGCGGCAGCGCGAAGCGATGCCAGGCGAAGAGCACGAAGAACATCCCCGCGAGGATGCAGAAGACGATCGACCAGGCGAGGGTCACGTTGCCGGTGTGCTCGCCGAGCGTGCCCGCCACGAACACGAGCCCGCCTTGCCCCGCGATCGTGGCCACGCGATAGAAGGTGCTGCGCACGCCCACGAACGCAGCCTGCCGATGCTCCTCGAGCGCCAGCATGTAGAAGCCGTCGGCGGCGATGTCGTGCGTGGCGGAGCTGAAGGCGAGCAGCCAGAAGACGGCGAGCGTCATCTGGAAGAAGTGCGGCATGGGCAGCGTGAGCGCCACCAGCGCGAAGGCCGCGCCGATCGCGAGCTGCAGCGTCACGATCCAGAGGCGCTTGGTGCGCAGCATGTCCACGACCGGGGACCACAGGGGCTTTATCACCCACGGCAGGTAGAGCCAGCTCGTGTAGAGCGCGATATCGGTGTTGGAGATGCCGAGGTTCTTGTACATGACCACCGACAGCGCCATGACAACGACGTACGGCACCCCCTGGCCGAAATAGAGGGACGGGACCCACCGCCAGGCGCTCACGTGGATCCCGTCATTTCCCTAGTACTTCACCCGCATCGTCAGGAAGTACTGCCGGCCGTTCTCGTAGAAGGCGGCCGGGGCCTGCTCGTTGATGTGGTACGTGTAGCGGATCTCGTTGTTCAAGTTGTTGCCGTCGAAATGGAAGCTCAGGTACTTGTTGAAGCGATAGCCGAGCGAGAGGGAGAGGCTGCCCGCGTCGGCGAAGAACCGCGCTCCGTTGTTCGGCGTATTGGTGCCGTTGCCCTGGAACACGTACGGGTAGGCGCTGCGCCAGTTCCACGCGAGGCTGGCCGAGAACCGGTCATCCTCATAGTAGCCGCGCAAGTTGTAGGTCCATTTCGAGGTGCCGAGCATGACCAGCCCGTCCTCGTCCTCGGCGTCCACGTAGGTGACGTTGGCCAGCACGCCGAAACCCATCGCGATCGGCGTCTCGCCCGCCAGCTCGAAGCCCTTCATCTTCGCGTCCTTGCCGATCCGCGAGGTGACGGTGTAGGTCGCGATCTGTCCCGTATCGATGTTGATCAGGTCCACGGGCGCGGTGCCGGTCTTCACGTAGTTCTTGATGTCCTGCGCGAAGATGCCCGCCGAGACGTAGGAACGTGAGCTCATGTACCAGGCGATGTTGAGATCCACGTTGTCCGAGATGATGGGCTTCAGGTTCGGGTTGCCGCCCGTGCCGGTGAGCAGCGTGTTGTTGAGGACCACGGAGCCTGCCAGCTCACCGTAGTTCGGGCGGCCGAGCGTGCGCGAGAGGCTCCCGCGCCCGATCCATCCGCCCTTCATGTCCCAGCGCGCGTTCACGCTCGGCAGGTAGTCGGTATGGTCGGTCGTGACGACTTGCTCCAGCACCGGCACGCCGCGCGCGGAAGTGATCGCGCCCGGAACGTCGCACGGCGGCTTCGGGGCGGGCGGGGCCCAGGCCGCGCACTTGCCTGTGAGCGCCTGGTAGAAGATCGAGGTCACCTCGGTCTTCACCGCGCGAACGCCCGCGTTGCCCGTGACCGAACCGAAATCGAACTCGGTCATGACGTAGGCAGCGGTGTTCTTCTCCTTCACCGTCGAGGCCGAGGTCCACACCTTGTTCAGGACCAGGTCCCAGTTGGCGTTGGCGTCGCCCCACGCGCGCAGCGTGTTGGCGTCGAAGCGGAAGAGGCCCCGCGGGAAGTTGCCGTCGAGGTTGCTGCCATAGTTGCCCGGATAGAACCCCGAGGGCACCGGCCAGGCCGAGGGCGGGTAGTTGCAGGCCACACCCGCGACGCATCCGGCCACGGGATCGAGGTTGTTGAGCCGCCCGGCCGCCACCTCGTACGAACGCTCGTGGTCGCTGCCGCGCGCGCCGAACTTGATCGTCGTGAAGGGCCCCCGGTTGAGGGCATAGTCGCCGTCCGCGTGCCAGTAGGTCTCGTCGTCCTGCGAGCTCGCCGATGCGGCCACCGAGTTGGTGTTCATCAGGTAGCGGCCGTTGTTCAGGTTGTTCAGGTCGACGCCCGTGATCGACCAGTCAGGCGGGTTGCCGCCATTGAGCCGATACGACATGCCGGCGTCGTAGATGCTGAACACCGCGCCCGGCTGCGTCTTGGTGATGCCGCTGCCTTCAGTGTAGCCGACCCGTCCCCGTAACGTGAGGTTGCGCGTCACGCGCCATTCGCCGTCGAGGTCGTAGAACTTGCTCGTCGACTCGGCGCCCTGGCGCACGTAGTTGTCGTACTCGAACGACTGCGTGTTGCGGGTGGTGGGCGCGGTGATGGTGGCGGCCGTGATGACGTCGCCCTCGATCGTGTAGTTGGTGATGCGCCCGCCGCCGGCCACGATGGTGGTCGGCAGCCCGAAGGGGCTGCTGTTGTAGTTGTCCGCGCGGAGCTTCGAACTGAAGGCGCTGAGGTTCAGCTCGATGTCGCTGGTGGGCCTTGCCTGCACCCCGATGTAGCCGCCCTCGCGCTTGCGCTCACCGATGAAGAGCGCGGAGTTGAGCGAGCCCGGCATGCGCAGCCCAGCGAGTGCGGGATTGCCCGACGCCGCTGCCTGCGCCGCGGTGATCAGTCCGTAGCTGAAGGTTTCCTGGCCGTCGCGGCGCAGGTGGCGGTCTTCCTTGAAGCCCTGGACCAGCACGCCGAAGCGGTTGCTCGGATCCTTCCAGGCGAGGAGGGCGCTCAACTGGGGATCGGTCTCGTCGGCGAGCGTGGCATGCACGGCGCCCGCGGTGAGCTCTGCGGTGAAGGGCTTGCCGAAGTCGAGGGGCCTCCTCGTGATGATGTCCACAAAGCCGGCGATGCCGCCGTCGGGCACGTTCGCCTGGCCGTTCTTGTAGACGATCGACTGGCCGATGAGCTGCGAGGGCATGAGTCCGAAGCCCACGCTCCGGCCGCTCGCCGCGCTCTGGTCGCCCACGTGCCAGTCGCCGGAGCTCAACGAATGGCCGTTGATCGTGACCAGGTTCAGGTTGGGGCTCGTGCCGCGGATCGAGACCCGCTCGGCCTCGTCCATCGCGAGCGCAAGGCCGTATTGCACGTTCACGCCCGTGAGGCGCGAAAGGGCATCGGCGATGTTCTTGTCGGGCATCTTGCCGATGTCCTCGGCAGTCACCACCTCGACGTTCGTGGCCGCGTCCTTCTTGACCGCGATCGACTTCTCCAGCGAGGCGCGGATGCCGGTGACCTCGATCGTCCCGAGGGTCTGTGACGGCTTGTCCGCCTCCTGGACCGCCTGGGCATGCGCGGCCCCCGCCATCGCGTGCAGGGCCAGGCAAACAGCGGTCACGATCGGCTTGGTACGGTTCTGCATCGCTCTTCCTCCTCGTTGTTGTCGTTGAACGGCAAGTGCTCTCCTTCGACGTACACGTCCTGGAGCTCCAGGTCGCGGTCCAGGACAACCGCGTCTGCCCATGCGCCGGGCTCCAGTCGTCCGCGGTCCGTGAGGCCCAGGTAGTCCGCGGCATGCGTGGACACGCGCATCGATGCCTCGTCGAGCGCGAGCCCGAGCGTGTCCACGAGGTTGCGTAGCGCCTGGTCCAGGGTGAGCGCCGATCCGGCCAGGGTGCCGTCGGCCAGGCGCACCCCGCCCAGGCACTTGGTGACCCTGTGCGCGCCGAGGCGGTACTCGCCATCGGGCATTCCGGCCGCGGAGGACGCATCGGTCACGCAGAAGAGACGCGGGATCGCGCGTAGCGCCACGCGAATGGCGCCCGGATGCACGTGCAGCAGGTCCGGGATGATCTCGGAGTACTCGGCGTGGGCGAGCGCGGCGCCCGCCATGCCCGGCATGCGCCGATGCATCCCGGTCATCGCGTTGAAGAGGTGGGTGAAGCCGGTGGCACCCCGCTCGAGGGCCTCGACGCCCTGCTCGTAGGTTCCCAGGGTGTGGCCGATCTGGATACGGAAGCCCTGGTCGCGCAGCAGCGTGATCGCCTCCATGTGACCCGGCATCTCGGGCGCCAGCGTGATGAGGCGGATCGGTGCGATCGCATCGAGGCTCTTCAGCTCGGCGAGATCGAGGGTGCGGGCGAAATCCGGCTGCGCGCCGAGCTTGCCCGGGTTGATGTACGGTCCCTCGAGGTGGACGCCCAGCACGCGCGCGGTGCCCGGTGGGCGCCTGGCGCAGAGCGGGGCCACTGCGCGCAAGGCACGCTCCAGCTCCGGCGTGGGCGCGGTGAGCGTCGTGGCGAGGAGGGCGGTGGTGCCGTGCCGTGCGTGCATTGCCGCGATTCGCCTGGCCGCGTCGCTACCGTCCATCACGTCGTGCCCGCCGCCGCCGTGCACGTGCAGGTCGATGAATCCGGGCAGCACGAGCGGCCGCTTCGATTCGCGTGCCCGGCTCGCCTCCACGGGCGTGCCGGTGATCGCGGCGACGCGCCCGTTCGCGGCGAGCTCGATCCGGCCGGCCAGGAAGCCGCGCGGCGTGAGGATGTGGCCGTCGATCCGCGTCACGCGTCGCGGCGCATTTCCGCCACCAGGTCGAAGTAGTCGCTGCGGCAATACGCGCAGGTGACCTCCAGCGGCGTGCCGGACGCGAGGTAGCTCACGCGCTGGATGAAGAGCACGGCGCGCCCGGTCGGCACGCGCAGGTGCCGCGCGAGCTGCGCGGACGCATTGATCGCCTGGATCCTCTCGCTCGCGCGCACCGGGGCGCTGCGCTTCGCCTCGAGATACTCGTAAAGGGAGCCCTCGAGCCTCGTGGGGTCGGGCAGTACCGAGGCGGGCAGCACGCACTCTTCCAGCGCCATCACCGTCTCGTCGCCGATCCGCAGGCGCTTCAGGCGCGCGACCTTCGCGGCTCGCGGAAGGCGCAGGAGCTCGCGCTCCTGGTCGGTGGGCGGCGTGATCTCCCGCGAGAGCCACCTGGAGCTCGGCGAATAGCCCCGTGCGCGCAGGTCTTCCGAGAAACTGGTGAGGCGCGAGAGCGCCTGCTCGACGCGCGGGGCGGCGATGTAGTTGCCCGAGCCCCGCCGGCGCACGATGAGGCCCTGCAAGGTGAGCTGGTCGATCGCCTTGCGCGTCGTGACGCGCGAGAGCCCGAGCGACTCGGACAGGGCGCGCTCGGAGGGCAGCGCCTCGTTCGATTCATATTGCCCCGAACGCACCGCCTCGCTGAGGAAGCGCGCGAGCTGCAGGTAGAGCGGAGTGCCGCTACCGGCTGCGGGTTTGAACGTGCGAGGCGAGCGCTTGGTCAACTTCGCTCCTGAAACCGGTATGAGACCAGTCTCAGACCAGTCTAATACCAGATTCGGGAAGCGGTCAACGCCGAAATCTCCCTCCCTCTTGGGGGAGGGTCAGGCCCTCACGAACCACCCCCGCCTCCACATCAACCACGCCACGGCAAACATCGCGAGGTTGAACGCGACCGCGAAGAGCAGCGAGGCCGTCGCCGGCGCAACAGGCAAAGCCTGGATCGGCGCGTAGATCGCGCGCTTGGTGTCGCCGATGACGAGCAGGCGAGCGACGAATCCCGAGAACGCGAAGATGAAGAGGGCGTTCATGCCGTAGATCGTAAGCGGCAGCAAGGCGCGCCGGCCGAACGTGCGCGCATCCATCACCGCGTGGAGGGCCGCGTACGTCACGAGCGACCAGCCGGTCATGAAGACTGCGTAGGACGGTGTCCAGAGGTTCTTGTTGATCGGCAACAGGAGACGGTCGAGGACCAGCCCCACCATCAGTGCAACCACACCCGCCGCGAGAAGCCGGCCGGAAGTGCCGAACGTGGCGGGCGCGCCGGGCAGCCAGCGTCCGGCCACGACGCCGAAAAGGAGGCTCCCCACCGCGGGCAGGGTGCTCCAGAGCCCTTCAGGATCCCAGGTCTTCGACTGCGACCACATGTGCTGGGTGCCGAACACCTGGCGATCGATCATGGCACCGAAGTCCTGCCCCGGCTCGAGCGCGCCGATCGTGAGCATCGGTACGGCGTAGATCGCCGCAAGGACCACGATCCAGATCACGATCGCGCGCGTGCGCAGCCAGATCGCGAGCGGCGCGGCGATGAGGATGCAAAGCGCGATCCGCTGCAGCACGCCCGGGATGCGCACCGTCGCGAAGTCGAAGCCGGGAAAAAGATTGAGCACCAGGCCCACGAGGAAGATCACGACAGCGCGCCTGGTGATCGACCCCAGCAGCTTCTGCCTTTCATCGCCCGCCTGCAATCGGCGATCGAGCGACACCGCCAGCGACATCCCCGCCGCGAAGAGGAAGAAGGGGAAGACGAGGTCGGTGAAGGTCCAGCCGTTCCACTTGGCGTGGGCAAGGGGTGCGTAGAGATGCCCCCAGTCTCCGGGGTTGTTCACCAGCACCATGCTCGCGATGGCGAAGCCGCGGAATGCGTCGAGCGACGCGATGCGTGCCGGCGGGTTCAATCGTGCAGCGCCGCGCGCACGCTGCCTTTGGTCCTGGCGAGCCGCTCGCGCGCCTGCGCTGGCGAGAGGCTCTTCGCGATGGCGACGATGGCGACCTTCACGTGGTAGTCGCATTCCCCGAGCACCTCGCGGGCGCGCTCCTCGCTGGCACCCGTCGCGAGCCTCGCGAGCTGCACCGCGCGGCGTTTGAGCTTCGCGTTGGTGGGCTTCAAGTCCACCATGAGGTTTCCGTAGACCTTGTGCAGCCGCACCATCACCGCAGAGGAGAACGTGTTCAGCGCGATCTTTTGCGCGGTCCCGGCCTTCAGGCGCGTGCTGCCCGAGATGATCTCGTTGCCCGTTTCCAGGAGGATGCCGATGTCGGCTTCGAGCGCGATCGGCGCCTCGGCGTTGTTGCCGATGCCGATGGTGAGCGCGCCCGCGGAGCGCGCGGCCTCGACCGCTCCGCGCGTGTAGGGCGTAGCGCCCGATGCGGCCAGGAGGATCACGACGTCGTCGGCGGTCGGCTCCAACGCGAGCAGGTCCTGGGCGCCACGCTCGCGATCGTCCTCGGCACCTTCGACGGCGCGGAAGAGTGCCCCGTGGCCGCCCGCGAGGATCGCTACAGCCCGCTCAGGCGGCCACGAGAACGTGGGATAGAGCTCGACGCTATCGAGCAGGCCCAGGCGACCCGAGGTTCCGGCACCGACATAGATGAGGCGTCCCCCGGCGTCCAGTCTCGGCGCCGCGGCCTCCACCGCGAAGGCGATCCCGGGTGCGGCCCGCTTCACCGCTTCGGCGGCGAGGCTCTGGTCCTCGATCAAGACGTCCACGAGAGTGCGGGTCCCGTACTCGTCGAGGTTCGGGTGGTCCGGGTGTGGAGTCTCGGTTTCTAGGGTGGGCATCGCTCTTGTTCTCGCCTGGGGTCGAGCCCAGGCTCCGGGAACATAAGGATGCCATGACGGCCGGCCGCTTACGCGGCCGTTGGGTTGGATGTCAGGGTGGACGGGTTGCCCGGGGGAATGTGAATTCGACGCGCCGCGTGGGCAGCGCGTCGACGACGACCTTCACGCTAGCCACGCTTGTAGAAGTAGTAGTCCGCCGTGTACGGGACCCTCGCTTCCTGTCCCGCATGCGCCGCGTCGCAGCCGCCAGCGGGCTCCACGCCGCCCTTCGTCGCGACACGCTGCACGTTGGTAACTCCCGCGAAGCGCCCCTCGTTTCCGTTGGGGGTCGCGGCGAGCAGCAGCCACGGAATGTTGCCCGCGCCGCCGTCCTGCCTCTGTTTCACCGCGCCCTTGGTGGCGCTCTTGTCGCTCGTGGATTCCCAGGTGGGACCGGCGCCATGATGGCCGACGATGGCCCCGTTTTCCGAGAGCGTGGCCTCGGGCGCGACGAATGCCCATTTGTGCTCGTATCCGCCGGGGCCTGCCTTGCAGGTGTAGATCTGGACGCCAACGGCCTGGAGCGCGAAGGCGGGTTTCTCGCCGGCGGGGGCGCGAAGCTCGGGCAGGATGCCCGGCGGCTCGGCCAGTCCGGCTGCGAAGGCCGGCAGTGCGGCGGCTACGATCGACGAGAGGGCGATGATGCGACCATTCATTGCTGTTTGTCTCCGATTCCGGGATGGGATGATGTGGATTGCATGGATTCGTACGCTGCGGCACTCGACCTGGATGCTCGCCGTGAACATCACGTTCACTGCTCCATGATCCTCAAGGCCTTCTGAAGGCTGCGCCTCATGCGGTTGAAGGCGTGGCCCAGCACGCCGATCTCGTCCCCGTTCCTCGTGAACTCCGGCACCCTGAAGTCGCCCGTCGAGATCCTGTCGGCCGCGGCGGCCATGCGCGTGATCGGCCGGATGATGAGCAGGGACAGCATGACGTTGAGCACCACGAAGATCGTCAGGAAGATGGCCGCAAGCGATCCTATGAAGGTCAGGAACGTCCGCCTTGCCTGGTTGATCGGCAGCGATGCCGGTACGTTCACGATCTGGGCGCCCACGATCTCCTGGAACTTCCAGCCGAAGCCGTTCGCTTCCCCGTAGAGCCTGACCATCGAGGCCGGGGCCGCCGCGGCCGTGCTGTGGCAGGCGAGGCATCCCGCATCCTTGACCTGGATCGGCCGCGCCAGGTAGAGCATCGGCCCGGTCTCGGTCATGCGCTCGCCGGTGAACTCCGAGAGCGTCGCGGTAGCGCGGAAGGCGTTGACCACGTCGGCCTCCCAATCGACGGCACGGTCGCGGGGATTGGTGGGATTGAGCGTGGCTTCCTTGTATGTGTACTCCGGGTACCTTACGCGCAGGGCGTTGAACGTTTCCGTGGCGGCGAAGGCGGCAACCGCCTGCGGCAGGAACGTCTCCTCGAGCTTCGCATCAAGGTGTGGCTTGACCTGCTCGACGGTGTAGCCGCGTATGGCGAGGGCAGCCTCCATCATGAGCCCGGCATCGCGCAGCACCTCCTGCTTGGCGTTGCTTTGCAGCAGCTGATATGAAACGTTCGCCGAGAGCGCCATGCCCGCGGCGAAGACGACCCCGAGCACGATGTTGAACTTGAACCGTAATCCCACCGTATTCCACCTCTGGTTGTAGTAGGCTTGCCGCCGGCGTGGCGGATACGTTTGTTACGGACGAGGTTCGCGTCCGGATCGTGGCCGGCGACCACGGCGACCATGTCGCACCGCTGATAGCGCCAGAAAAGCGGGCGATCGCGCCATTTCATCGCGGCCGGCCCCGGTTTCGGCGGCAATGGCGCTGGAGCGGCGTCGATCGGCTGCTACGATCGCGCAACTTTTTCCTGGAGCCGGCGCCTGTTGGGTCCGATCGGATTTCGCAACCTTCGCATTGGCGCGCGCCTGGCGCTCGGCTTCGGCTCGCTGATCGCCGTGATGCTCGGCGCGCTGCTCATGACCAAGTCCCTCGACGAGCGCAGCCGGGCGTCGCTCGCCGCCGCGCTGCAGGGTGCCCATGCCAAGGAGGCGCTGGCGGCCGAGATGCGCGCCGTGGCGCTGTCCCAGTCGGCGGCGATGCGCAACATCGCGCTGTACGCCGAGGTCAAGGCCATGCAGGACAACGAGGCGCAAGCGCGGGAGCTCGGCAAGCGTTTCGACGTCCTGGCGTCGGAGCTCGAGAAGCAGGGCCTCACCACCGCTGAAAGAGCCCTCGTCGATGAAGTGGTGAAGGCGGACAAGGCGCTCGATGCGCCGCTCATGGAGGCGCTCGCACTTGCGACGTCCTTCCGGAGCGAGGAGGTCGCCAAGGTCCTGGTCGAGGACATCGACCCGCTGGTCAGGCGATCGAACAAGGCGCTCGAACGCCTGATCGAGATCGAGCGGGCGGCGAACGTGGATTCGGTCGCGGCGGCCGAGGCCGAGGGCATCCGGACGCAGTGGATGATCCTCGCGCTGGGCCTGTCGCTCATGGCCGCGGCACTGGTCGTGGCGTGGCTGACGACGCGCAGCATCACGAACCCACTCGGCGAGTCGGTGGCCATCGCGCAGCGCGTCGCGGCCGGCGACCTCACGGGGAGCATCGTGCCTCGCGGCCGCGATGAGGCGGCCCAGCTCGGAGTTGCCTTGCGCGACATGAATGCGGCGCTGGGGGGCATGGTGCGCCAGATCCGCGCGGGTTCCGAAACGATCGCTGCCAGCGCGAGCGAGGTCGCGAGCGGCAACCAGCAGCTCGCCAACCGGACCGAGGAGCATGCCAGCTCGCTCGAGGAGACCGCGGCGACGCTCGAGCAGTTCGCCGGAGCGGTGAAACGCAACTCCGACAATGCGAACCGCGCAAGGGAGCTCGCGCAGTTGGCCTCGGAAAGGGCCGGGCTCGGCAGCGGCACCGTGTCCGAGGCGGCGCAGACCATGGAGGAGGTGAAGGCGGGTTCATCGCGCGTCGCCGAAATCGCCGGCGTGATCGACGCCCTGACCTTCCAGACCAACATCCTCGCGCTGAACGCCGCGATCGAGGCCGCGCGCGCCGGCGAGCACGGGCGCGGTTTCGCGGTCGTTGCCGCCGAGGTGCGCAACCTCGCGATGCGCTCGGCCGAGTCGGCGCGCGAGATCCGCAAGGTGATCGAGGAGTCGGTCCGCAGGACCGAGCACGGCGCCAGCCTGGTCGAGAGCGCCCGCATGAACATGGACGAGCTGGTCAGCACGGCGAAGGGCGCGGCGCGAATCATGGAAGAGATCGCGGATGCCGGGGTCGAGCAGAGCGCCGGCATCGAGCAGATCAACACTGCCGTTGCCCAGATGGACCAGATCGTGCAGATGAATGCCTCCCTTGTGGAGGAAGCGACCGCCGCCGCCGCGAGCATGGCGTCGAAGGCCGCGGAGCTGTCGCGGTCGGTCGCGCGCTTTCGTACGGGAGCCGATCCGCTGCCCCATGAGGAAGACGCGCGGATCCCGGCCATCCTGGCGCTGCCCGCCCTGGGCCGCCCGCCCGTGCTGCAACGATCCTGATCACCCTGGAGGAGCTTTCGATGAAACGCCTGTCTGCATTCCTGGTCGCCGCCTTCCTGGCGGCCCTTTCGTGCGGCGCGCACGCGCAGGAGCGCGCGACCGAATCCGAAGCCCAGGCCATGGTCCGCAAGGCCGTGGCCTTCTACAAGAAGAACGGCAAGGGCAAGACCGTCGCCGAGCTGGTGAAGAGCCCCGGCCCGTACGTCGACCGGGACCTGTACGTGACTCTCTACACCCTCGATGGGGTACTGCTCGCGCACATCAACCCGAAGATCATCGGGAAGAACCTCATGGAGCTGCGCGACCCCGATGGGAAGCCCTTCGTCAGGGAGCGGATCGAAGCGGCGCGAAGCTCCGCGAGCGGATGGCAGGATTACAAGTTCTTCAATCCCGTGAGCAAGAAGGTAGAGCCCAAGCGCATGTACTGGGAGCGGCACGACGACCTGGTCTTTGCCTGCGGGGCGTACAAGAAGACCTGACGCTGCCTCGACCCGTCGGATGACGAAGCCCCAATCGGCACTGGATGCGCCGGCGGCGCCAGCCATCGACTGGCTGCTCGTGTGCGACCAGATCTCCCGTCCGGCGATGGCGCTGGACTCATCGCTGCGCGTGCTGCACGCGAACAAGCCCGCGCTCGAGCTCCTGGGCGAGGATTACGTCTCGCTCGGGGGCGCGCCGCTTCCCACGCCGGTCGCACGGGCGATCGGCGAAGCCCGCGCCGCCAATTCGGAATACTGCGACGTCACATGGGCGGATTCCAGGCGCGAGGTGCGCCTCCGCCTGACCCTGCATGGCAGGCAGGGAGACCCGGGATTGTTCGTGGTGGCATTCGACGCCGATCGGGCCCGCGCCGGGCGCGATCGCGTGGTGGTCGCCGAGCCCTCGCTGCCGCTCGACAGGCTCGCCCACGTGAAGCCGGAGCTGCACGCGCTCATCGACAGCATCCCGGGACCCAGCATGCTCGTCGATCGGGACCTGCGCTTCCGATGGGTCAACGGGCGCTACGAGCAATGGATCGGCCGACCGTCGGCCGACCTGATCGGGAGGCGGCTCGAAGAGTTCTTCGACGAATCGCAGGTCCGCGAGCGAAGGCCGTACTGGGTGTGCGCGCTCTCCGGCGTCCCGGTGACCGGCGAGCGGACGGTGATGCTGCCGAACGGGGCGCGGCGCGCGCTGCGCGTCCACTACGTGCCGGTGTACGACGGCTTTGGCCACGCGGTGGGTTTCTACACCGTGGGCAACGACATCCAGGACCTGCGCGAGTCCGAGCAGCGCACGAGCTTCCTCTCCAGCCACGACACGCTCACGGGCTTGCCCAACCGCGTGCTCTTCCGCCAGATGCTTTCGCAGGCCATCGGCAACGGCCGCCGCAGCCGATGCATGCTTGCCTTGCTGCTGGTCGACCTCGATCACTTCAAGGACGTCAACGAGACCCTGGGACACGGCGTGGGCGACGAGCTGATCCGCCTCGTGCCGCTGCGCATGCACGACGCGCTGCGGGCGACCGACTACCTCGCGAGGATCTCCGGCGACGAGTTCATGGTGATCCTCGAGGGCATCGCCGACGCGGGCTCGGCGGAGGTCGCGGCGCGCAAGCTGATCGAGGCGCTGGGGCGGCCGTTCGAGGTCCGCGGACACCGCGTCTACGTGACCGCGAGCGTGGGAATCTGCCTCTGGCCCGAGCAGGGCGACGACCCGGAGGAGCTGCTGAAGCGCGCCGACGCGGCCATGCATCGGGCGAAGCAGTCCGGGCGCAACACGTTCTGCCGGTTCACGCCGTCGATGCTCGAGGCGAGCACGCGCCGCCGGCGCCTGGACACGGGCCTGCGGCTCGCACTGGAGAGGAACGAGCTCACGGTCCATTACCAACCGATCGTGAGCCTCGGCTCGCGGGCGGTCGTGGGAGCGGAGGCCCTGCTTCGCTGGAACCACCCGGAAAGCGGCTGGATCGCGCCCGCGGAGTTCGTCCCGCTCGCCGAGGAGACCGGCTTCATTCGCGACATCGGCGCGTGGGTCCTCGACGTGGCTTGCCGCCAGCTCTCCCGTTGGCTCGAGCGCCGTCCCGATTTCAACCTGGCTGTGAACCTGTCGCTGCAGCAGCTGCGGCACGACCAGCTCGCTCAACTGGTCCGCCAGCGGCTCGAAGATCACGGCTGCGACCCGCGCCGGCTCACTCTCGAGCTCACCGAGACGAGCCTGCTCTACGACACGGATCGCGCCAAGCGCACGCTCACCGAGCTTCGCGCCATGGGCCTGCGCGTGGCGGTCGACGATTTCGGTACCGGCTTCTCCAGCCTGTCGCACCTGCAATGCTTCGCCGTCGACACCGTCAAGATCGACCGCAGCTTCGTGGCCGACATGATCGGGGACCGCGCCAACCATGCCATCGTGACGGCCGTCCTCGCGCTCGCCCGGGCGCTCGGCCTCGACGTCGTCGCGGAGGGCATCGAGTCCGAAGCACAGCACGCGGAGCTGGTCGGCCTCGGATGCACGACGGGCCAGGGATTCCTGTTCGGGCGCCCCGTTCCGGCGGACGAATTCGAAACCCGATTCATCCAACACATCTAGTGGAAGGCACGTTGCCGCGTCGGCATCATTGTGTTCCGTGACCGCCTCGGCGAGGGAGAAGTCGGGAAATGCGCAGGGTCTGTGTATGGGTTTACGAAGACTGCGTGGCGTCGGCCGCCCACGCACCGATCGACGTGCTGTTGTCCGCGAACGCCGTCTGGGCCTTCCTCAATCGTGAGAAGGGCAAGGTGAAGCCGCTGTTCGAGTGGCGCGTAGAGTCGCCCGACGGCATGCCGGTGCGCACCGCCTCCGGATACACGATCGAAGTGGACGGGGCGATCGACGGCTCGACGCCCGCCGATGCCGTGATCCTGCCCGCGATCTTCTTGCGGGACGTGGAGAGCCTGGCGGCTACGCTCGGGCGGCTCAAGCCGCTCGCGCCCTTGCTGCGTGCGCAGCATGAGCGGGGAGCGATCCTGGCCGCCAACTGCACGGCGGCCTTCCTGCTGGCCGAAGCGGGCCTCCTCGACGGCCGCACGGCGACCGTCCATTGGGCGCTGGCCAAGTACTTTCGCCAGAGGCACCCCGAAGTGGACGTGCGCCCGGACGAGATGCTCACCGACGAGGACCGCATCATTTGCGGCGCGGGATGCGCCTACCTGAGCATGTCGCTTCGCCTGGTGGAGAGGTTCGCCGGTGAGGGCCTTGCCAAGGCGACGGCCGAGAGCCTGCTGATCGACGCCAACCGCGCGCCGCTCACCGCGAGCAACGCGACCTCGCTGCAGGACTACATGCCTGCGCAGGCCGATCCGCTGGTCACTCGCGCGCAGCAATGGATGCAGGCGCGCCTGCGGATGCCCTTCCAGCTCGACGGCCTCGCGAGGGACCTGGGAGTCAGCAAGCGCACGATCAACCGCCGCTTCAACGACGCCCTCGGCAAGACACCAATCGCGTACCTGCAGACGCTTCGCATCGAGACCGGCAAGCGCTTCCTGGAGACGACGAAGATGAGCGTGGAGAGCGTGGCCGCGCTCGTCGGCTACGGCGACGCGAACTTCTTCAGCCGGGTGTTCAAGCGGCGTACGGGACTCTCGCCGCGCGAATATCACTACAAGTTCAGGCGGCGGCACGCCGCGTAGGAAGCCACCCGCCGGCGCCCTCTCTGGGTGGGCTCGTCCTCGCTCACGCCTAGTGCTAGGCTAATGTCCTAGCTGTCGTGATGGGAGCTAAAAGTGAACAACATGAAGAAGTGCTGGCTTGTCACGTTCCTGGTCGCATTGGGAGCCTTCACCCAGGGTGCCCTGGCGCAGGAGCGGAACCAGGAATTTCCGCGAGACGTTCATGGCCTGTGGTGGCAGCCCGCGGACCCCGGCTGGGCTACCACGGTGTTCGACCACGAGTCGGCGATGTCTTCGGTGCTCCTGGTCTACGACCATGAGGGCCTCCCGATCTGGTTCTCCTCGCCGAGGCTCGACTGCCTCCGCGAAACGCCACGCGACATCCAGGTCGGTTGCTTTGGCCCCATGTATCGGGTGACCGCGCCCTGGTTTGGCGAACGGACCTTCAGGCCCGACCTGGTCAAGGCCGATGTCGTGGGCGATTGGAGCGGAGGATGGGCGGCCCCCCTGTACGGCGGAGTCGGTCCCGATTTGCGCCGGACCCTCTACATCCTGTACACGATCAACGGCACGACCATTCGCATGGGTGGCGGCACGCCGATGGTTTTCCAGGTCATCGACACGGACCTCGGTCTTCTCTACCTGGACACGAGTCACTCCGGCTTGTGGAGCAATCCCAATGAAAAGGGCTGGGGCATCGGCCTCTTCCAGCAGGGGAACAAGCTTGTCGCCACGCTCTTCGTCCACGGCCCGGATCGGCAGCCGCGCTGGTACGTCGTGCACGCGAAGGCGGCCGCGAAGGAGTCCGAATTCGACCTCACCTACCCGCGCTTCTTCGAGGGCGAGGTGTTCGAGACCCGCGGACATCCCTGGGGCTTGGTCACTACGCAACAATATTCGGCGCGCCGGGTGGGCAGCGCGTCGTTGACGTACGGGGCCACGGCGGCCGACGCGGCTTCGCTGCGCTACTCCATCGACGGGGTCGAGGTCTCCAAGACCGTCTTCCGACAGCGTTAGGCGGCCGTCCTACTTTGCGGTGTCGTCCTGCGTCGCCGCGGTCGGACCGTTCTCCTTGCACGAAGAGATCCCCTGGTCGCGCGCGGAGTCCGAGCTGTACATCTGGCTCGTCCCGATGATCTCCCCGTTGCCGGCCTTCAGCACGAAGTAGGGCTCGGTGGCCTTCGACGTCAGGCGTTCGTAGCGTGCCTCGTCCCCCGAGTTGGTGCGGCACGACTGGATGCCGGTCTCGGCGCCGGCCTTGGCGGCGTACATCTGGCTGGAGAGGATCGTCTGTGAGTTGCCTGCCTTGAGGTCCCAGTGGAACTGGGACGCACCTGCGGCGTGGAGCTGGTATTTCGCGGTCATGGTCGGATCCTCGGGTGGGTTTGCGATCACGCGAGAATAGTGGGCGCGCCTCGGGATGTCTGTGCGGTTGCATACGGAAGTGGCTGCCAGCCCGCCTGCGCCGACGCATCCTCTTGCGCTCGGGTACCTCCTAGGCCGCGCGGCGCCGATCGTCGGGCATGTCGTCGCGCAGCCGGGTTCCCACCTTCACGATCGCGTCGATCACCGGGATGAGCTCCCGGCCCACGTCGGTCAGCGAGTATTCGACCGATGGGGGAGAGGAGTGCATCACCTCGCGCGCCACTACGCCCTTCTCCTCGAGCTCGCGCAGCCTTGCGGTGAGCATCTTGGGCGAGATCTTCGGGATGTCGCGCCGCAGCTCGCCGAAGCGGCGCGGACCGCCCGAGAGCATCCAGATGAGGTTCGGCGTCCACACGCCGCCCAGCACCTGCATGCATGCCGCCATCGGGCAGCCAGGCGGCGGGGGAGGGGCCTTGCTCTTGCGGACTTTGAGCGCCATGGCAGTCGTGAAGTTACCGGAAGGTGACTGGTTTCAAGGTAGTAACCGAAGAATTGTAGCGCACCTATGGATAGCTACTATACATCGGTAACTAGCCGCCCGTACACTGGGACTTCCTCAATTCACTCTCATCCATCGCACCCATGAAACTCTATTACTCGCCTGGCGCCTGCTCCCTTTCCCCCAACATCGTCGCTCGCGAGGCGGGCATCGCACTCGACCTGGTCAAGGTCGATCTCGGCGCGAAGAAGATCGCCGTCGATGGCGACTACCTCGCCCTCAATCCGAAGGGATATGTGCCCGCGCTGCAGCTGGAGGACGGCTCCATCCTCACCGAGGGGCCCGCCATCGTGCAGTACCTCGGCGACCGCAAGCCGGAATCGGGCCTCGTGCCCGCCAACGGCACGCCCGAGCGATATCGCATGCAGGAAATGCTCGGCTACATCAACTCGGAGATCCACAAGACGTACAGCCCGCTCTTCAACCCGGAGACGCCCGCGGCTACCGTCGAGGATCGCAAGGCGCACCTGAAGAAGCGCTACAAGCTCCTCGATGACCGCCTGGCCGGCCGGCAGTATCTCTTCGGCGACAAGTTCTCGGCGGCCGACGCGTACCTCTTCACCGTCACCAACTGGGCGGGCTACGTGAAGCTGGACCTTTCCGAATACGCCAACCTCGCGGCGTTCCAGAAGCGCGTGTCCGCGCGGCCCGCGGTACAGGAGGCGATGCGCGCCGAGAAGCAGGAGAAGCAGGCGGCCTGAGGTAGGCTATTCGCTCCTGACAGGAGGAATCCATGGCCTACATCGACGGTTTCGTCGTACCCGTACCGAAGAGGAAGCTCGCCGCCTACAAGAAGTTGGCGCGGCTCGGAGGCAAGGTGTGGAAGGACTACGGCGCGCTCGAGTATGTCGAGTGCGTCGCCGACGACGTGAAGTGGGGCAAGCGCACGTCCTTCCCGCGTTCGGTGAAGATGAACCGCCGCTCCGAGACGGTGTTCTTCTCGTACATCGTCTACAAGTCGCGCGCCGACCGGGACCGCATCATGAAGAAGGTGATGGCCGACCCGCGCCTCGCGGACATGATGGACCTCAAGAAGCTGCCCTTCGACGCGAAACGGATGATCTTCGGCGGGTTCAAGGCGGTGGTGGCCTACTGAGGTCTCCCCGCGCGAGCGCCACGCGCAGCATTTCGGCAAGCTGCCGAGCGGCTCGCCCTCCTCGAGGGCGGGCAGCTCAGGTAGTGTGAAGGTGTCAGCTAACCCTTCGCTTCGTTCCACGGATCCACCACCCGCACCCTCAAGCCCTCGAAGTGTCGAACGTTGCGGGTCGCGATGGTAGCCCGCCGCGCAATCGCAATGCCTGCGATCTGTGTGTCGCGCATATCGACTGGCCGTCCTGCCGCCTGTCGCTCGGCGGCAAGCGCTGCGGCCTGGTTCGCGGCCGCGCTATCAAAGTCCAGTACGCGGTTTTCCAAATCCTCGACGAGCAGCTTGTCGAACGCCGTTTCCAATAGCTGACGGCGACGACCGGCCGGCAGGAGCGCCAGGCCGAGACGAGACTCGAACAGGGTGATGGCGGTGATCCATATCGACTCGGGCGGCTGTCGATCCAGCCATCCGACCACCGAGTCGTCCGGTTCCTTGCGCATCAACGCCGAGAGCACGTTGGTGTCGAGAATGATCACTTGCGGAAATCCGGCGCACGAGGCGGTTGGCCTCGCAGCTCGGGCAACTCGCCGGGGAGGGTGGCCTTGCCGAAGCGCGCGGCGATGCGCGAGCCGAGCCTGGGAGCGGGCTGGTTCTCGCTTCTCACCGCGTTGCGCAGGATGTGGCGCGCCTCCTCTTCCATGCTTCTGCCGTTGCGCGCCGCACGGCGCTTGAGCCGCGCCTTCACGTCCTCCTCGAGGTTGCGAACGATGAACTGGGCCATTGGGCGGGTCCTCCTCCTATAAGATATCATGATAGCATTTCATCCCCGGTTTGTGACCTCACCTAGCGGTTGATCTGGCGCAAGCCGCCGGATCCCGGGAGCTGCGATCATGCCTTCCATGAAAACCGCCCATTTGCTTGCGGCCGCCCTCGTTGCGGCTACCTTCAACGTCCACGCCATGCCCGGCATGCAAGGGCAGCCCACCCAGGCCCCGGTCACGGGCACGGTCCTCGAAGCGATCGAGGTCGAGGCCTACACCTACTTGCGGTTGAAGACCGGGGAGGGCGAGGTCTGGGCGGCCATTCCGAAGGCGGAGATCAAGAAGGGAACCGAGGTGAGCCTCGTCCCGCATACCGTGATGGAGAATTTCGAGAGCAAGACACTCAAGCGGAAGTTCGACCGCGTGGTGTTCGCCTCGCTCGCGGATCCGAAGACCGCCTCGGGCAACCCGCATGCGAAGACAGTTGTCGCCGCGGCCAAGGTCGCGAAGGTCCCGAAAGCGACCGGCGCCGATGCACGCACGGTCGAGGAGGTCGTGGCCGGCCGCAAGTCGCTCAAGGACAAGACGGTCACCATCCGCGCCCAGGTGGTCAAGGTCACCAACGGCGTGATGGGGAAGAATTGGGTGCACCTGCAGGACGGCAGCGGATCGGCCGCCAAGGGTACCCACGACGTTCTCGTGACCACCACCGATGCGATCGCCGTGGGCGATGTCGTCGACGCGCGCGGCACCGTGCGCATCGATGTCACTGTCGGACCGGGCTACGCCTACGATGTCATGGTCGAAGGGGCGACGTTGCGCAAGTCGTAATCAGTATCATCAGCCTGTGATGGCCCTGCCTGCCACCAGGAGTCCCCCATGAGCACCACGACGCTGGAACTGCGCTCACTGATGACCGCCGCGGGTGAGTTGCGGCTGACGCTGGAGGAAGCGCCCGTCGCGCCGCCGGAACCCGACGAGGTGGTGATCCGGGTCGACGCCGCGCCGATCAACCCCTCCGACATCGGCGTGATGTTCGGGCCCGCGGACATCGCGACCCTGAGCGGCGGCACGTCGGCCGGGCGACCTCTCGCCGCGGCGAAAATCCCACCCCAGCTGGCGGGGATTGTCGCGGCGCGCGCAGGCAAGTCCCAACCGGTCGGCAACGAGGGCGCCGGCGTGGTCGTCGACGCCGGTGAGAATGCACGCCACCTGATCGGCAAGGTGGTGGGCGCGCTCGGCCGGGGGATGTACACGCGATATCGGAAGCTGCGCGCGGCCGAGGTCTTGCCCTTTCCCGACGGCGTCACGGCGAAGCAAGGCGCCTCCGCATTCGTGAATCCGCTGACCGCGCTCGGCATGCTCTCGACGATGCGACTGGAGGGGCACAGCGCGTTGGTGCACACGGCCGCCGCAT
>Ga0111539_10002973_pt1 | contig 22481 bp, 14 predicted proteins | sample RhiMethybrSRZTD1_FD_79667 | JGI IMG/M metagenome (GOLD analysis project Ga0111539, IMG submission 79667) | Populus rhizosphere microbial communities from Tennessee, USA - Rhizosphere MetaG P. TD hybrid SRZTD1 (version 2) (version 2) | ecosystem: Host-associated > Plants > Roots > Rhizosphere >...
GACATGATCGATTCTGTTTACCGTGCGGTCGAACGCCATCCGAGAGATCTGATGATCGCGACTTCTGTCGCCGACATCCGGCGCGCCAAGAGCCAAGGGAAGATCGCGGCATTGATGGGAATCGAAGGTGGACACGCGATCGAAGACTCGCTCGCGACCTTGCGTGAGTTTCACCGGCTTGGAGTCCGGTACATGACGCTGACCTGGAACAACACCAACAACTGGGCCGATGCCGGACGTGGCGAGAAGAAGCACAACGGGCTGAGCGACTTTGGTAAGGAAGTCGTGCGTGAAATGAATCGACTGGGAATGCTTGTCGACGTTTCACACGTGTCGGATGACACGATGAGCGATGCGCTCGACGTGTCGAAAGCTCCGATCATCGCTTCCCACTCGTCGGCACGCGCGCTCAGCAACGTCCCGCGAAACATTCCCGACGAGCTTCTGCGCCGGATCGCGAAGAATGGCGGCGTGGTCCAGGTAAACTTCTACAGTGTGTTTGTCGACACTACCACCGTCTCACCACAGAGCGCCGAACGCGATCGACGAATCAAAGCGCAGCAGGATGCGATTGACGAGAAGTACAAAGACGATCCGGAACGGCGCGCGGAAGAGAGCGACAAGCTCGAAGCCGCAAATCCGTTACCACCGCTTCCAATCTCGAAGCTGATCGATCACATTGATCACATCGTGAAGATCGCGGGCATCGATCACGTCGGTATCGGCGCCGATTTTGATGGCGCGAACGACATGCCCGAAGGTGCGCAGGATGTTTCGATGTTGCCGAACATCACATACGAACTACTCAAGCGTGGTTACAGCGAACGAGATATCAGGAAGATTCTTGGTGAGAATTTGTTGCGAGTGATGGCACAGGCGGAGCGAGTCGCTCGTAGTTCCAGTAGGAATATCAGTGGCGACGGCAGTCTTCACAGGATTAACAAGATGAAACAGGATTAACGAATCGTGGAGACAACAATCTTGTAAATCCTGTTCATCCTGAAATCCCGGGCAAACTGAAATCCTGGGCAAACTGAAATCCGGGGATAAAAAAAGAGCACGGCTCATTACGTCCGTGCTCAAAAGCAGAAAAGAAGAGAGTTTATATATCAATTAGCGATTCTGTCCGCCGCGATTCTGTCCGCCGGATTTACCAGTGTCGAACTCCTCGTCGTCTTCCAGATTTTGCGCTCCTTTTTGGCCGCCTTGCTGACCACCTTGCTGGCTACCAGCCTTTTGGCCGCCCTGCTGACCTGACTGTCCACTACGGCCTGGTGACTGCTGGCCGAAGTCCTGGTTGCCTTTAGTACCCATGTTTCTCTGCGCATCATCGTGCTTCATTCTGTCATCTGCCATGCGATTTATTCCTCCCATATGCTCGATGGTTTTTAGTCCACTTTAGAGCTATCAACCTCCGTGCCAGTTGGGGATTGCACGATTAATCGCATTTCTCTCTAATGCTGAGCGGAGAGAAGTTTTGAAAAAATACGGCGGGAAATGAAATCATACACACGCATGCTATTATTCTTTGCAATCAATGACTGCCGCCGGTATTTACATTCACATTCCGTTCTGTAGTTCGCGTTGTTCTTATTGCGATTTTGCTACAGGTCTGTTCCAGCCGGAGCTCGCTGAACGTTACGTGCGTGCTCTTATTGCGGACATTCGATCGTCGCGTTATTTAGGTGACATTGTCGACACGATCTATTTTGGCGGCGGCACGCCGTCGCTGCTCGCGCCTGCGCAACTGGAATTAATCCTCGCGACTGTGCACGACTGCTTCAAGATTGATCCGAAGTCGGAAATTACGTTGGAAATAAATCCCGGCAGCGTAGACGAAGCGAAGTTGTACGCGTTTCGTAGTTTGGGAGTTAATCGCGCGAGCTTCGGTGCCCAGACTTTTGATGACGCAGAGCTCGGAAAACTCGGTCGCTCGCACACTACTGCGGATACGCTCAAGACTTTTGCGGATCTTCGCAGCGTTGGATTTGAAAATGTGAGCTTCGATCTGATTGCCGGTCTGCCCGGTCAGACGCTGGCGGGCTGGGAGAGAAACATCCGGCAGGCACTCGATCTTCGTCCCGAACATCTTTCGTTCTATCTGCTCGAGGTCCATTCAGGTACGCCGCTCGCTGAACACATTCGACGCGGTATTCAGCCTGAACCTGATGACGACCTGGCGGGTGTGATGTACCAGTGGATGCTCGAACAGGCCGCTGCTGCGGGTTACGAGCATTACGAGATCTCGAATCTTTGCCTTCACGGTTTTCACTCCAGGCATAACGTCAAATACTGGACTGCCGAAGCGTATTACGGTTTTGGTTGTTCGGCGCATTCTTATGATGGAGCAACGCGGCGCTGGTCCAATCAACGCGATGTGTTGAAGTACGTGAGTTTGGCTGAGCGCAGTGAATCGGCGGTGGTTGATGAGCAGCAGTTGAGCCAGACGGATGTGCGCGCCGAGGCTGTGTTTCTTGGCATGCGGCTTATGCGAGGCGTCGATCTGCTCCGCTATCGTGAATCGTTTGGTGTTGATCTGCGCGACGAGCACGCGGAAGACCTGGACCGTTTTTGCAAAGCCGGCCTCCTCGAGCTTGACGGCGACTTGATCAGACTAACTCGCACCGGCGCTTTGTTATCAAATGAGGTATTCGCGGCGTTTGTGTAATTTGGTGCTTTGGACTTGAAATCCTGTAAATCCTGAAACATCCTGTTCATCCTGTCGAACATTGGACAGGATTAACAGGATGTTTCAGGATTTACAGATCTGAGCCTGACCTTCAACCCATGATCATCGCGATCGACGGTCCATCGGCTTCGGGCAAATCAACGCTCGGTCGTTTATTAGCACGCGCGTTGAATCTGCTGTACATCGACACGGGTTCGATGTACCGCGCAGTTGCGCTCGCTGTCATGGAAGCGGATATCGACCCGAGCGACAAGGAAGCTGTTGCTGCGATCGCAAACGAGATCGACATCGATCTCAAGGGCGATCCTGAGTCGCTAAAGGTCTGGCTTAACGGGCGTGACGTCACGGATCAAATTCGTACCGAAAGCGTGACCGAGACGTCATCAATCGTCTCGAGCATTCCGGGTGTGCGACGCGCAATGGTCGAACGACAGCGCGCGATGGGCAAGCGCGGTGCGGTCCTCAACGGGCGCGACATCGGCACCGTCGTTTTTCCAGACGCTGATTTCAAATTCTTTCTTACTGCGAATCCGAACGAACGAGCGGAGCGCCGGTACAAAGAAGATCAGGTGACATCCGACTCGACCCTTGCTGAAACACTGTCAGACATAAACGAGCGTGACCGGCGCGACTCAACGCGCGCCGACTCGCCTTTGAAAGCCGCAGACGATGCGGTGATTGTCGATTCGACTGGAAAAAGCATTGAACAAGTTTTGGCGGAGATGATGAACCACATCGATGTTCACCGGAATCATTGAAGAACTCGGCAGTGTGCGCAGCATTGAAGAACGTGGTGAGAATGCGCGCATAGTTATCGCTGCCAATGTTGTTACACAAGGCACAAACCACGGCGACTCGATCGCAGTGAATGGCGTCTGTCTGACCGCACTCGATATTCAAGCCGATTCGTTTGCGGCCGATGTTTCCCTTGAGACCCTGCAGCGTTCCACACTCGGCAGGTTACGACCCGGCGTGCCTGTAAACCTCGAACGCGCCGTAACGCCCGCGACCCGGCTCGGTGGCCACATCGTTCAGGGACACGTCGATGGTCGCGGACAATTCGCCGAAGTTGAGGATCACGGCGAGTCGTGGACGGTCAGAATCGCCTATCCAAAAGAGATCGGCCGCTACCTCGTTTTCAAGGGTTCGGTGGCAGTCGAAGGAATCAGCTTAACCATCGCCGGACTGACTGACGATTTCTTTGAAATCGCCATCATCCCGAAGACCTGGGAGGTCACAAATCTCTCTCACCTCCAGCCCGGTGACGACGTCAACCTCGAAGTCGATGTGATTGGGAAATACGTTGAGAAGCTACTGGCTCATCTCTCAGGCAGCATTTAGACAGGATTTACAAGATTTTTCAGGATTGACATGTAAATCCTGTCTGAATCCTGTAAATCCTGTCTAAACGACTCGCCCAAAATACGTCTTTTCAGCACTTTCGCGGCTATCTCCTTTCGGGTAACATGAGCCCGTGCCTATTGCGACTATTGAAGAAGCTGTCGCCGATATCCGCGACGGCAAGATGATCATCATCGTTGACGACGAAGATCGCGAAAATGAGGGCGATCTGGTCTGCGCCGCTGAGAAGGTCACACCCGAGATAATCAATTTCATGGCCCGGCACGCCCGAGGCCTGATCTGTTTACCTCTTACCGAAGATCGGTGTGACGAGCTTCACCTGACTACGCAGGTCGCAGACAATACTTCCTATCTCGGCACGGCCTTCACTGTTTCCATCGACGCTCGCCGCGGTATCACCACGGGAATCTCAGCCGCCGATCGCGCCACGACGATTCTCGTCGCTGTCGATCCACATGCGCGACCACAGGATCTGGCCCGTCCAGGTCACATTTTCCCGTTGCGGGCAAAGAATGGCGGTGTCCTCGTCCGCCCTGGTCAAACAGAAGCCAGTGTCGACATAGCCCGTATTGCCGGTTTGTACCCTGCCGGCGTGATCTGCGAGATCATGAACGAAGATGGGACGATGTCGCGGCTGCCACAACTCGAGGATTTTGCCGCGCAACACAATATTAAAATGATCACGGTGGCGGATCTGGTGCACTATCGCATCTGCAAAGAGATGCTGGTCCGGCGTGTAGTCGAAACCGATCTGCCGACGGTCTACGGGCGATTTCGCGCTGTCGCGTATGAAAACGTGATCAATGGCGACGTACACCTCGCGATGGTGATGGGCGACGTGCAGACCGACGAGCCCGTGCTGGTCCGCGTTCACACTGAGAACGTGACCTGCGACATGTTTGGTTCTTTGATCGACGACACCGGTTTTCAACTCCACACTGCACTCGAGAAGATCGCAGCCGAGGCGCGCGGCGTGGTGCTATACCTGCGCCAGCGGGAGCATAGTCTGGATTTGGTCAACCAATTGCGTACGTACGAGGTGATGCAGCAGCGAGGGATTACTAAACGGGACGCAAGTTTGGAAACAGGTTACGGAGTCGATCGCGATTATGGCGTGGGGGCGCAGATTCTCCACGATCTCGGGTTGCGTAAAATATTACTGCTTTCGAATCATCCCCCCAAAGTAGCAGCTCTTGAAGGTTTTGAGCTATCAGTGGTAGGTAATGTTCCGCTGGGCCAACCTGCATCTCTGAAGGACCAACAGAGTGTAGCTGATGAACCTAAATGAGCTTTGCTACTCAGGAGGCCCAAAAGCCAGAAGTGATCTTTTTGTGACTTTTGGTGCTTCCAAGCGGCACTTAAGTTCTCTCCCTCTAGAATTCAAATTTTCCCCTGAGTCGCGCTCCGACTGTAGGTTATGAGTGTAGAGAAAAAGCCAACCATCCGGAAACGTTGGAGTGGCTTCACCAGACGACATGCTTTTATCGCCACGGGCATCGTCGGCATTGGTGTGGTTGCGATACTGTTGCTGATCCTCTTCTTGTTTCGCCTGGGCTACGTCGATCGGTACGTCGCCAACCAGATCAAGCAGACATTCGCAAACTACGGCATCCGCGCGGAGATTCGCGACTTTCACGCCAGCTTCCCACCTCGTACAGTGGAGATGGACGACGTCGAACTCTACGACTCGGTAACAGGTGACCGCCTCGGCAAGATCACGCGCCTGCTGGCCACCGTCAAAATTGAAGATCTTTATGCCCTGAACCTGCAGCGCAACATCAATCTTGAGGATCTCAAGATGGAGGGCGTCGATTTTTGGGTCAATTTTGATAACGAAGGACGCTCGAACTTCCGCAACATCCATATCCCTCCGCCCGAACCAAACAGACGCATTCTCTTCGCTTACTCAGCCGCGACCATCGAAATAAAAAATGGCGTGGTCCATTACGGCGATGTGCGCCACGAGATCTCGGGGGAAGGCCGAAACCTGGAAGTTATGATCCGGCCTCCCGACCCGAACATTCCCATCGGAACGCGCATGACGACGGTCAACGTCACTCTCTCGAATTCGACTTTTGCTTATGACAACCGGCCCGTCAACAACATCGATATCAAGTTGAGTGGACGTGTAAATCAGGACCGCGCGGAAATTCAGGAGCTGGTGCTGAAATCTCCAGTTGCGGAAGCGACGATGAGCGGCGTGATGGACGACTGGCGCGCCCTTCGTTACCAGATGAACGTCACCTCGACTGTTGACCTCACGCAGCTTTCAGAGACTTTACGGAGCGGCACCGCTCTTCGTGGAGCAGGTAACTTCAGCGGCACGATCGCCGGTGAAGGCGATCAGTTCAAAATCAACGGTCAGATCAAGTCTGACGCTTTAGCCGCGGACAACATACGTCTTCAGGGATTGAACGTAACCGCGAGTGGATCAGTGACAGGCAAGAGCTACGAGCTCAACGGCAAGGCTGTCGCGGATCTTTTGAATGCGGGAGATTTTCAGATTAATTCTTTGCAACTCGCCGGCAACGTGATGGGAACCGGAACAAACTTCCGCTGGATTGGCGAGTTACGCGCAGTTGCCGAGAAGAGTTATGGAACGACGCTGACAGGACTGATTCTTCGCGATGCCCGTGCCGAGATGAACGAAGGAGTGTTGACTGCATCATCCTCCCAGTTCACCGCAAATAGCCTCGCGGCTTCGGGCGCCAAAGCAGACGGAATCACTGCTTCAAACCTGCAATTACGAAAACAAAACGAGGTGACGACGGCAACAGTCGCGAGCGTCAAAGCGGGAACAATTTCGGCTTCGGGCGCGCAGGTCAAAGGCGTCACTGCGAACAACGTCGACATCACGGATCGCGACGGAGTTACAAGCGTTGTCGTCAAAGACGTGCAAGTCGGAGCCACGACGGCTGCCGGTGCGGAGATCGGAAGCCTGAACATCGCCGGCGTGCGATTGTCTGTGCGCAACCGAAGAATCGAAGGCTCGACGGCCGACATTGATGCGGGAACAGTGAAGCTCGCAGATGGTCAGGCAGAAAACGTAAAACTGACGAAACCCGTCTTTGTAGTTGAGCCTTCCGGAAGTTATCGCGCTTCGGCCGATTTGAGTATCGGCGGCGGCGTGTTGGGCCAGATGAACCTGGGACAGGCGCGCGCGAATGTCGTCGCAACTAATCGCGAAGTTCAATTCAACAACTTTACCGCCGATGTTTTCAAGGGACGCGCGACCGGAAATGCGCGCGTAGCAATCGCAAAAGGCGGCACGTCGCAGGTAACGGCTGACTTCAACGATCTGGATATCGCCGGACCGCTGACTGCAATCGCGGGAAGTGCTGTTCCCCTTACAGGTCGAGCTACGGGGCGAGTTGATCTCACATTTCCAGGTACCGAGGTGAAACTCGCTTCAGGAACAGTCACGACTCATCTCACCGCAGAAGCGGGTGAGACCAGCGCGGATAGCATTCCGATCACCGGCGAAGTCGCGATGCGAGCCAACCGCGGCACGTTTGATATCCAACAGGTAAATCTCCAAACCCCGGCGACGAGGCTGACTGCGACCGGTCAATTCTCATTTGATAACGACTCCAATTTGACTGTCGACCTTAACTCCTCGGCTGCCTCTGAACTTCAAGTCGTTTTGATTAATTCGGGACTATTGCCGGAAGTTGAAAAACAGATGAGCAGCTACGGAGTCGAGCTTGCAGGTCCGCTCGCATTCAACGGAAACATCCGCGGGCGTTTGAGCTCACCAAATCTCAATGGGAAGGTTTCGGTTGGCAGTCTCATCATCAACGGATCTGAAGTTGGTTCATTGTCTGCGTCGATAGCGATGAACGACGCCGAAATCCGAATTCCCGACGGCGCACTGGCGGAACGTGATGGAGGCGGAGTCCAGTTCTCGTTGATTGCACCGCGCAACGGCGAGAACAACACGTCGCTGAATGCCAAACTCGATCGGTTCAGTGCTCGAACTCTCCTGGCGCTTTCAAACTTCAGCCGGAATAAACAGTTGACCTCCGACACGCAGTCAGACATTTCCGGTCAGATAGCCGTGACTGGAATTCCTAATGCGATGAGTGGCAGCGCCGATCTGCGTTTTGGACCAGGAAAACTTGCGGGTGAGCCGCTTGAAAGCATGATCGCGAAAGCGACTTTCAACGGTCCTAACGTCAATATCGAGAATGTCGATGTACGGTTGGTTGCCGGTCACATCGTCGCCAACGGCAATTTCAACACGAAGAGCCAGGTATTCGATTTTCAAGGTAAGGCCGAGAACATTCAGCTAGCGCGTTTGGCGGCGCTGGCAGACCGGCCCGGTTTCCCGTCGGTCACGGGTGTTGCAGACTTCAGCGCACACGTCTCAGGAAATCTGTCTGACCAGGATCTGTCTGCCTACCAGATTACGTTTGACGGTCAGGGACGCGATGTGACGATTAATGGTCGTTCTGCGGGAACAGTCGCTCTCGTAGGCAAGACCGAGAACCAGCAACTCAACATCACGTTCACGACCGGCGTGCTTGGGCCACCGCAGGTAGTCGCTGCACAAGTTAACCTTGCAAGTCCGAATCTCGCTGCGAATGTCGAAACGACATTCACGAACGCCGATCTGACGAACCTGTTTCAGATCGCGATGCCCGGCAGTGCCGTACGCGTTTCCGGACGGGCCAACGGCACCATAAAAGCATCGGGTAATCTGCTCGACGAAGATCAGAACTTCTCACTTGCCGGCCTGTCAGGTACCGCGAACTTCACCGAACTGAGCTTCCGCGTGGAAGACGTCCAACTCAGTGCAACGACGCCACTCGTGGTTCGTTTCACGCCCAGCGAGATCACATTCGATCAAACGAGGTTTACGGGCCCGGGCACCAATATCGTCCTCGACGGCACCCTGGCGACTGCGAGCGGCGGTCATCAGAATCTCAATGTCAACGGAGATCTGAATCTGCGCGTGCTCAATGGAGTTTCGCCTGACTTCTTCTCGTCCGGTTCTGCCGAAGTTGCCGTGCGCATCAACGGGACTTTCGAAGACCCGCGCATGATTGGAACCGCGTCGCTCAACAACGCTTCTGTTTCGGTGTTGCTTGGAAACGATCGCTGGACCGTTGCCAACCTGCGAGCGGCGCTCAGATTCACCGCGAATCAGGCTCAGATCGACTCGCTTGACGGCACGTTAGGCGGCGGACGTGTTTCAGCTACCGGGGGCGCGTTGCTCGATGGATTTACCGTTTCAGCATTTCGGATCAATCTGCACGGCCAGGACGTCACAGTGCCGTTCCCGCCCGACTTTCGTTCGACACTCGACGCCGATGTGGAAATCAGAGGCTCGTCACGCGAGCAGTTGATCGGCGGCGTTGTGAATCTGCGTCGCGCGGAATACACGGAAGACCTTGAACTCGCCGATCTCATCAATACGCGTCGTGAATCGATCGAAGAAGGCGCTGAGATTGAGCTCACTCGTTCAGCAGTGTTCGCGGCGCTGCGAGTTGAGGGGAGAAACGCGCTCGTAGTACGAAACAATCTGGCGGATCTCGTCGGCTCGGTTTCGCTTCAACTCGATGGTCCAGTCAACGATCCGACAATCTCCGGAAGAGTAACGGCAACGAGCGGCACGATGAACTTCCGCAACGATCGTTATGACATTACCCGCATGCTGATCGATCTCCCACCCAGCCGCAATGCCGATCCGATTCTCAACATTCAAGGTGAGTCGCAGATCAAAGGCTATCGTGTAATTGTCGGCTTAACCGGCCCGCTTTCGCAGCCGTCTGCGTCGGTGCGTTCTGAGCCCGCTTTGCCGCAGGCGGATGTCGTTTCACTGATCACAACGGGGCAGCTTTCTTCCGGCGACACGAGTTCGTCGGTTCTTGCGCAATCGGAAGTTGGAGCGGCGACCAGTCTGCTGACCGACGCGCTCATCAACGCTCCCGCACAACGAGCCACAAGCAAGCTTTTTGGTCTCACGCGATTTGAGATCAACCCGGTGATTGGAGGCACGACCGGGTCGACTCCGGCTGCTCGCTTAACGCTGGGAAGGCGAATCAGCAAGGAAGTGACGGTCACCTATTCAACCAATGTCACTTCCGATCCGAATCAAATTTTGGCGCTCGAATATCGCGTTTCCGATCGGCTCTCCTTCACGGCGCAGTACGAACAGGCTTCGACCAGAAGACTCAGCGCGCGCACGAACAGCTTCAATTTTGAGATCCGTTTTCGGAAGAGATTCTGAGCAAGGGGTACGTTAGGATTGGCCGCACAAAGCCATAAAAAGTACAGACTGTTGCTGGTGGTCATTATCGGTCTTTCTCTTCTGACGGCGGCGCGCGCCAGTCGGAACGCGCGCATTGAAGACTACGAAGGACGCCAGATTTCCGCGGTCGAGCTTGTCTTTGAAGGAACTGAAAACGTCGCGGCCGCTCAAGCCGAGTTCATCGCCTTACTCAAAGTCGCGCCCAACACACAGTTCTCCGCCGTGCACATACGCGAGTCGCTGCAGTCTCTGTTCGATTCCGGACGTGTCGCCAATGCGCGTGTCGAAGTAATCGAAGAAGGCGCCAATCGAACCGGTCCTGTCAGACTGCGTTTCATCGTTCAGCGGCAAGTGCAGATTGGCGACGTTCGGATCGAGTTGGGGCCGGTTACAGGTTCGCCGATCTCGACTGACGAACTGCGCAGTCGAATGAACTTTGTGCAGTCGAACAACCGGCTTACGAAACAACTCATTGAGCGAAACGCTGATGAGATTCAGGTGTACCTGCGCGACCGTGGGTATTTCAATGCCACCGTCGAACCGGTCGAGCAGCTTGGCCCTCGTGGTCTGCGCGCGACCATCACTTACAAAGTCACGCCTGGTCCACAGGCAAAAGTTGATTCTTTTGACATCCGTATCGCCGGTTTCGATGTATCAACCGTCAAGAGCTCACTGACGCTTCAGCCCTCAGTTCCGTTCACGCGGGATGCGCTGGCCGCGGACATAACTAAGGTTCGTGAGGCGCTCGTCAATGCAGGCTATCTCGCGCCACTCCTCGACGATGCACGAGTTGAACGCGACGTGGAGAAGAACACGGTCAGGATCTCGCTGGAAGGCAGGGTAGGTCCGAAAGTAACTGTCACTATTAAGAACTACGACATAAACGAAAAGACGCAACATGAGTTGTTGCCGGTGAAGCGTGAGGGCAACGTGGATTACTCCGCGATTGTCGAAGGCGCGCGCCGTATTCGAAACAAGTTACAGGAAGACGGCTACTTTTTTGCAGAAGTAACGCAAGTCTGCACGGTTAGCAATCCACCGGCTGACCTCGGGCCGAATGGGACGCAGGAAACTTGTGAGAATCTCAACCCAGTCCAGTTAACCGGCAACAACGTCACAATTGAATACGACGTGGAACGCGGAAGACGGTTTCGTCTTGCCGACATTCGCATAACCGGCACCAACAAATTGTCCTTCGAAGACGTCGAAGCCGATTTGAAGAGCCAGAAGGAAAATGCGATCGGTTTGATTCCGTTTCTCGGCTACGGGCGTGGTTATACGAGTCTGACGCTTCTGGAGCAGGACCGCCGCACCATCGAGGCTTACATGCGCGATCTCGGCTATCGCAAAGCTTCTGCGCAGGTATTGCAGGGCGTTTCGATCAATGGCGACAACCTGATCATCACGTTTCAGGTTGATGAAGGTCCTTTGACGCGCATCGCCGGTGTCGAAGTAAAGGGGAACAAGATCTACACCGACGAAAGAATTCGCCAGGAGTTGCGGACAGTGATCGGTGCTCCTTACTCGCGTTCCCAGGCGCGGACCGACGGGGACCGAGTCGCCAGACTTTATTCCCGCGAAGGTTATGTGAATGCGCGAGTCGACTTCTCGGTAGTCGAGCTGCCAAAGAAGGCCGATGAAGAACAGGTCAGGCTCGTTTATTCGATCGTCGACGAAGGCGACAAGGTTTTCATCAACAATATTGCAATTAACGGTGTGACAGGCGATACCAAGACTCGTCGCACCAAGCGGCAGGCCATCAGGCGCGCGATTCCGATTGCTCCGGGTGACGTGCTCCGAGCGGATCGCATTTCTGACGCGGAACGTGAGCTCTATCTCACGGATGCGTATCGCCAGGTCGTCATTCACACCGTGCCCGCCGGTGACACGGCTTCCGGTTACAAACAGCGCGACGTGATTATCGACGTCGAAGAGAAGAAACCGAACGTGATGGATTACGGCGGCGGCTACTCGACCGATGCCGGCGCGCTCGGTCTGTTTGAGATCAGCAACGTCAACCTCATGAACCGCTTGCGTCAGGGAGCAATGCGGCTTCGTGCCAGTCGTCTTCAGCAACGCGTCCGACTCGAGTATTTCGATCCGCGCTTTGCTCGTTACAACAAGATCCAGTTTGCACCGCTCGCGTTATCGGTTGAGTATCAACGCGACTCGACCATCACTCGTTTTTTCCGTTCCGCGATAGACCGCGGAACGATGGGAATTGTGCAACGCGTCGACGAGGACGGAAATCCGATCGACATCTTCGGCAATCAGGTGAACGAACCGACGATCAATCGGTTCACTGCTGCGGTTGAAACTCAGCGTGTGCTCGACAGGAAAACGCGCAGCATCATCTTTGGTCGTTTCAGTTACGAAGACGTGCGTCTGTTTAATCTCGAAAGTCTCGTCGTAAGGCCGATTCTCGAACCTGACAGCAAAATCCGTCTCGCTCGGATTGGTGCTTCATTCGTGAGAGATACGCGCGAACGATGCGAGCGGGGATTGCTGGGGAGAAGTGTTGACGACGATGACGAACCGGGTGCGCCCGGTGAGATTTGTCGCTACAACCAGGTGGACGCCACGCGCGGTAGTTTTCTCAGTGTCGACTATGCCCTTGCGCTGCGCCAGTTGGGTGGAAACGTTTCATTCAATCGCTTTCAGGCAACTTACAGGACTTACTACAAAGTCTCAGCCCTGAGAGACACTGTGCTCGCCGGTAACATGACGTTGGGCCTCGCGAACCTCTTCAATCCGCGTGACCGCGACGGGAATGGTGTCATTGACGAGATCGATCACACGTTGCCGATCAGCGAGCGATTCTTCTCCGGGGGTTCGACGACACTGCGCGGATTTAATTTTGAAGAGGCTGGGCCACGTGAAGTCGTAATTCCATTAGGTCCTTTTAGAGATTCGGATAAGAACGTCGTGTTTCTGAATCCGTTCACAGTGCCTGTGGGTGGAAATGCGCTGGCGGTGGTGAATCTTGAAGCAAGAGTTCCGCTCACGAGGTCTGTGCAGGTTGTGCCGTTCTACGATGGCGGCAACGTGTTCCGGCGAGTGGGCGATCTGTTTGGCAAGGAAGATACGACCCCGGTGCCGCCTGGCGATATTCTGGCAGCAATCAATAAAGCCAACCTGCGGGCGCATTGGAGCAACACCGTCGGACTCGGATTCCGGCTGCAAACTCCGTTTGGAGGCGCACTCGCGGTGGATTACGGATTTCTCCTCGACCCGCCGGAGTTTTTGATTCCGCAGCGTGGGCCGGGAGGAGTTTTATTTGATGGGACGCCGGCCATCTTTCGACTGCATCGTGGAAACTTACACTTCCGGATCACGCAGACGTTCTAGGTAACACAGATGACACGGATATTAAAACCGATTTTCACTGCATTAATTGTCATGTTTGTTTCAGTGCAATGTTCGGCGCAGCAAGTCGTCGACAAGATGGTGGCGACCGTTAATGCCGGCGTGAAGACAGATTTGATCACCTACTCCGATTTACTGTGGCAGCTTGCGTTGCAGCCCAATACTCCGCTTGATAACCCAACGTCGGAGGATCTGAATCGCGCGCTACGGTTGCTGATAGACCAGCGACTGATCCTTCAGGAAGCTGAAAAGATTCCTACCATCGTTCCGACGCAAAAGGAAATCACCGACGCTCGTGATGAATTGGCGCGCAATTTCCCGTCGCCACTCGAGTTTCAACAGCGACTACAGCGAGTAGGGATGACGAGTGAAAAGCTGGATGAAATCGTCGAGCAGCGACTGAAAATGGAAAAATATCTGGACTTTCGGTTTAGAAATTTCGTAGTGATAAGCCAGAAGGAGATTGCGGACTATTACGGGCAGGTCTATACGCCTCGGTTCCGGACGCGTTTCCCTGGTCGCATCGTCCCCTCGCTCGAGCAAGTCCGCGACGAGATTGAACAGAGTCTCAAGGAAGCGAAGATAGAATCTGACACGGACGCTTTTCTGGATACTGCTCGTGAGCGTGCAGAGATCGTGATGCTGAATTCGGTTTAGAAGATTTACTTATCTTGTTAATCCTGAAAATCCTGTAAAATCACGTCAAAGTCTGAGACAGGATTAACAAGATTCTCATGATTATCAAGATTCCCTCATCACCCCCAAAAATCGGCCTCGCGCTTTCCGGCGGTGCTGTGCGTGGATTGGCTCACGTAGGCGTGTTGCGCGCCCTCACAGAAAACAATATTCCCATCGCTTGCATTGCGGGAACGTCCGCGGGCTCTATTGTGGGAGCGGCTTACGCTGCCGGGATGTCGATCGAGGAGATCGCCGAGTTTGGCCGGAAGCTTCGTTGGCGACATATCGGACGTGTGACGATTTCGCGCCTGGGGATCAAGAGCAACGAACGTCTCGAACACTACATGCGAGCGCGGCTGCCCATCACGAGATTTGAAGACTTACCGATACCTTTTGCCGCCGTCGCTACCGACCTCAAAACCAATACGGCAGTGGTGATGAAAGGGCATGGCGATATCCCCTTTGCGATCCGCGCCAGTTGCACTATTCCCGGATGGTATGTGCCCGTAAGGGACGAAGAGGGACGACAACTTGTCGATGGCGGTCTTGTCGCGGTAGTCCCCTCAGTTGTGACGCGTTCGCTTGGTGCCGACATCGTGATTGCCGTCGATGTGAACTCAGTAGGAGCGACGTTCATGGGGTCTTCCAGTTCGAGTTCCGTTATTGGTGTTTTGCTTCAGTCGATGATGGTGGTCCAGCAGACAGCGTGCGCCCGGCACCTTGAACTGTCAGATGTTGTGATTAGTCCGAAGGTAGGACACTTTCGTTGGGATAGAATGGGCCGCGCGGACGAATTATTTGCGGCGGGTTACGAAGCCGGACTCCAAAGTATCGGCCAGATCCGACAGGTTCTCGATTCTGCCGCGAATAAAGAAGCGCAACGAGAGGAAATGTTGGCGTAGCACCTTTCTTGAATTCCTCACGCGATTAACCATTTATACCATTTACAAGAAACTGAGAAGCACTGAAGGACTCGGAGGTAAGTCTCCGGCAGGCAGAAGCTTGCCATTTCGCCTATGGTCATCGAGGCTACATCTCTGCCCGATCCGCCCCGAATGGTTTTCAAGCGTCGCGTTGTTCGATTGGGTTTCGTCATTGTAATGATGACTGCGGCAATTGCTGCCGATGCGGTCGCGCGTTCTTACCGGTATTACTCACAAATCATCGATGCTCGTCTCGCAACTGGATATCTAACAAGCCGTCCCGGGCTTTACGCTGCGCCGCGCGTGCTCGAGGCTGGGCAGAAGCTATCGCGCGAGAAACTCGTCGCAGCATTACGGCGGGCTGGTTATGTTGAGTCAAAAGCGAGTGACGTGTGGAGTGGAAGTTTTACGGTTGTTGATACGGCGATTGAGATTCGACCCGGCAGATCCAAAGCGCCCGAGCTGGTACGGGTTGTATTTACGCGTGATGAGATTGCAGAGCTTCGCGGCAACGTAGGCGGGGTTGGCGGGTTGATTGACTCGTTCACGCTCGAGCCGGAGATTTTATCTACCGATCTCTCGGCAAAAGCCGGGAAGAGGGAAGTGTTGAGTTATGGCGAGATACCTGAAGTCATGGTCCACGCCATACTCGCAATTGAAGATCGCAGGTTCTTTGAGCATTCAGGCGTGGATCTTCGCGGTCTCGGTCGTGCGCTCCTGAGAAACGTTGGCGACGAGCAAATGGGACAGGGCGGGTCAACAATCACGCAGCAGCTTGTCAAAAACACGTACCTCACTCCGGAAAAAACTCTGCAGCGAAAATACGCTGAAGCGATGCTGGCCCTCGCGCTTGAGCGGCGACTCTCAAAGGACGACATCTTTGCGCTCTACAGCAACGAGATCTATCTGGGCCAACGCGGCGCTGTCGCCGTTCGCGGAATCAAGGAAGCCGCAGAGATTTTCTACGGCAAGGAACTCCGCGACATAACTCTCTCGGAAGCGGCAACCCTGGCGGGAATGATTCAAAGCCCGGCACGTTACTCGCCGCTCCGACATCCCGACGAAGCGCGCGCGAGAAGAAACATCGTTCTCGCTGCAATGCAGCAAAACGGTTGGATCACTTCAGATCAGAATGCGAAGGCTGAGGCCGAACCGGTAGCAGTTGCCTCTGCCGGCGTCGAAAACTCCATGGCGCCATATTTTGTCGACTATGTAAATCGCCTTGCGGAGTCGCAGTTTGATACCTCAGGAAACAACCAGCGCATCTACACGACCATCGATCTCGAACTGCAACAGGCCGCGGAACGAGCTCTGAGGCAACAGTTGGATCGTGTTGATGCTCTCTATTCGAAACGTGGCTTGAAACCACAGGCATCTCTCGTAGCTCTCGATCCACATACCGGGAACATCCTCGCGATGGTCGGCGGGCGCGATTACGCCGAGTCGCAGTTGAACCGTGCAACAGATGCTATGCGGCAACCCGGATCGACGTTTAAGCCGTTCGTTTATGCCGCGGCGGTCGAGGATGGTATGTCGCCCGTGCAGATGTTTATGGATGCACCGAGAGAGTTTGTCTACGACCGGAACAAGGTTTACCAGCCTGCCAACTACGGCGGTGGTTATTCGATGCGGGAAGTGACGATGCGCACCGGGCTGGTGCGATCGCTGAATGTGGTTACAGTCGACGTGGCTTTGCAGACCGGTCTGGCGCGGATCGCGAATCTGGCGAATCGCTTTGGATTGCCAAAGCCGGAGCGATATCCCGCGCTCGCGTTGGGAACTGAGGAAGTAACACCGCTCCAACTGGCCAGCGCCTATGCAGCTTTTGTGAATGACGGAAGGCGAGTCGAAGCGAAGGCGATAACGAGTGTCGGGGAGCCGCCAGCTACTCACGCTGCGCCGGCAACTGTGGATCAGGTTGTCAGTCCGACAACGGCGTACATGATCACCAACATGCTCACGGGCGTGATTGAGCGTGGGACTGCTCGCAAAGCTCGCGGCGCCGTTCCGGGTACTGCGATCGCCGGCAAGACCGGGACGTCTCGCGACGGTTGGTTTGTTGGCTTTTCGCCGAATCTCGTGTGTGCCGTGTGGATTGGTTTCGATGACAACAAGCAACTTGGATTAACTGGCGCAGAGGCTGCCTTGCCGGCTTGGGTTGATTTCATGAACGACGCGATTGCGTTGCGGCCTGGGCTTGGTGGTGAAAACTTCGAATGTCCGGAAGGGATCAAGTTTGTCGAGATTGATTCAGGGACCGGATTGATTTCGACCGTCACTTGTCCGGTGCGCGAGTTAATTGCGGTTACGGATCGGACGGCGCCGAGTATGGAGTGTTACCTGCACGGAAATCTGCCGCCGCAGACCAGTCCTTTTGCTGAAGAGAGTGAATCGACGAGAGAAGATGTGGCGGTGAAGAGGGAGAGCCCGCAGCCGTTGAAAGATTACAGGGCGACGCGGGTTGATGTAGATGTTAAGGGGCGTCGTGCGCTTGTGAATGACATGCGCTAGTGGGACAGGATGAACAAGATATTGCAGGATGGACAGGATTTATCTTGTTCATCCGGAAAAATCCTGTTCATCCTGTCTACCATCGTTCCAGTATCACCTGCGCGATGGCGTGCTCGCTTGTGTGCGAGAGCGAGAGGTGAGTTGCGGTCGCTCTGAAGTCCTTAAAAACTTCCAGCACCTGTCCGGTAAAGATTAGATACGGCGCACCATTCTCTTTTGACGCCACCTCCACGTCCTGCCAACTGATTCCCCCACGCCAACCGGTTTGCAATGCTTTGAGAGACGCTTCTTTTGCCGCGAAGCGCGCTGCATAATGCTGTGCGGATACCGCACCGCGCGAATCGCAATATTGTCGTTCCGCCGCCGTAAAGACGCGTTCGGCAAAACGTGGAGTGCGGAGCAGCACTTCGCGAATCCGCGCAACTTCGATAATGTCTATACCGATGGAAATGATCACAACTGATGACCAATTAAACGAAGCTGGTTTTTACTGGCGCGAGCTCGACGGCGTGCGCGCACTCATTTGTGCCCCGCTGGAGAAAGATGGTTTCGTAAACGGCTTTTCAACACGTCTCGGAGGCGTCAGCGAAATGCCTGCTGACGCTCTTAGCCTCGCCGGGTTCAACGACGACGCGGCGGAGAACATTCTGGAGAATCGTCGTCGCTTTCTCAAGCTTTTTCCGGGAGACTGGGCCCTCGCTGGCTGCTGGCAGGTTCACGGCGCAGAAATCCGCGTGGTCCATTGCGCAGCGGAAGCGAAGCCTGCTGAGAACGAGCGTGGCGATACGATCTTCTGCGATGTGATTGTTAGTGATGCAAAAGGGGTGCTGGCCGGCGTTAAGACCGCTGACTGTGTTCCCATTTTGCTTGGCGATCCTGCCACGGGAGCTTTTGCAGCAGTTCACGCTGGTTGGCGCGGGACGTTGGCGACAGCAGTGGTTGCAGCGGTTGAGCAGCTCGCGAAAGAGTACGATGTCAGGCCCGAGAACCTCCGCGCGGCTATTGGTGCGTCGGCTGGACCATGCTGCTATGAAGTTGGCAGTGATGTTATCGACGCTTTTACCAGCAAGTTTCCAGACGGAGAAAAACTGTTCACAGCAACGCGTCCGGGTCATGCGACAGTCGATCTGTTCAAAGCGAATCGCGATCAGTTGATCTCAGCCGGGGTAAAACCGGAACGAATTCACACCGCGCCGCTTTGTACGATGTGCCGGACGGATCTCTTTTTCTCGTATCGCAAAGAAAAGAGTGTGCAGGGGAAAGTTGGCCGGTTGATGGCTGTTGTGGGAAGACATTAGACAGGATGTACAGGATTTCTCAGGATTGACAAGATATCTTGTTCATCCTGTTAAATTCTGCCAATCCTGTCCCAACTTACGATTATCACCTGGCGCGGTTATTCAACATTCAACCACATCTTCACTTCACGTGTGACCGGCGGGAAACACGACTCATCGTTGCATGCCTGAAATCTGAGCTTGCCTTTGATCTCGCCCGATCCACCGGAATAGTTAGCCGGTACAGTGACATTGAAGCGCAGCATTGCTTTACCTTCATACACCGCCACGTTTGCCTTTGAAAACTTCAGCTTCCGCATCAGGGGCCGTGGATAAGAGATTGGACCAACCTGCATGCCCGATGGCGTTTCCACGCTAAGCTTGGTCGCTACCAAAAACTTGTCAAGTGGCTGGCTCGACTGCACGTGCAGCCCGTTCGGAATGTCCATGACGACACTCGCGCGTACGACGCGTCCCTTCTTAACTTTGTCAGGAGCTACCGACCCACTCACGTTTACGTCCGCCGCCGATTGCGGTGGCACTGGATTAGAATAGAAACTGACGGGAATCAAAAATATAACGAATAGCGAGAAAATCCGGCGAATTTTGGTCATTAGTTAGCTCCGACTAAATTGGTCACGACGCGAGTATTAAGTGTTGTTTGACGTGCTGCCAGTTGCCCGCAAGCCGCAAAAATATCTCTCCCGCGTGGCCGTCGCACGTAGGTGTGGATGCCCTTCGACTCAAGAATGTTCTTGAACCGCTCCACCACTGCGTCGCTTGATGGACGATACGGCAGAGGCTCAGCGGCGTTGTGGGGGATCAGGTTAACTTTCGATCTGATGTTGTGGCGATTGAGCAGATTAGCGAGTTGTCGCGCCTGCTCGTCCGAATCGTTCACGCCCTCAAGCAGCACGTATTCAAATGTGAGACGCTCACCGGGCTTAAGAGTCTCTTCGAAAGTTTTGCAGGCGCTGAGTAACTGTTCAAGCGGCCACTTCTTATTGATCGGCATGAGCTCGTTGCGCAAATCGTCTGTTGGGGCTGCAAGGGAGATGGCGAGATGCGGTCGATCAGAAATTCCGGCCAGCTCGAGAATACGTGGTACTACGCCGGCGGTTGAAACCGTAACGCGATTGGGAACGATATGCAGGCCCTGTGGATCGGCCATAACGCGCAGTGCTTTTAAGAGTTGGTCCAGATTGAGCAGTGGCTCGCCTGCTCCCATCGCGACGAGGTTTGTTCCGCGCGGAGGTTTCACGCCGGTTCCGTAAGCGTCGTTGAGTGCGATCTGAATCTGCTCGACGATCTCGCCGGCAGTTAATGAACGTAACAACCCGAGTTGTGCTGTCAGGCAGAAGGTGCACTGTAGCGGACACCCGGACTGCGACGAAAAACAGATCGTGTCGCGGCGTTCCTCCGGGATGAAAACTGTTTCGACGGGGAGGCCATCGTGGGTCTTCATCAAATAGCGTCGCGTGCCGTCGTCTGAAAGATATTGTGATTCGACTTTCAAGGAGGCGGCGTTAGCTACCTCGCTCAGCCGTGTGCGCAAATCTTTCGGTAGGTCAGTTATCTCGTCGAAACTGCGGAGACGACGATGTTGGAGGGCAGCAAAGAGCTGGCGGCCGCGATACGCGGGCTCGCTCAGAGTCTCCATGAATGAAACCAGTTCCGGCTGATTCATCCCGGTTAACTGAACTGCGGTAGTCATACGGGGCCAATTTTAGCATCTTTGGAGTGCGACGGCCTGGCGTCGCTTTGGCCTCGAGCAAGCGCAATCGATAACAAAGCGGCGTCAGGCCGCCGCACTCCAAGGAGGTGCATGGAACTTGAAGCGCCTTGCGCCTCGTAATAGTCGCCATGTTCCTGAGTCGCAAGCTGTTTCGGCGGGAATTACTGATTGCGGCGACGGTGGCGTTGGTTCTCGGCTGCACCGCGTTCGTCTCGCCGGAAGCGCCAACAAGTTGGCGCACTCCAAGGAGGCGCCATCTGCTGACTTACTTCGTTCAGGCCAAGGAAGACGTTATTTACTGAACGGTGAACTTTTGTGACGGAGACAGTGACTGTCCCGTTACTCGATCGCGAATGCGGATTGCGACTTCGTATTCGCCCGCGCCCAGCATTCGTGTATCGATCAATCGAGCGAGGGTCAATCGCTGACCCGAGTCGCTCATGCCCTTCCAGTCTTCAGCCTGTTTGCCAAGCTCTTTACCATCCTTAATCAGGGCGTATTCCACGTCAACTGAGGGACGAAGAGTTGTTTGATCAATACCGGCGTTATAGATCTGGAGATAGACGCCGACAGGCTGGCCGCGTTTGTAAATGCCGGAGACGTTGGGAATGACTTTGGTGGTCCCAATCACAAATTGGCCCACAGCCGGTTGATCGGCGAGACTCTCAAGCTTCGCAGCGAGAATCATCGTCGAGGTCGAGAGTTTTTCCTGATCGTACTTGGGAACGGTGAATCCGAGCTGTTTCAGACCAGTTGCGCCGGACGTCGTGTCGCGAACAATGACGTCGACTTTATAGGTCCCTGGAGCGAGGGGAACGGCTTTCTGATACGCCGACTTTCGGTCTCTTGCTTCGCTGAGCTCTTGTGCGGTTGCGGTGGTGATTACGGGATCTTCAAAGATACCTACGCGACGACCCGCTACCGACGTAATTCGCGCGAAGATGTTCATGCGAGCCTGTTGCAAGCCGCCGCTATCTGAGAAAACCAGATCCTTGTTTTCAGCTTGAATCGTGAAGGCCGTAATTACTCTTTCGTCTGACTGTCGGAAGAAGTCAATTCTAAGATCAAAGTTCAGCGGGTTCTCTTCGACAACGCCCGTGTTAACAGCAGTCGCAAGATCGTTGAACTTGACCTGAGGCGGACGGTTCAAGTCAGCCAGCAGTTGAAGGCGCGAGAACGGACTATCCTGTTCGCGTTGATAATTAGTGCTACCAACGCTGCCGATCCCGGCAATGCGGTCTGCCTTATTGGATAATCCGAGTTGTTCGGAAAGCGTGAGACCAGCGCCGGGAACCATCAGCAGCGCATCTTTTTCATTTGGGTTTCTTGCGATGCGATACTCGCCGCTGCCGGTTGGGTCGACAAACTCGATTTCAACGCCTGAACCCACGCCCCCCAGATAACGATAGAACCAGATTTCAAAAGGATAAGTGGTAGTTGAACCACCCCCCTCATACGATGGTCGCTCGTAAGAACCGCCCATCGGGTGCGTTTCGCGTTCATCGGGCTTGCCATACATGATCCAGATGCGGCCGCGATCCGTTTTCCAGCCGGGGATACCGGAGGTGAAGTGCTCGTTGGCGTAAGCGATTCGTTCGTAATATTCCTCTTTGAACTCGTTTTCTTCCGTATCAGGATCCGGATCGCGCCGGCGCCAGAATTCTTCGATAAAGCGTTCACGCTCGTC
>Ga0111539_10002974_pt1 | contig 22480 bp, 21 predicted proteins | sample RhiMethybrSRZTD1_FD_79667 | JGI IMG/M metagenome (GOLD analysis project Ga0111539, IMG submission 79667) | Populus rhizosphere microbial communities from Tennessee, USA - Rhizosphere MetaG P. TD hybrid SRZTD1 (version 2) (version 2) | ecosystem: Host-associated > Plants > Roots > Rhizosphere >...
ACCTCGTCGCCGTCGTCCAGGTAACCGGCGAGGGTGGCAAGGCCCAGCGGCGGGAACAGCGAGTACTTGATCGGACGGCACTCGGCCTCGGTCAGGGCCGGCAGGATCATCGTGACGCGCATGGGTGCCACGCTAGGAACCCGCTGCAGGCGACGGGCGCACACGATGTGAAGATCCTGTGATCACGCCGAGTTGCCGGGCTTGAACTACAGCGGTGTAATTATCGGTATGGGTCACATCCGGGTGGGCACGTCGTCGTTCGCCGACCGCCGCCTGCTCGCGTCGGGCTGGTACCCGCGCGAGGTCGACACGCCGGCCGCCCGGCTGCGCCACTACGCCGAGCGTTTCGACCTTGTCGAGGTCGACACCACCCGCTACGCGATCCCGGCGGTGGAGACCACGACGACGTGGGCCGCGGCCACCCCGGCCGGATTCACCTTCGATGTGACGGCCTTCGGCCTGCTCACCGGCCACCCGACGCGGGTCTCCGCGCTCCCCGCCGATCTGCGGCCGCCCGGCGGACCGGACACGGTGCGCCGCAAGGACCTCGACCCGGCCATCTGGCGCGCGATCTGGGACCGGTTCCACGAAGCCGTCGAGCCGCTCGCCGCCGCCGGCAAGCTCGGCGTCCTCCTGCTGCCGTTCCCGGCCTGGTTCGCCCGCGGCGACGCCGCCCGGCGCCGCATCCTCGCGACGGCCCGCGAGGCCGGTCCGCACCCCGTCGCCGTCGACCTGCGCCACCCGTCCTGGTTCACCGGCGGCAACGCGCTGGAGACGCTGCTGTTCCTGCAGGAGCACGGCATCGGGTTCTGCTGCGTCGACGCGCCGCAGACCCCGGCGGTGATCGCCGCGTCGGCCGAGCCCGCGATCGTCCGCTTCGAAGGCCACGGCCGCGACAGGGCGGCCGACAACCCGCACCGGTTCCGCCACACCCACACCGACGGCCAGCTCCGCTGGTGGATCACCCGCATCCAACAGCTGGCGAAGGACGTCGAGGAACTGCACGTTCTCGTCGACAACTGCTGCGACGACCAGGGCCCGCGCGACGCGGCCCGCCTGGCCGAGGCGTTCAGTTCCGGGGGGCGTGGGAAGCGTGCTCCGGTGACAACCTCGGGATCTGGCCGGGCTCGATGACCACGAACTGGCCCATCATTCCCCGATCCTCGTGCCGCAACACGTGGCAGTGGAACATGTACGGCGTCGTCGGGTCGGCGTAGTCGGCGAACCGGGCGATGATCTCCACCGCCTTGTTCGGCGGCAGCGGCACGGTGTCCTTCCAGCCGCCCAGCGCTGCGCCGGGCGGTGAACCGCCCACGGTGAGCACCTGGAACTGCACGTCGTGGACGTGGAAGCTGTGCGCCTGGCCGTCCTGGTTGGTCAGCTTCCACACCTCGACGGTGTCCTTCGTGACCGCCGCGTCGACCCGTCCGCCGTCCATGTCCTTGCCGTTGATCGAGGTGCCGGCGAGCGTGAACTCCCGCCTGTGGTTGGCCGTCGCCGGGTCCAGCCGCGGAACGTCCACGAGCCGCGCCGGCAGCGCCGCGCTCGGCGACAGCGCCGGCGCGGCCCGTAGCTCCAGGACGTCGAACGTGTCGCCCGCACCGGAGAAGCGCTTGTTGAACCAGTCCAGCCCGAGCGGCGGCGGCGTGCTGCGCAGCACCACCCGCTCGCCGGGACGCATCGTCACCACGATCTCGGCGCGCTCGCCCGCGACCAGCGTCACCCCGGTGGTCGGCACCGGTGCCGGCAGCAGGCCGCCGTCGGTGCCGACGAGCGCGAACTCGCGGCGGTCGGCCAGCCCGAAGTGGAAGGCCCGCCCGTTCGACGCGTTCAGCAGCCGCAACCGCACCCGCTCGGTGCCCACCTCCAGGTACGGACCGACGGCGCCGTTGACGACGATCGTGTCGCCCCGGATCCCGGCGGCACCGAACACGCCTGCGCCCTCGTCGAGCTTGCCGCCGTCGAACGCCTTGTCCTGCACGACGACCGGCACGTCGTCGACGCCGTACCGGTGCGGCAGCGCGGCCGCATCGGTGCCCGGATCGTCGACGATGAACAGGCCGGCGAGGCCCCGGTAGACGTGCGAAGCGGTGCTGCCGTGCGGGTGCGGGTGGTACCAGAGGGTCGCGGCCGGCTGGTTGACGGTCCAGGTGGGCGACCACGTCGCGCCGGGCTGCACCGGCTGGTGCGGGCCACCGTCCATCGTGGGCGGCAGGTGCATGCCGTGCCAGTGGACGCTGGTGGCCGTGCTCAGTCCATTGTGGACGTCGACGGTCACCTTCTCGCCCCGCGTCGCTCGCAGGGTGGGGCCGAGGTAGTCGCCGTTGAAGCCGTACGTCGCAGCGCTGCGGCCGCCGAAGTCGTGCCGACCCGCGGAGGCGGTCAACTCGAACACCCTCGCGCCGGAAGCATCCACTGTGGACGGAGCCAGCGGCGGCACCGGCAGCGGCCGCTCGAACGCCACCTTGCCGGCCGTAGAGACGCCGTTCGTCGCGCGCAGCGCCCACATGACAAGGCCGCCCGCGCCGGTGCACAACACAGCGAGCACGATCAGCGAGATGACAAGTATCCGTCGGAGCACGGATCCGAGCCTGCGGTCGCGACCGGGCTAAAGTCACCCAGTAAGCGCCGGATCCCAGGGGTTTATGAGGGTTCGGCGCTCGGTGGGCCCGAACGCGGCACCGTTGCCGGGTAGGGTGTGCGAGGCGATTTCCGACAGCAAGGACCACAACGTGAGCCAGCAGACGAGGACCCGGCGGCCCGACGAACGCCCGCCCACCCGCGCCGAGAAGCGCAAGGCGTGGAAGGAGGCGGCGGCCCGCGCGGCCGCCGCACGCAAGCGGCGCCGCGTCATCGGTGGAACGCTCGGCAGCCTCGTCGTGGTCGCGCTGCTCGTGACGCTCGTCATCGTCGTGGTCCGCAAGGGCGACGACGACAAGGGCGCCGGCTCCCAAGCCGGTAACCAGGCCGCCCCCACGGCGCAGGGCTTCCCGCCCGTGCCCGAGGGCGCCGACCCGGCGCTGCGCACCAAGCCGGCCGTCGGCAAGGGCGACGGCGCGCTGACCAAGTTGGCGGTCACCACGCTCATCAAGGGCACCGGAGCGGGCGTCATCGCCGGCCAGCAGGTCACCGTCAACTACGTCGGCGTGTCCTACAAGACCGGCGAGGAGTTCGACTCGTCCTGGAAGCGGCAGCAGACCTTCGACTTCCAGGTCGGCGCCGGCCGCGTCATCAAGGGCTGGGACGAGGGGCTCGTCGGGGTCACCGTGGGCAGCCGGGTGCAGCTGGACATCCCGGCCGACCTCGCGTATGGCGACAACGCCGCCAGCGGCCCGAGCGGCCCGCTGCGCTTCGTCGTCGACGTGCTCGCCGTCACGTCCGGTCCCGTCTGACGCAGAGTCACACGCGCACCGCTTCCGCCGTCCACGAGGCATGAGAATCTTCGTCAGGACGATCGCTTTGCTGGCCGGCATCGGGTCCACCGCCGTCGGGATCTGGGCGCTCACCGACGCCGAGGGCTTCGCCTCCTGGACGGGGTTCGGGCCCGGCAGCCACTACGTCCACGACATCGGCGCATTCCAGCTCGGCATCGGTGTCTCGATGCTGCTTGCCCTGCTCTGGACCGACGCACTCGCCGTCGTGCTCGCCGCCTTCCTCGTCGGAAACACCGCACACGCCTGGAACCACGCCGCGGACGCCGACCTCGGCGGGCGCGGCTACGAGCCCTACGCGTTCGCCGCCGCGTCGGTGCTGATCCTGGCCGCGTTGATCGGGCGGCTGCGCGAGCTCGGCTGGGTGGTGGGCGATCCGGGCGGGGCCGCCAGCGAACAACTGGCCCCGTTCGCCCGCCAGAAGACGGCCCTGCTCACCACCTACCGCCGGGACGGCAGCCCGGTCGGCACGCCGCTGAGCATCGCGGTCGCCGGCGACCACGCGTACCTGCGCAGCTTCGAGAAGGCCTGGAAGACGCGACGGCTGGCCAACAACCCGGACGCGATCGTGACCCCGTCGACGACGCGCGGCCGCCCGACCGGCCCGGGCCTGCCGGTCACCGTGCGCCGCCTCGACGGCGCCGAGGCGCGCACCGCCGCCCACGCGCTGGCCCGCAAGCACCCGCTGCTGCACGGCGTCCTGGTACCGCTGGCACACCGGCTGGGCCGGGCCCGCACCGGCCGTACGGTTCACTTCGCGCTGACGCCCGCGGCGACCCTGGCCAGCTCCTCGTCGTCGGCCACCGCCCGCCAGTCGCCGTAGTAGGCGTAGCGCCGGTCTCCCGCCGCGACCGGCGCCAGCAGGTCGTAGAGCCGCGGATCCGACGGGGCCGCGTCGACGCCCAGCGCCGCCGCGAGCCCGGTCGCCGGCCCGACCCGGCCGGACCGCAGCGGTTCGAGCACCGGCAGCACCGCCTCGACCGCGTCGGCCGCCCCGGACGCGTCGCCGGTCAGCCGCCAGGCGCAGCGGGCGGCGAGCACCCGCACCCACTCACTGCGGGCGGCCTCGCCCAGCGCGCGCACCCGCGGGGCGTGCGCCGCGGCGAGCGGCCCGAGGTCGCCCAGCATGCCCATGACGGTGGCCGCGAGCTCCCCGGAAAGCGCCGACCCGAGCACCCGCAGGGCCGTCTCCGGGTCGCCGGTGACCCGCCAGTGCGCCCAGCCCGCCGCCAGCCGCAGCCGGTCGCCGGCGCCGCGCTCCACGATGCGGAACAGCCGGTGCCCGGCCGGGCCCGCCGCCGGCCCGACCGCGCCGAGCGCCCGGCACGCGTGCACAGCCGCGTCGGACTCCAGCAGCGGCACCAGGTCGGGCACGGCCGGCGCCGCGGCCGGCCCCCACGCCGCCAGCACAGCGGTGAGCACCCGCCGCTGGTGGTACGAGTCGGCGTCGGACAGCGCCGAACCGACGCGGGGCAGCAGCGCGCCGGCCCAGTGGCCGAGCGGCGCGAGCACGTCGAACAGCCCCGGCGCGGTGAACAGGTACACGTCGCGCGGATAGTGGGCCTGCACAACGTCGAACACCGACGTGCCGATCAGTGCCCGGTTGCGCAGCCTCGGTAGGCAGCGGTCGTCGCCCATCCGGGCCAACCCCCAGGCGGCCAGGTCGGCGACGCGGGCGGCCGGGTCGGTGAGCAGGGTCGCGAGCCGGTCGGCGTAGCGGTCGGGTTCACCGGCACCGGCCACCGCGACCAGGTGCGCCGCGCCGGCCCGGACCGCCGGGTCGGGGTCGGTGACCCGGTCGGCGACGATCGGCAGCAGCGTCGCCGCGGCTGAGCGCCAGGTGCAGATGACGCCGGCGGCGGCGCGCAGGGCGTCCGGGCCGGCGCCGCCGCGCACGTGGAACAGCCGCGCCGCGACCGCCAGCCGCGCCTCCCGGTCCTCGCCCAACTCCTCGGCCAGCCAGTCGGTCAGCCGGACCCCGGGCAGCGGCCGCGGGTCGGCGTCGGCGAGCCCGTCGAGCACGGCCGCCAGGTGCTCGGCGGCGGGCCGCGGGCGGCCGGCCGCCGCCGGACGCCCGCGCCGCAGCGCCAGCAACGCCCCTGCCAGCCGCAACGCCGGATCGTCGCCGGCCCGCCGGCGGCTCAGCCACCGCAGCGCGCGGCGCCGCTCGGGGTCGGGGCCGTCGGCCGCGGCCGCATCCAGCAGGTGCCCCACCGCCAGGACGAGCGCGAGGCGCACGTCGGACGCGCGCTCCGCCGCGAACCGGCCCCGGAGCTCCGGGACGACGTCGGCCGCGCACCAGCTCAACGTGCCGAGCACGCCGGCGGCGGCCACCCGGACGTCCGGCTCCCTGTCGTCGAGGAGCCCGAGCAGCACCGGCACGCCGCCGTGCAGGGCGACCCGGCAGGCGTCGTCGTCGACGCCACGCGCCGCCCGCACCGGGCCGGTTGCCAGCCCGGACCGCTCGACCGCGGGCTTCGCTTCGCTGCGCCCGCTGGCAGCCCGCGCGACAGCGGCGAGGAGGTGCAACACCTCCGGCCGGTGGTCGGCGGCCGGCTCGGCGGCGTGACCCAGCAGCGGCGCGACGAGCCCGGCCGACTCCGCGCACAGCTCCCCGGCGGGGAGCACGCGCTGATGGAGTTCGATGAGCGCAGCGTGGCCGCCAAGTGTCGTCCGGGTGCGCATCGGCGCTGCCCAGGCCGCGTGTGTGACCCCGACCGACATAAGGGCGCAAGGCTACTCCGGTCGCCGCCACGGACGCATCCACCTGCCACGTTTCGGACTGCCGCCCAGTGGAAGTAGTGCTCCATGAGCGAGCGCAGCGAGCGAATCGTCAACCCAGCGTCGTGCGAATGCATCGCCGAGCGGAGCGAGGCGATCGCATGAGTATCGAGGAACGTGCGCGGGCGGCATTCGACGCGACTCCGGGCACCCGACGCGTGACGATCAGCGACCCCGCCGACGGGACCGCGCTGTTCGAGATGCCGATCGCGACCAACGGCACGGTCACCGCCGCCGTCGACGCCGCCCGCGCCGCCGCCCGCGGCTGGGCCGCCACCCCGGCCGCCGAGCGGGGAGCGGCACTGCACCGCGCGGCGGACGCCGTCGCCGCCCGCGCCGACGACCTGGCCCGCCTCACCACCCTGGAGATGGGCAAACCGCTGGCCGACGCGCGCGGCGGCGTCGACGCGGGCGTCGCGACGCTGCGGCAGTACGCCGAACTGGGGCCGCTGCACCGCGGCCGCTCGCTCGCCGGCGGCCGGGACGCGACCGACCTCATGGTGCTCGAGCCGCGCGGCGTCGTCGCCGCGATCACGCCGTGGAACGACCCGGTGGCCGTCTCGTGTGGCCTGATCGGAGCCTCGCTCGCAACCGGCAACACGGTGGTCTACAAGCCGAGCGAACGCGCCCCGGCCACCGGCTGGCTCCTGGCCGAAGCGATGGCCGAGCACCTTCCGCCGGGCGTGCTGGAACTGCTGCTCGGCGACGGCGAGACCGGCGCGGCGCTGGCCCGGCACCCCGTCGACGTGGTCGCGCACGTCGGGTCGACGGCCACCGGCCGGGCTATCGCGGCGTCGTGCCTGCGCACCGGGGCCAAGGCGCTGCTGGAGAACGGCGGCAACGACCCGCTCGTCGTCGATGCCGGCGTCGATCCCGACTGGGCCGCCGGCCAGGCCGCACTCGGCGCGTTCGCCAACGCCGGGCAGATCTGCGTGTCGGTGGAGCGGATCTACGTGCACGAGGCGGTGGCCGAGGGCTTTCTCGCCGCCCTCGTCGACAGGGCCACCGCGCTGCGCGTCGGTCCGGGTCTCGATCCGGTCACCGAGCTGGGTCCGCTCGTCGACAGGCGGCTGCGCGAGAGCGTCCACGCCCAGGTCACCGACGCGGTGGCGGCTGGCGCCAAGGCGCTGTGCGGCGGCGACGTTCCACCCGGGCCCGGCTCGTTCTACCCGGCCACGGTGCTCACCGGGTGCACCGACGACATGGCCGTGGTGCGGACGGAGACGTTCGGGCCGGTGGCGCCCGTCGCCGTCGTCGCGGACTTCGAGGAGGCGGTGCTCAGGGCGTCGAGTGGCGGTTACGGACTGGGCGCGACAGTGCTCACGCGCGACATGGCCCGCGCACAGCGGGCCTGGCGCGATCTTCCGGTCGGGACCGTGAAGATCAACAATGTGTTCGGCGGCGCACCCGGCGGGGCGGCCCACCCCCGCCGGGGCAGCGGACAGGGGTTCGGGTACGGGCCCGAACTCCTCGACGAGCTGACCTTCACCAAGGTCGTGCACATCAGCCCGGGCTGACCCGCCGGGCCGCGGGTCGGCCGGCGCCGGCCCGCCGCGGTCAGCCGGCGCCGGCCCGCCGCGGTCAGCCGGCGCCGGCCCGCCGGACCGAGCGCACCCGGCCCGGATCCACCTCGCGCTGCGGGTACCGGCGCAGATACTCCGCCTCCAGCTCGGTGAGCCGGCGGGTGTGGTGTTCGAGCGCGTCGTCGGGACCGTGCCGCAGCGTCTCGTGGCGGGACGAGTGAATCATGTGCAGCTCGCGGAACAGGTCCTCTTCGGACAGCTCTCGCGGATCGATGCCGAGGGCCTCATCTCCGGCGGGCATGTTGATCTCCTTCCGGTCGGATCATCCAGTGCCTACCCGTTTGCGCGCCGAGTGCACCTCGCACGGTTAGCCACCGACCGTGCTGGGAAGGATTACTGGCGGCGGAAGGAGTGACGATGACGCACACCGTGAACGAGTCGGATACATCCCAGCGGTCCACCTCCGAACTGGTGAAGACCGCATCCGAGCAGATCTCCCGGCTGGTTCGCGACGAGCTCAGGCTCGCGCAGGCGGAGCTGGCGCAGAAGGGTAAGCACGCGGGCATCGGTGCCGGCCTGTTCGGGGCCGGCGGTCTGATCGCGCTGTACGGCGTCGCCGCCCTGATCACCGCCGTGGTGCTGCTGCTGGCGTACGTGATGCCGGCCTGGCTCGCGGCAGTGATCGTCGGCGTGGTGCTGCTCGGCGTCGCCGGAGTGCTCGCACTGGTCGGCAAGAAGCAGGTCTCGCAGGCCACCCCGGCGATGCCCGAGGACGCCGTCCGAAACGTGAAGGCCGACGTCGCCACCGTGACCGAGGCTGTCAAGGAGGGCAAGAACCGATGACCGAACCCGACGCCAAGGTGGCGGCCCTGCGTAGCGAGATCGAACAGACCCGGGCGGAACTCGGCGACACTGTCGAACTGCTCGCCCAGAAGGCCGACGTCAAGGCCCGCGCCAAGGACAAGGTCGACGAGACCAAGGCCCGCGCCGTCGCGGCGGCCGACGAGGCCAAGGACAAGGCCGTGGCGAAGACGCAGGAGGTCGCGCAGTCCGGCCGGGAACTCGCCCAGGAACTGCGGACGGACCCGGCGGTGCCGGCGCGCCGGGCTGCGGTCCGGGTGCGCACGTCGGTCCGGGAGAAGCCGAAGCAGTGGGTCGCCGTCGCGGCGGCGCTCGTCGCGTTCGCGGCGCTCGTCGTCACCAGGCGGCGGCGCCGGGCGGCACGCCGGATTCGCCCCGAGGCTCTACGCTCTGATTGGCGTAGGCAGTGGGAGGCCCGGAAATGACCGAGGTGCAGGCGTGAAAAAGATCGTCTACAAGCCAGTGTCGTTGGCGACCAGCATCGTCGGCGGTCTGGTCGCCGGTGTGGTCTTCAAGCAGGTGTGGAAGCTCATCGCCGACGAGGACGAGGCGCCCAGGGCCACCTCGCGCGACTACGGTTGGGGCGCCGTCCTGGCGGCCGCCGCCGTGCAGGGCGCGATATTTGCTGTGGTGAAGGCCGCAATCGATCGTGGTGGAGCCGTCGGGGTACGTAAGCTGACTGGTGAGTGGCCGGACGACTAGTACCTTCGAAGGCCACCGACAGGCTTTACGCGGGTGGTGATGGGGTGCGGGGCCGGGTCCTGGGTGGGGACCCGGCCCCGCCGTCTTGTCCCGGGTTGGCACGCCCGAAATTCCGCGATCTTGGACGTTTGCTGCCGCGGGGCGGCGGCGAACGTCCAGATCGCGGAAAGTGGCGCACCTCGGCCGCTACCGCCCGGCGCCCGGACGGGGCACCGGCGGCCGGCATCGTCATATGCGTACGGCGCCGCCCGCACTTCCCCCCGTATCCGGCGGGCGGCGCCGTCCCCCCAGATCAGGTGAGTAGGTCGCGGGCTCTGTCCCGGACGTCGGCGTAGCGCTCGCGCACCGCGGGCGTCGGCTCCCCTGGCGCGTCGACGCCGTCCACCGGCCACGCCGGCGGCTCGTCGCCGCCCCGCAGCACCCAGGCCGCCTGCCGGGCCGCGCCCAGCGCCACGTACTCGGCCGGGCTGGGCACCGTCACGGACGCGCCGAACAACGCCGGCGCGATCGCCCGGACCGCCGCCGAGTTCGCCGCGCCGCCGATGAGCAGGATCCGGCGCACCGGCATCCGCTGGGCGCGCAGCGCGTCGACGGCGTCGGCGAGGCCCGCCAGCATCCCCTCGACCGCGGCCCGGGCCAGGTTGGCCGGCGACGCGTTCGCGCGGGTGAGCCCGGCGAGCAGGCCGCGGGCGTCGGGCAGGTTCGGGGTGCGCTCGCCGTCGAGGTAGGGCAGCAGGGTCAGGCCGCCGGCGCCGGGCTCGGCGGTCAGGGCCAACCGGTCGAGGTCGGCCAGGGACAGCCCGAGCAGGTCCGCGACCGCAGTGAGGACGCGCGCCGCGTTCAGCGTGCAGACCAGCGGAAGGTGCCGTCCGGTCGCATCGGCGAAGCCGGCCACCTCGCCGGACGGGTCGGCCGAGGGCACCTCGCTGACGCCGAACGCCGTCCCCGACGTCCCGAGCGAGACCACGACGTCGCCGGGCGTCAACCCGAGGCCCAGCGCGGCCGCCATGTTGTCGCCGGTGCCCGGCGCGAGCAGCGCGCCCGTGCCGGTCTGCCCGACCGCCTCGTTCGGCGCGGCGACGCGGGGCAGCCGCAGATCCCGGCCGAACGCGAGCTTCAGGATGTCCGGCCGGTACTCACCGGTCGCGGCGGAGAAGTACCCGGTGCCGGACGCGTCGCCGCGGTCGGTCGTGGGGGAGTTCCGACCGGCTAGCCGCCAGGTGACCCAGTCGTGCGGCAACAGGACCGACTCGGTGCGCGCCGCCAGGTCGGGCTCCGCGCGGGCGAACCAGCGCAGCTTCGTCACCGTGAAGCTGGCCACCGGCACCGAGCCGACCGCGTCGACCCACGCCTGGGGGCCGCCGAGCTCGGTGACGAGCTCGGCGGCCGCGGGCGCGGATCTGGTGTCGTTCCAGAGCAGCGCCGGGCGCACCACCTCGCCCGTCGCGTCCAGACACACCATTCCGTGCTGCTGTCCGCCGACGCCGATCGCTTCGACGTCGTCGAGCAGCCCGGCCGACGCCGACTCGAACGCTGCCCACCACAGCGCCGGGTCGGCCTCGGTCCCATCGGGATGTGCGGCGCGTCCCTCCCGGACCACCACGCCGGAATCCGCGTCGCACACCACGACCTTGGTCGACTGGGTCGACGAGTCGACCCCGGCCACCAGCGTCATCGCACGCCTAGCAAATGCTCCATCGCCAACTGGTCGAGCCGCTCGAACGCCATGCCGGTGGTGGCCAGCCCCTCGATGTCGTACGACTCCGCTCGCAGGTCGGCGAGGGTCTCGCCGGGCGCGAGCGTGGGCTCGCTCAGTTCGGGGACGCGGGCGGCCTCCAGCGCACCCACCACCTCCGGGTCGGCCCGGAACGCCGCCGCCTTGTCCTTGAGGATCAGGTAGTTGCGCATGCAGGCCGCTGCGGTCTCCCAGACGCCGGCCATGTCCTCGGTGCGCGGCGGCTTGTAGTCGAAGTGCCGCGGACCCTCGTAGCCGCCGGTCTCCAGCGCGTCGACGGTCCAGAACGCGCCGCGCAGGTTGCCCGCGCCGAACCGGAGGTCCTGGTCGAAGCGCGGACCGTGCTGGCCGTTGAGGTCGACGTGGAAGAGCTTGCCGTGCCACAGCGCCTGGGCGATGCCCTGGGCGAAGTTGAGCCCGGCCATCTCCTCGTGCCCCACCTCCGGGTTGAGACCCACCCGGTCGGGCTCGTCGAGCGAACCGATGAAGGCGAGCGCGTGCCCGATCGTCGGCAGCAGGATGTCGCCGCGCGGCTCGTTGGGCTTGGGCTCCAGCGCGAACCGGATGTCGTAGCCCTGTTCCCGCACGTACTGGCAGAGCACGTTGACGGCCTCGCGGTAGCGGTCCAGCGCGGCCGCCACGTTCTTGGTGCCGCCCGACTCGGCGCCCTCCCGGCCGCCCCACATGACGTATGTGGGCGCGCCGAGATCGGCCGCGAGGTCGAGGTTGCGGGCGACCTTCGCGATCGCGAACCGCCGCACCGCCCTGTCGTTCGCGGTGAACCCGCCATCCTTGAAGACCGGGTGGGCGAACAGGTTCGTGGTGGCCATGCTGACCTTGAGACCCGTCTCGGACAGCGCGTCCTTGAACCGGGCGATCAGCTTGTCCCGCTCGGCGTCGTCGGTGCCGAACGGGATCAGGTCGTCGTCGTGGAAGCTCACCCCGTAGGCGCCGAGCTCGGCGAGCCGGTGCACGGCCTCCACCGGGTCGAGCGGGGGCCGGCTGGCCTCGCCGAACATGTCGCGGGCGGGCCAGCCGACCGTCCACAGGCCGAATGAGAACTTGTCTTCCGGGGTTGGGGTGAAGCTCATGCGATCGCCTCCGGCGGTCGAGGGCGGATACCAGGACCATACGCGGGTTCGGCCGGTTTGTTCAAGCTCCTGATTAAGCCCTGAAGACAACCCGGTAATACGTCTCGGATTGTTGCAGCGCGAGCAGCACCGCGCCGCGCACCTCGGCGTCGGCGCCGAGCGTCGAGACCCGGATCTCGGTGCCGTTCAGAGCGGGGCTGAGCGCCTGCCGGCGGGCACCGTCTTCGATGTGCGGCAGCAGCAGGTCGGCGATCGCGGTCAGCCCGCCCCCGAACACCAGCACCGCCGGGTTGTACGCGTTGACCACCCAGGACGCGGCCAGCCCGAGGTTTCGTCCGACCTCGGCGACCGCGTCGACCGCGACCGCGTCGCCCGCGCGGGCGGCCGCGGCCACGTCGGCGGGTTCGAATTCCGACGGGAGCGCGGACCGCGCGCCCGCCGCGATCGCCTTGCGCGCGAAGCGGACCAGGGCCGGACCGGTGGCGACGGTCTCCAGGCAGCCGACGTTGCCGCAGTTGCACGGCTCGGTGCCGCCCGGCACGCGGCAGTGGCCGATCTCGCCGGCGGTGCCGCCGGTGCCGTGCAGCAACCGCCCGCCGGTGACGACCCCCGCCGAGAGGCCGGTGCCCGCGTACAGCAGGGCCAGTTCCTCGGACTTGCCGCCGGCGCCTTCCAGGTTCTCCGCGACGGCCGCCGCCTGGCCCGCGTTGTGGACGTGCACCGGCACGCCCAACTCCAGCGTCAGCAGTTCGGCCACCGGCACGTCGCGCCAGCCGAGGTTCGGGGCGAGCAGGCAGACACCGCGGTGGAAGTCGGTCAGACCGGGCAGCACCGCCCCGACGGCCGACAGGTCCGCACCCGGCGGCACCGCGGCCCTGGCCCGCGCGGCGATCGCCGCCAGCGCCTCGGCGGCCGGGCCGGACGGCGTCTCGAACTGGCGCCGCGCCACCTCGCCGCCGCTGCCGTCGGCCACCTCGACGGTCGTGCGCCGCGCTCCGATGTGGACGCCGAGCACGAACTGCGAGGCCGCGTTGTACTCCAGCATGATCGGCGGACGCCCGCCGCTGGTGGCGGTGGTGCCGGTGCCGACCTCACGCACCAACCCGTCGGCGATCAACTCGTCGACGATCGCGGAGACCGTCGGCTTGGCCAGGGTGGTGGCCCGGGCGATGCTGGCCCGCGAGACGCGGCCGCCCTCCTTCACCACCGCCAGGACGAGAGACCGGTTGACCTCACGCATGACGTTGTGGTCGGCGCCACGACGAGGCTCCGGGCTGTTCATCGTTTTACGCTACCGCGACGATCCACTTTCGCGGTGCGGCCGTATGCTGCGATGTGCGGGGGACCTGAGGTTTCGGAGGCGAGCGGTGCACATCTCGGCGCGCAGTGACTACGCCGTGCGGGCCGCACTCGGGCTCGCGGCCGCCTACCCGGCCACCGTCTCCAGCGCCGGCCTCGCCAGCGAGCAGGATCTGCCCCGCAAGTTCCTCGAGGCGATCCTCGCCGACCTGCGCCGGGCCGGCCTCGTGCGCGGGCAGCGCGGCGTCGAGGGCGGCTACGTGCTCACCCGCGCACCCGACGAGACGACGATCGGCGAGGTGCTGCGCGCCGTCGACGGGCCGCTGGCCGAGGTGCGCGGGCGTCGGCCCGAGGAGACGTCGTACGAGGGCACCGCGGAGCACCTCCAGCAGTTGTGGGTGGCCGTGCGGGCGGCCGTGCGCAACGTCCTCGACGAGGTGACGCTCGACGACGTGGTCCGCGGCCGCATGCCCAGCCACATCAAGCGCCTGATCACGGCACCGGACGCCTGGCAGCCCCGCTAGGACCTCTTGCCGACGCCGCGGAGCAGGCCCTCCTGGACCGCCGTCGCGATCAGGCGGCCGTCGGCGGTGAACATCCGGCCGGTGGCCAACCCCCGCGCCCCGCTCGCCGACGGGCTCACGCAGTCGTACAGGAACCACTCGTCGGCCCGGAACGGGCGGTGGAACCACAGCGCGTGGTCGAGGCTCGCGCCGACCATGCCGCCCGGCCCCCACACCTGCCCGTGCTTCGACAGCACGGAGTCCAGCAGCGTCAGGTCGGAGCAGAACGTCAACGCGCACGCGTGCACGAGCGGATCCTCCGGCAGCGCCCCGTCGATGCGCATCCACACCTGTTGCCGGTCGGCGGGGCGCCGGTCGCCGGCCGGCAGCCAGCCGGGGTCGGTGACGTACCGGACGTCGATCGGGTGGGGCAGCCGCGCCCAGGCCGCCAACCGGTCCGGGTAGCCGGCGAGCAGGTCGGCCATCGTCGGCGTCTCGTCCGGCGGCGGGACGCCGTCGGGCATCGGGTCGTTGTGGTCCAGGCCGACCTCGTGCCGCTGGAACGACGCCGACATGAAGAAGATGGTCTGGTCGCGCTGGATCGCCACCGACCGGCGCACCGAGAACGAGCGGCCGTCTCTGATGTTCTCGACGACGTAGGTGATCGGCTCCCGCTCGTCGCCCGGCCGGACGAAGTAGCCGTGCAACGAATGCACGGTGCGCGACGCGTCGACGGTGCGCCCGGCGGCCACCAGCGCCTGCGCCGCAACCTGGCCACCGAAGACCCGCAGGCGGCCGGCGGGTGGGCTGTGGCCCTGGAACGTCATCTCGTCGACGTGTTTGAGGTCGAGCAGCTTGACGAGCGCGTCGGCCGCCGACGTCACGGTCGCGCCTCGCGCCGCGAGGCGCGACCCTGGTGAAGCCGATCCGCGAGCGGATCGGCCTTGGTGACCTCGCTGCGCTCGGTCATTGCTGGACCAGCGACCCGAGCTGGTGCATCCGCAGGGTGTTGGTGGCGCCCGGTGAGTTGGCCGGCGTGCCCGCGACCACCACGACGTAGTCGCCGCGCCGGAACTCGCCCAGGCCGATGAGCGCCTGGTCGACCTGGCGGAACATGTCGTCGGTGTGCTCGACGAACGGCACCAGGAACGTCTCCACGCCCCACGACAGCGCGAGCTGGTCGCGCACCGCTGCCACCGGCGTGAACGCCAGCAACGGCAGCTTGCAGTGCAGCCGGGACAGCCGGCGCACGGTGTCGCCGGTCTGGGAGAACGCCACCAGCGCCTTCGCGCCGGTGGCGGTCGCGATGTTCGACGCCGCGACGGTGATCGCGCCGCCGCGGGTCCGCGGGTCGTGCTGCAACCGCGGGACGTCGAACGAGCCGCCCTCGGTGGTCGCGATGATCCGCGCCATGGTCGACACCGTGACGACCGGGTAGCGGCCGACGCTCGTCTCGCCGGACAGCATCACCGCGTCGGTGCCGTCGAGCACCGCGTTGGCGACGTCGGACGCCTCGGCGCGGGTCGGCCGCGAGTTCTCGATCATCGAGTCGAGCATCTGGGTGGCGACGATCACCGGCTTGGCCTGTTCGCGGCACAGCTGCACGGCCCGCTTCTGCACCAGGGGCACCTGGTCGAGCGGCAGTTCCACGCCGAGGTCGCCACGGGCCACCATCACGCCGTCGAACGCGTCGACGATGGCCTCGAGCGCCGAGACGGCCTCCGGCTTCTCGATCTTCGCCAGCACCGGGCGCCGGATGCCGGTGTCCTCCATGATCTCGTGCACGAGCTTCGCGTCGTCGGGCGAGCGCACGAACGACAGGGCCACCATGTCGACGCCGAGCCGCAGCGCGAAGCGCAGGTCCTCGACGTCCTTCTCGGACAGCGCCGGCACGCTCACCGCGACGTTCGGCAGCGACACGCCCTTGTTGTTCGACACCGGGCCGCCCTCGATCACCAGGGCCTGGATGTCGTTGCCCTCGACGCCGGTGACCTCGACGGCGACCTTGCCGTCGTCGATCAGCAGCCGGTCGCCGGGCTTCACCTCGCGGGGCAGCTTGGTGTACGTGCACGACACCCGGGTCCGCGTGCCGAGGATGTCGTCGCTGGTGATCTCGACGGCGTCACCGGTGCGCCACTCGACTGTGGTGTCGGCGAACCGGCCCAGCCGGATCTTCGGGCCCTGCAGGTCGGCGAGGACCCCGACGGCCCGGCCGGACGCCTCGGCAGCGTCCCGGACGAGCCGGTACATCGATTCGTGGTCGGCGTGGCTACCGTGGCTGAAGTTCAGCCGGGCCACGTCCATGCCCGCGTCCACCAGCCCACGGATGCGCTCCGGGTCCGAAACGGCGGGGCCGAGGGTGCAGACGATTTTTGCGCGACGCGTCACACGTCGAGGCTAAACCTTGCGTGGCACGCGCGAACGTGCGCCCCACCGTCTTGATCGAGTCAAGATCGCGCATGCCCGGCGGCCGGTAGGCTTCCGTCGGAGGCGATGCGAGGAGCGGGCATGACGGCGAAACGGTGCGGCGGGCAAGCGGCCCGCGCGCTGTTCGCGCTGCTCGCGTTCGTGCTGCTGGCGTCGGTCGGGAACGCGGTCGGGAACGCGGTCGGGAACGCGGTCGGGAACGCGGTCGGGCGCCCGGTCGGACCGCCGGCCAGCGTCGCCGCGCCCGCACCGGCGCACGGCGCGCCGGCCGGCCACGTCGACGGCCTCCTCGGCGCCCCCGGTGGATCACCGGCCGTCCTCCCGCCGCCGTCGAGAATTCCCGTCGTCGTCAACCGCGGGGGCGACGGCCCGGGCGCGCCGTCGTTCGGCGCGGCCGCCGCGACGCCGGCCGCCGCCGCCCTCACCGTCCGCGCCGGCAACGCGACGCGGAACGCGCCGTCGCGCGCCGACGAGCCGGACGCGGGAACGGTGCGCGGACGGGCTCCGCCCCGGTAGCGGCAGCCCTCACCCCCGTCGGATCGAAAGACCTGGAACCGTGACGCGCGCGCGGACCGCCGCGCGCGACGACGCCAACCGACCCCCACAGTGGCGCGAAAGGGATGACATGGACATCGAGCGGGTGAACCTGCCCGGCATCGGGATGCGGCACAGCTTCACCACCGGACGCGACCGCCGGCTGGGCGTGGTCTCGCACCACACCGGCCGGCGGGACCTCGTCGTCTACGACAAGGACGACCCGGACAGCGCGGTGGTGTCGGTGGCGCTGAACCCGGCCGAGGCCAACGCGCTCGCCGAACTGCTCGGCACCACCCGGATCGTCGAGCGGCTGGCCGAACTCAACCGGCAGGTGGAGGGGCTGGTCACCGAGCAGATCTCGGTGGTCGAGGGCTCCCCCTACGCCGACCGGACGCTCGGCGACACGGCGGCCCGCACCCGCACCGGCGCGTCGATCGTCGCCGTGGTGCGCGACCGGCAGGTGTTCGCCAGCCCGCGGCCCGACTTCCGGTTCCTGGCCGGCGACGTCGTGGTCGTGGTGGGCACCGCCGAGGGAACCGACGCGGTCGCGCGCATCCTCAACGACGGATAGGGGGCGACCGTGCACCACGGTTCGATACTGCTGATCGAGTTCGGCGCGATCGTGCTGGCGCTCGGGATCCTGGCAGCCGTGGCCTCCCGGTTCTCGATCTCGCCGATCCCGTTGTACCTGCTCGCCGGGCTTGCCTTCGGCCAGGGCGGCGTGCTGCCGCTGGCCACCAGCCAGGAGTTCGTCGGCGCCGGCGCCGAGATCGGCGTGATCCTGCTGCTGTTCACGCTGGGGTTGGAGTACACCGCGCAGGAACTCGTGGGCACGCTGCGGTCGTCGGCGCTGTCCGGGCTGATCGACCTGGTGCTCAACGCCACGCCGGGCGTCCTGGTGGCCCTGCTGCTGGGCTGGGGGCCGGTGGCCGCTGTGGTCATGGGCGGGGTCACGTACGTCACCTCGTCCGGGATCACCGCGAAGGTCATGGGCGACCTGGGCTGGCTCGGTAACCGCGAGACGCCGCTGGTCCTCTCGCTGCTGGTGTTCGAGGACCTGACCATGGCCGCCTATCTGCCCATCCTGACCACGGTGCTGGCCGGCGTCGGGTTCGCCGCCGGCCTGCTGTCGCTCGGGGTCGCGGCCCTGACGGTCACGGTCGTGCTGGTGGTCGCGCTGCGGTACGGCCGGTTCGTCGAGAAGCTCGTGCAGGGCGACACCGACGAGGTGCTGCTGCTCAAGGTGCTCGGGCTGACCCTCCTGGTGGCCGGCCTGGCGCAGGAACTGCAGGTATCGGCGGCGGTGGGCGCGTTCCTGGTCGGCATCGCGCTGTCCGGTCCGCTGGCGCACACCGCGCGCGACCTGCTCACGCCGCTGCGGGACCTGTTCGCGGCGGTGTTCTTCGTGTTCTTCGGCCTGCAGACCGACCCGGGCGACCTGCTGCCGGTGGCCGGCATCGCGGCGGGGCTGGCCGTGGCCGGCATCGTGACGAAGGCGGCGACCGGATGGATCGCCGGCGCCCGGGCCGGACTGAGCCCCACCGCCCGGATCCGGGCCGGTGCGGCGCTGATACCCCGCGGCGAGTTCAACATCGTCATCGCCGGACTGGCGCTCGGCGTGACGGCGATCGACCCGCGGCTGGGCCCGCTGGCGGCGGCGTACGTGCTGGTGCTCGCGGTGATCGGACCGCTGGCAGCCCGAGCCGCCGAACCTGCGGCGAGAAGGCTCGCCGCCCGCGCAGCAGCGCGCGCCGCCGCCCGCGCCGCCTGACGAGGCGTGCCGCGGGCCCGGCTCCACGATCTTGGACCCCGCGATCTTGGCCAGTTATGCACCGATTTCGGTGCATAACTGGCCAAGATCGCGGAGAGGTGGGCGCTAGGCCGGCAACGGGGCCAGCTCGAAGCGCTCCTTCAGCCACGGGAGCAGGGTGCGGTAGGCCTCTATCGTGTCGGGCTGCCCGTTGTCGTGGGACAGCACGATCGAGCCGGGCTTCGTGTAGCGCTGCACGCTGGCGACCACCCGCGCGATGTGCGCCGGGTCGGACGGGTCCTTCTTGTGGTCCCAGTCGCGCGGGTCGACCTGCCAGTAGATCGAGGTCATCCCGTACTGCTTGGCCAGCGCCACGAGTTCGGGGGTGAAGTTGCCGCCCGGCGCCCGGAAGTACGCGATCTTCGCGTCCGGCACGGCCGCCCGGATCGCATCGTTCGTGCTCTCCAGGTCCCACTTGATGTAGTTGACCGGCCGCTTGGCCAGGTTGGTCAGGTGCTGCCAGGAGTGGTTGCACAGGGTGTGACCCTCGGCGGCGATGCGGCGCACCAGGTCGGGATGGTCGCGCGCCCGGAAGCCGACCATGCAGAACGTCGCCTTGACGCCCTGCTCCTTCAACAGGTCCAGCAGCAGCGGGGTCTGCACGGGGTCCGGGCCGTCGTCGAAGGTCAGCGCCACGGCGCCCGTCCCGGTGCGGCGCAGTGCACCGGCGACCGGGTCGGCCGACGCGCTGTGGGACGCCGAGGGCGACACCGGCCCCGGCGACGGAGCCGTCGTGGGGCCGGGACCGCCGGCCGCAGGCGGCGCCGCCTGCGGCGTCGAACCGTTGGCGGCAACGCCGGCGCCCGTGACGCCGGCCGGCGGGTGCGCGCCTGGACCGGGCCGCGCGGCCGACGACGAGCGGGCCAACCGGTTCCCGATGTACTGCCCGGCGGGGCTGGGGCCGAGCAGCAGGGCCGCCGCACCGGCAACCAACAGGGCCACGCTGACCAGGCGTTTCGCCCGCCCGCCCGGGGGCGCCGCCGCGTGTCTCCCGCGATCGTTCATGGCCGATATCGCCAGCGCGACGACGTAGGTCCAGGATCGCAGGGTCCAACGGCTACGCATGGATCTCCCGGGGGGACGGGGACACAGACCCGCCCCACGCTAGCGGTATGGACCGCTCCCGTCAGCCCCCACTACGGCCGGGAATCACCGCGACACGGACAGCGCCCGCGACGCCGGTACGACAGGCGCCGGCAGCGAGCCGGCCCCGCCGAGGTAGGTGTGGATCGCCGCGGCGGCGGCCCGCCCCTCGGCGATCGCCCACACGATCAGCGACGCCCCGCGGTGCATGTCGCCGGCCACGAACACCCCGGGCACGGTGGTCTGCCAGTCGTGCCCGCAGTCGACGGTGCCACGCGTGGCCAGGCCCAACTGGCCGAGCAGGCTGTGCGCGTCGGTGCCCTCGAAGCCGATCGCCAGCAGCACCAGGTCCGCCGGCAGGTCACGCTCCGTGCCGCGCTTGACGGTGACGACGCGTCGCCCGTCGTGCTTCTCCACCTGGACGTCGGCGATGCGCACGGCGCCGACGGCGCCCGGCGCCGACGCGGATGGCGCGAACTCCTGCACCGCCACCGCGAACTCGCGCACGCCGCCCTCCTCGTGCGCCGGGTAGCTGCGCAGCACCCAGGGCCAGGTGGGCCACGGGTCCCGCTCGGCGTCGCGCGACGACGGCGGCTCCGGGTAGATGTCGAGCTGGGTCACCGAGGCGGCGCCCTGCCGGTGGGCCACGCCGAGGCAGTCGGCGGCCGTGTCGCCGCCGCCGATGATCACCACATGGCGGCCGCGCGCGTTGATGGTCGGGGCGTCGGCGAGCCCCGCGACCACGCGGTTCGACCCGACCAGGTGCTCCATCGCGAGGTGCACGCCGCGCAACCGCCGGCCCGGCGTCTCCGGCGTGTCGCGGCCCTTCAGCGCGCCGCAGGCAAGCAGCAGCGCGCCGTGCCGCTCGCGCAATTCGCGCATGGTCACGTCGACGCCGACGTTGCAGCCGGTCACGAACGCGACGCCCTCGGCCTGCAACTGGAGCAGCCGCGCGTCGATCACGCTCTTCTCCAGCTTGAAGTCGGGAATGCCGTAGCGGAGCAGGCCGCCGATCGCGTCGTCGCGCTCGTAGACCGTGACGTCGTGACCGGCGCGGGCCAGTTGCTGCGCGGCGGCGAGCCCGGCCGGCCCGGACCCGATCACGCCGACCGACCGGCGCGACCGGTCGGGCGCCGGCCGCGGCCGCACCATCCCCCCGTCGAACGCGTGGTTGGCGATCTCCACCTCGACCAGCTTGATCGAGACAGGGTCGTCGGCGATCCCGAGCACGCAGGCCGCCTCGCACGGCGCCGGGCACAGCCGCCCGGTCAGCTCCGGAAAGTTGTTCGTGGCGTGCAACGACTCGGCCGCCGCCGCCCAGTCGCCGACGCGCACCAGGTCGTTCCAGTCCGGGATGCGGTTGCCCAGCGGGCAGCCCTCGTGGCAGAACGGGATGCCGCAGTCCATGCACCGGGTCGCCTGGGTGCGGGTCAGCGCGTCGTCGGCCGGCGGGTAGACCTCGTTCCAGTCCCGCAGCCGGATCGGCACCGGCCGGCGGGCCGGCAGCTCCCGGCCGTGCTTGAGGAATCCGCTCGGGTCAGCCACGAAGGGCCTCCATCACCGTCGTGTCGACGTCGTCGCCGGCCGCCTCGGCCGCCGCCCTGAACTGCAGGACCCGGCGGTAGTCTCGCGGCACGACGGCCGCGAACTCCGACCGCGCCCGCTCCCAGACCGCGAGCAGCGAGGCCGCCACCGGCGAACCGGTCTCCTCATGATGCCGGGCGACGAGGTCCCGCACCGTGGCGGAGGCCTCGTCGGTGAGCGGCTCCACGTCGACGAGTTCGCCGTTCACGCACGAGGGGTCCAGCCGCCACACGTACGCCAGCCCGCCGGACATCCCGGCCGCGAAGTTGCGCCCGGTCGGCCCGAGCACCACGACGGTGCCGCCGGTCATGTACTCGCAGCCGTGGTCGCCCACGCCCTCCACCACCGCGACGGCGCCGGAGTTGCGCACGCAGAACCGCTCCCCCACCCGTCCGCGCAGGAACAGCTCGCCGCCGGTCGCGCCGTACAGCACCGTGTTGCCGGCGATGATCTGGTCCTCCGCCGCGAACGGCGCGCTTTCGTCGGGTCGCACGATCAGCCGCCCGCCGGACAGGCCCTTGCCGACGTAGTCGTTGGCGTCGCCGAACAGCCGCAGCGTCACCCCGCGCGGCACGAACGCGCCGAACGACTGCCCCGCCGTGCCGCGCAGCACGATCTCGATCGTGTCGTCGGGGAGCCCCGCGCCGCCGTACCGGCGGGCCACTTCGCCGCCGAGCATGGCGCCGACCGTCCGGTTCTCGTTGCGCACCCCGAACTCCACCCGCACCGGCCGCCGGTCGTCCAGGGCCTCACCGACGGCGGCGATGAGCTGGTTGTCCAGGGCCCGCTCCAGTCGGTGGTCCTGCTTGGTGGTCTGCCGGCGGGCCGCGGTCCCGTCGATCTCCGGGACGTGCAGCAGGTCGCGAAGGTCCAGGCCGTGGGCCTTCCAGTGGTGGACGGCCGGACGCGTCTCGATGAGGTCGGCGTGCCCGATGGCCTCGTCGAGGGTGCGGAACCCGAGCTGCGCGAGGTATCCGCGCACCTCCTCGGCCAGGAACAGGAAGAAGTTCTCGACGAACTCGGGCCGGCCGGTGTACCGCTCGCGCAGCACCGGGTTCTGGGTGGCGATGCCGACGGGACAGGTGTCGAGGTGGCAGACGCGCATCATCACGC
>Ga0111539_10002976_pt1 | contig 22475 bp, 20 predicted proteins | sample RhiMethybrSRZTD1_FD_79667 | JGI IMG/M metagenome (GOLD analysis project Ga0111539, IMG submission 79667) | Populus rhizosphere microbial communities from Tennessee, USA - Rhizosphere MetaG P. TD hybrid SRZTD1 (version 2) (version 2) | ecosystem: Host-associated > Plants > Roots > Rhizosphere >...
CCCCGCAGGTAGTCGAACGTCTGGAGCTGGCGCGTCCAGAGCGAGACGTTGGCGCAGCGGCACTCGGGCCAGCGCACCCGCAACACGAGGGCCTCGTCGGGGCCCAGCAGGTACGGCGCCATGCTGTAGGCCGCGTCGGCGGCCGCCAGGGCGTGGGCGCCGGGGGGCACGGGCGGGGGGAACACGTGCGGCTGGCGCGACACGAACGCCGGCGGCTCGCCCTCGCCGGGCTTGGCCATGGCGTCGAGGGTGCGGCTGCGGACGTAGGTGCCCATGCGGCGGAGCGCGGCGGCGATCGAGGCGTCGGTGGGGGCCGCGGGCACCGCCGGCACGTCGCCCTCGCCGGCGACGAGGTCGATGGTGAGCCCCAGGTCGGCGACCGGCGGCGCCTGCGGCGACCGCTCCTGCTCCCAGTAGTGCCGGACCGTGAGGCGCGAGGCGCCGGCGGCCAGGGGCAGCCAGCCCCGCTCGAGGCGGGGCCCACCGACGGTGATGGTGAACGCCCCGTCGTCGTCGACGTCGAAGCCCGTGTCGTTGAGCACCCCGACCGTGCCCGACGGGAAGGCCCCGTCGTCGGCACCGGCCTCGACGGTGAAGGACACGTAGACCGCGCCCCCGGTGCGGCCCCGCACCCGGTAGGTGCCGGCGGGGTGGACGCGGGCATCGTGGTAGCGGGCGTCGGCGTTGTCGCCCAGGGCCTTGCGCCACGGCGTCACGATCTCGCGGAAGGTCGGGTGGGCGGCGTCGTCCTCGAACTGGGTCTCGATGCCGGTGCCCAGGTGGTGGACGATCACCCGCAGCCCCTCGGCCACGTCGGTCGGGTCCGCGAGCCCCCACTCCTCGCCGGCGTAGCGGTCGCCGACCTCCCGCAGGCTCGCCAGCAGCTCACCGAACGCGCCCTGGCTCTCGGTCATCGGTTCCCCCTGGTCTCGTCCGCCCGGTCGGCGGCGACCGTACCGGGTGACCCGGCCGGGGACGGGTGGGTCGAGGCCCGGTGGCGCGCCGGTGTCACCCCGGGGGCGCGCGGCCGGCCGCGGCGACGGCCTCGACGATGCGCCGGCGGACGGCGGAGGCGTCGACGGCCACGGCGACGGCGCACGGCGGGCCGGCCCGGGGCTCCGGCGCGGCGGCCAGCATGCCGCCGGGACGGCAGCGCAGGACGCGGTCCTCCCACCGGAAGAGGTCGGGCTCGACCGCGGCGACGACGGGCACGGGGTCGTGGAGCACCACCGGCCACCTCCCGCCCCGGCGGCGGTCGACCAGGTCGGCGCAGAGGCGGGCGGCCGCGGGGCCCGACCGCCACGCCGCCACGTCGTCGGAGCGGACGCCGACCTGTGCCGTGATCTCGACGGGCACCACGCCGACGCGGATCGCCGAGCCCAGGACCTCGTCGGCGGCCGACGGGTCCGCGGCCGCGTTGAACTCGGCGCCGACGGCGGCGGCGCCGTCGATGCCGGACGCCGAGCCGCCCATCCACACCACCCGCGCCACCCGCCGCCCGGCCCGCAGCGCCCGGGCGACGTCGGTCAGCGGACCGGTGGCGATCACGTCGCCGCCCACCAGCGCCCCGCCCTCGGCGGGCGGGTCGCCGACCGGGGGCAGCCGGTCGGCCAGGCCGCCCAGCCCGTCGGGCCCGTGCGACGACGGCCCGCGGGCGATCGCGGCGCCGGACAGCGCCCGCGGGCTCCCGGCCCCGACCGGCACGTCGAGGCCCAGCAGCGCCACCAGGCCGGCAGCGTTCCGCCACGCGACCGGGACCGGCACGTTGCCCGCCCCGGCCACGACCGCGGCGAGGTCCGGGTCGCGGCGCCGGCAGGCGAGGGCGGCGAGCGCGACGGCGTCGTCGATGCCCGGGTCGCACGTCAGCGTCCACACCCCGCGATCGTCGCGCCGCGCCCGAACCCCGCGGCGGGCGGCGCGACGGCGCCGCCGTGGCCCGGTCAGCCGGGCGCGCCGGGACCCGCCGCCAGGGCCGCGGCCCGGTCGAGCTCGCCGTGCTCGACCAGCAGCCCGAGGTAGAGCAGCCGGAGGGCCCGGCGCAGGGCGTCGACGTCGTCGTCCTGCGGGCGCGCCAGGTGGTGGAGGGCGAACCCGTCGGCCAGGGCGTTGAACGCCGGAGCGGCCGCGGGTGCGGCCGGGGCGCCGGCCGCGGCCAGCGCCACCTCGGCCACGTGCTCGTACACGGCCAGGGCCTCGGCCACCGGCGTCGCCAGGCCCGGGTCACGGGCCGCCTGCAGGTAGGCCTCGAACTGGGCGAGCGCCCACGGCAGCGGGCCGGACGGCATCGAGGTCTCGGCCATCGCCGCGGCCATCTCGTCGGGCGTGTGCTCGGCCCCGGCGAGCGCGGCGGCGACGGCCTCGAGCCGCCCCGCCTCGTCGGCCACGAACGTGCGCAGCGCCTCGCCGACCAGCTCGTCGATCGAGGAGAAGAAGTAGGACGCGGTCGTGAGCGGCAGGCCCGCCCGCTCGGTGACGGCCCGGTGGGTCACGCCGGCCGTGCCCCGCTCGGCCGCCACCTCGACCGCGGCCTGCAGCAGCGCGTCTCGTCGCGCCTGCGCGCTCGGGCGGTGCCGGCGCGAGGCGGGATCGGGCGTCGGGGTCGAGGCCATCGATCGACCGTACCGAAACCCTGGAAGGTCTTCCAGGCTCCTGCTACCGTGCGCCGATCCGGCCCGGCCGCAGGCAGCACGTCCGGGCGTCGCCGACGATGGGAGTCGCCGCATGGCCTCGTTCCCCTACGAGGACCGCTTCCCGGTCAACCGCACGCTCCCCGCGCAGGGGCGTCCCCGCGCCGAGGTCCTGGCCGAGATGCAGGCCATGGCCAAGGAGGAGGACGCCTTCTGGGAGACCGGCAGGTGCTCCGGCACGATGTACTGCGGCGACCACGAGCACTACGACTTCATGAACGAGGCGTTCGGGCTGTTCGCCCACGTGAACGTCCTCCAGCGCGACATGTGCCCCAGCGCCACCAAGTTCGAGGCCGAGATCCTGTCGATGGCGCTCGACCTCTTCCACGCCGACGCCGTGACCGACGGCGAGCCGGCCGGGCTGATCACCACCGGCGGCACCGGCAGCATCCTGCACGCCGTGCTGGCCTACCGCGAGCACGCCGCCGCCACCCGCGGCGTGACGCGGCCCAACTTCGTGAAGCCCGAGACCGGGCACCCCGCGTTCGACAAGGCCTGCCACCTGTTCGGCATCGAGGTGCGCACCGCGCCGGTGCACCCCGACACCACCACGGTCGACGTCGAGGCGCTGGCCGCCCTGATCGACGACCAGACCATCGCCGTCATGGGCTCGGCCTGCAACTACCCCTACGGCACGATCGACCCGATCCCCGAGCTCGGCGAGGCGGCGCAGAGCCGGGGGGTGGGCCTGCACGTCGACGGCTGCCTGGGCGGGTTCATCCTGCCGTTCGGCGAGGAGCTGGGCGTCGCCGACATCCCCCCGTTCGACTTCCGGGTGCCGGGCGTGACCAGCATCTCGGCCGACACCCACAAGTACGGCTACGCCTTCAAGGGCAGCTCGACGCTGCTGTTCCGCGACAAGGCGCTGCGCAACGGCCAGTACTTCTTCGTGTCGGGGTGGACCGGCGGAAAATACATGTCGCCCGGCATCGAGGGCTCGCGCTCGGGCGGCCTCATCGCCGCCACCTGGGCCGCCATGGTGCAGCTCGGGCACGACGGCTACCGGCGCTACGCCGAGGCGATCTTCGCCACCGCCGCCGAGATGATGGCGGCCGTGCGCTCGCACCCCGAGCTGCGGATCATGGGCAGCCCGACGTTCTGCTTCTCGTTCACGTCCGACCCCGAGGGGGGCGGCGACTTCGACATCTACCACGTGAACGACTTCATGCGCGAGAGGGGCTGGCGCTTCAACGGCCAGCAGTACCCCAACGCCATCCACATGGCGTTCACCCGCCCGCAGACGCAGCCGGGCGTGGCCGAGGCGTTCGCGACCGACCTCGGCGAGGCCGTGGCGTACGCCCGCGACCGCAAGGACGAGACGCCCTTCTCCGCCGCCATCTACGGCGGCGTCGCCGGCGGGCTCACCGACGAGGCCGACGAGCTCATCCGGGGGGTCATGGCCGACCTGCTCGACCGCCAGGCGCGGATCCCGTCGTGAGTCCGGACGACGCTGGGGAGCGTCCGGGCCACGACGGGCCCGCCGGCGGCCGGGGTGGAGCCGACCCGCGCGACGGGCTCGTGCTCGCCGTCGACCTCGGCACCGGCGGACCGAAGGTCGGGTTCGTCTCGGTCGCCGGGCAGGTGGCATGGCAGGACCACGTGCCGGTGCGCACGCGGTGGCTCGACGGCGGCGGCGCCGTGCAGGACGCGGGGGAGTGGTGGACGATCATCACCGACGCCGTCCGCAAGGTGCTGGCCAACGGCGATGTGCCGGCCGACCGGGTCGTCGCCGTGTGCATCACCGGCCAGTGGGCGAGCACCGTGCCGGTCGACGCCGACGGCGTGCCCGTCGGCGACTGCATCATGTGGCAGGACCACCGCGGCATCCGCCTGGCGCGCCAGCGCATCGGCGGCCCGGTCGCCGGCTACGACCCCCGGGCGCTCGCCGCCTGGGTGCGCAAGACCGCCGGCATCCCCGGCGGCAACGACCCGGTCGGGCACATGCTCAACCTGGCGACCAACTACCCCGAGGTCGCCGCCGCCGCCCGGTGGTACCTCGAGCCCGTCGACTACCTCGCCATGCGGTTCACCGGCGTGGCCGCGGCCAGCCACGCGTCGATGACCGCGGCGTGGCTCACCGACAACCGCCGGCTCGACCTGCTGGCCTACGACGACGACCTCGTCCGCCGGGCGGGCGTCGACGGCTCGAAGCTCCCGCCCCTCGTCGCCACCGGCTCCGTCATCGGCCCGGTCCGCGACGACGTCGCCGCCGACCTCGGCCTGGCGTCCGGCGTGCAGGTGGTGGCGGGGGTCCCCGACCTCCACGCGGCCGCCATCGGCTCGGGTGCCCTCGGTCCCGGCGAGGCCCACATGGCGCTCAGCACGACGTCGTGGATCAGCCTGCCGGTGCCGCGCAAGAAGACCGACGTGCTGCACGGCATGGCGAGCATCCCCGGCCTCGACGGCGGCTACCTGCTCGCCAACAACCACGACACGTCGGGCCTGTGCCTGCAGTGGCTGCGCGACAACCTCGTGGCGCCGGCCGACGGGCTGTTCGGCGACGGCGACCCGGCCGCCGACCCGTGCAGCTTCGACGACCTCACCGCCCTCGCGGCCGGCTCGCCCCCGGGGGCCCGCCGCACGATCTTCACGCCCTGGCTCGAGGGCGAGCGCACGCCCGTCACCGACAGCCACGTCCGCGGCGGGTTCCACAACCTGTCGCTGGCGACGACCCGCGCCGACCTCGTCCGGGCGGTCATGGAGGGCGTGGCCTACAATGACCACTGGCTGCTCGGCTACGTCGAGAAGTTCGTGAAGCAGCGGCTCGACCCGATCCGGATGGTGGGCGGCGGCGCGGTGTCCGATCTGTGGTGCCAGATCCACGCCGACGTGATGGACCGCACGATCGAGCAGGTCGCCGACCCGCTCAACGCCCAGCTGCGGGGCGCAGCCGTGCTCGCCGGCCTGTCGCTCGGGCTCGTCGACAGGGGCGAGGTGCGCGACCTCGTCGGCGTGGCGCGGACGTTCACGCCCGACCCCGCCAACCGGCAGGTGTACGACCGGCTGTCGTCCGAGGTGCCCAAGCTGTACGCCGCGCAGAAGAAGATGTTCCGCCGGCTCAACCGGAGGTGGACGTGACGGCCGACGCCCCCCGTCCCGGGCCGCCCAACCCCGGCGGCGCCGAGGGCATGCTGACGCTCGACGCCCTCCGCGAGGCGGTGGCGGCCGATGCCGTCGACACCGTGGTCGTCGGGTTCACCGACCACTACGGCCGGCTGGTCGGCAAGCGCTACGACGCCCGCATGTTCGTCGACGAGGTGGCGGGGCACGGCACCCACGGCTGCGACTACCTGCTCACCACCGACATGGAGATGGAGCCCGTGCCGGGCTACGAGTTCGCCAACTGGCAGCTCGGCTACGGCGACGTGCACCTCGTGCCCGACCTCGACACCCTGCGCACGGCCGACTGGCTCGACCGCACCGCGCTGGTGCTGTGCGACGTGGCCGGCATCCGCGACCACGAGCCGACGGCTGTGGCCCCCCGGTCGGTGCTGCGCCGGCAGGTGGCGGCCGCGGCCGACCGGGGCCTGGCCGCCATGGCCGCCACCGAGCTCGAGTACTACCTGTACCGCACGCCGTACCGCGAGGCCGCGGCCCGGGGCTACGCCGACCTCGACGCGGCCGGCTGGTACCTCGAGGACTACCACCTGCTCCAGGGCGCCCGCACCGAGGACGTGACGGCGGCCGTCCGGCGCCACCTGCGCCGCTCGGGCGTGCCCGTCGAGAGCTCGAAGGGCGAGTGGGGCGTCGGCCAGCACGAGCTCAACGTCCGCTACGCCGACGTGCTGACCATGGCCGACCGCCACGTCGTCTACAAGCAGTGCCTCAAGGAGACAGCCGACCGGCTGGGCGCCAGCGTCACGTTCATGGCCAAGGTCGCGACCGAGCAGGCCGGGTCGAGCTGCCACGTGCACATGAGCCTGTGGCGCGGCGGCGAGAACGCCTTCGCCGGCGACGACGAGTTCGGCCCCGTGCGGTGCTCGGCCGACTTCCGGGCGTTCCTGGGTGGCGTGCTGGGCCACGTGTCCGACGTGATGGTGTTCCTCGCCCCGACCGTGAACTCCTACAAGCGCTACGTCGACGGCTCGTGGGCGCCGACGCGGCTCGCGTGGAGCTACGACAACCGCACGGCGGGCGTGCGGGTCGTGGGCGACGGGCAGAGCCTGCGCCTCGAGTGCCGCATCCCCGGGGCCGACTGCAACCCCTACCTGGCTCTCGCCGCGCTCCTGGCGGCCGGGCTCGACGGCATCGCCCAGGGCACCGAGCCGCCGCCGTGCTTCGAGGGCGACGTGTACGCCGCGGCCGAGCTGCCCCACGTGCCCCGCACGCTGGCCGAGGCGACCGACCACTTCGTCGCCAGCCCCTTCGCCAAGCAGGCGTTCGGGCAGCAGGTCGTCGACCACTACGCCCACTTCTTCCGCACCGAGTGGGACGCGTACATGGCCGCGGTCTCCGACTGGGAGCGCCGGCGCTACTTCGAGCGGATCTGACGGCATGACCGGCACACGAGGAGCGGCGCGCTGATGCCTGGACGGCTCGAGGGCAAGGTGGCCCTGATCACGGGGGCGGGCAGCGGCATCGGCCGCGAGGCCTCGCTGCTGTTCGCCCGCGAGGGCGCAGCCGTGGTGGCGGTCGACCGCGACGAGGACACCGCGGCCGAGACGGTGACGCTGATCGCGGCCGAGTCCGGCGCGTCCCACGCCGGCGGGCGCCCGCCGGCGCTGGCCGTGGCGGCCGACGTGGTGCGGTCCGCGGCCTGCGAGGCGATGGTGGCCGCGGCCGAACAGGCGTACGGGCGGCTCGACGTGCTGTTCAACAACGCCGGCGTGATGCTCAGCAGCGACGACGACGCGCTCACGACCGACGAGGCCACGTGGGACACCACGATGGACGTCAACGTCAAGGGCGTGTTCCTCGGCTGCAAGCACGGCATCCCCGCGCTGCGCCGGGCGGGCGGCGGCTCGATCGTGAACACCGCCTCGTTCGTCGCCAAGGTGGGGGCGGCCACCTCGCAGGTGGCCTACACCGCCAGCAAGGGGGCGGTGCTGGCGTTCACCCGCGAGCTGGCGGTCATCCACGCCCGCGAGGGCATCCGGGTCAACGCCCTGTGCCCGGGCCCGCTGCGCACCGAGCTGCTGATGAAGTTCCTCGACACCGACGAGAAGCGGCAGCGACGCCTCGTGCACGTCCCCATGGGCCGGTTCGGCGAAGCGGCCGAGATCGCCAGGGCGGCGCTCTTCCTGGCGTCCGACGACGCGTCGTACGTGACCGGCGCCGAGCTGCTGGTCGACGGCGGCCTCACCGCCGCCTACGTCACCCCCGAATGACGACCGTGGCCGGAACACCCCCCAACGTGCAGCGCACGATCAGCCCCGTCGACGGCTCGGTGGTGGCCGAGCGCGAGCTGGCGGCCCCCGGCCACATCGACGCCGTGCTCGACCGGGCGGTGGCGGCCCAGCGGGCGTGGCGCTCGGTCCCGCTCGCCGACCGCGTCGCCGTCGTCGAGCGGCTGGTGCCGTGGATGGTCGAGCGGGCCGGCGCCATCGGCGCCGAGCTCAGCTGGCAGATGGGCCGCCCCGTGGCCCACGCGCCGTTCGAGATCACCCGGGGGTTCGCCGAGCGGGCGACCTGGCTGGCGGGGGCGGCCGCCGACGCCCTCGCCGACACCGACGTCGGGGCGGACGGCGGGCTGCGGCGCTTCATCCGTCACGACCCCGTGGGCGTCGTCCTGGTCGTGGCGCCCTGGAACTATCCGTACCTCTGCTCGGTCAACGCCGTCGCGCCGGCGCTGCTGGCGGGCGACGCGGTGGTGCTCAAGGCCGCCTCCCAGACGCCGCTGGTGGCCGAGCGGTGGCACGAGGGCCTGGCCGCGGCCGGGCTGCCCGACGGCGTCTTCCAGTTCGTGCACACCGACCACGACGGCGTCGCCGGCATGGTGGGTGACCCCCGGGTCGACTACGTGGCGTTCACGGGGTCGGTGGCCGGCGGGCACGCCGTGCAGCGGGCCGCGGCCGGGCGGTTCGTGGGCACCGGGCTCGAGCTCGGGGGCAAGGACCCCGCGTACGTGCGGGCCGACGCTCCGCTCGAGGCGACCGTGGCCGAGCTGGTCGACGGCGTGCTCTTCAACGCCGGCCAGTCGTGCTGCGCGGTCGAGCGGATCTACGTCCACCGCGACCTGTTCGCCCCGTTCGTCGAGGCGTTCGCGGCGGCGGCCGCGTCCTACCGCCTCGGCGATCCCCTCGACCGGGCCACGACGCTGGGTCCGCTCGTGCGCGCGCAGGCCGCCGCGTTCGTGCGCGACCAGGTCGCCGAGGCCGTGACCGCCGGCGCCCGCCCCCTGGTCGATCGCGAGGCCTTCCCGGCCGACTCGGTCGGGACGCCGTACCTGGCGCCACAGGTGCTGGTCGACGTCGACCACGGCATGCGGATCATGACCGAGGAGACGTTCGGACCGGCCGTCGGCGTCATGCCCGTCGACGACGACGACCGGGCCGTCGAGCTGATGAACGACAGCGCCTACGGGCTGACGGCGTCGATCTGGACGGCCGACGTCGATGCGGCCGTCGCCCTCGGCGACCGGGTCGACACCGGTACCTGGTACCTCAACCGCTGCGACTACCTCGATCCGGCCCTGGCGTGGACCGGCGTCAAGGACTCGGGCCGGGGCGTCAGCCTGTCGACGCTCGGGTTCCGGGCGGTGACCCGGCCGAAGTCGTTCCACCTGCGGACGTCGCTGTGACCCGCGTCGGTGTACTCGAGTGCGACCACGTCGACGAGCGCCATCGGCCGATCGGCGGCGACGCGGTCGACATGCTGCGCACGCTGTTCGCGGCCCACGCGCCCGAGGCCGGGCTCGAGCTCGTCCCCGTCGACGTGATCGGCGGCGAGCGACCGGCCGGTCCCGGCGACTGCGACGCCTGGCTGTGCCCGGGCTCCCGCTATTCGGTGTACGACGGGTTCGACTGGATCACGGACCTGTGCACCTTCACCCGCGAGGTCCACGAGGCCGGCGTGCCGTTCGTGGGCATCTGCTTCGGGCACCAGGTGCTCGCCCAGGCGCTCGGGGGCCGCGTCGAGCGGGCGACCGTCGGGTGGGGGGCGGGCGTCGAGCTCGTCGGGGTCGACGTGGTCGCGCCGTGGATGGCGCCGCCGGCCGAGAAGCTCGCCCTGCACTTCATGCACCAGGACCAGGTCGTCGAGCTGCCGCCCGGCGGCGAGGTGCTCGGCCGCGCCGACCACTGTCCCGTGGCGCTGCTCGGGGTGGGCCCGGTGGCGATGGGCGTGCAGGCGCACCCCGAGTTCACCCGGGCCTACACCGACGCCCTCCTGGCCGACCGCGTGGCCCGGATCGGCGACGCCGAGGTCGCTGCCGCCCGGGCCGGCCTCGTGCAGCCCACCGACGAGGCGACCGTCGCCGCGTGGATGGCGCGCGTCCTCACCGGCGGCTGACGCCGGCAGCGCCCGTGGTGGGCGCGTGCGCAGGTGACGTCAGGGCTTGCGGGCGACGCCGCAGACGAGGGGCGTGGGCCGCGCCGTGCCGACGTCGGGCTCGTCGGGCCGCCACTCCGGCACCGTGACCAGCCCGGGCTCGACGAGGTCGAGCCCGTCGAAGAACGTGGCCACCTGCTCGCGCGGCCGGAACGCCGGGGGGTTGGTGGTGTGCATCCTCTCGTCGAGCCGGGCGCCGACGACGTGCAGGTCGGCCGCGGGGTCGGCCTCGACCGAGTCGGAGATGTGCGAGATCACGACGTAGCTGCCGGGCGCGAGGGCGTCGACCAGCCGCCGCACGTGCGCACGCGGGTCGTCGCGGTCGGGGACGACGTGCAGGAGGCCGACGAGCAGGAGGGCGACCGGCTCTCCCAGGTCGAGCGTGTCGACCGCGGCCTCGAGGATGGCGTCGGGCCGGCGCAGGTCGCCGGGCAGGTACGACGTGGCGCCTTCGGGCGATCCGACGAGCAGCGAGTGCGCGTGGGCCAGCACGATGGGGTCGTTGTCCACGTACACGACCCGCGCCTCGGGCGCGACCTCGCGGGCCACCTCGTGGGTGTTGCCCGCCGCGGGAATGCCCGAGCCGATGTCGAGGAACTGCCGGATGCCCGCGTCGCGCACCAGGAAGCGCACGGCCCGGGTGAGGAACGCCCTGTTGGCGCGGGCGTCGGCGCGCACGCCGTCGAGGCCGCCGGGATAGGCGGAGAACGCGTGGGCCGCCACCTCGCGGTCGACCGCGAAGTGGTTGGTGCCACCGAGCAGGTAGTCGTAGATGCGCGACGTGTGCGCCACCGAGGCGTCGATGGCCACGGGGTCGCGGTCGACCGGGGTGGACGCAGGTGTCGGCTGGGCGGGGGTCACGGCGGTTCCTGGGTCTCGCGGCAGGGTCGCGCCGGGGCCGGGCCCCAGCGGTCGTCGGAGGAATGATCCATCCGCACGCGGCGTGTCCGCAAGGCGCCCCGGCTCGGCGCGCCGGGGGCGGTCGGGTCACCGCCGACCACGGTTGTAACGACTTCGGTGCAGAACGTGCGCGCCGATGCGCCATCATGGAGGGCGGGCGGATCGGCCGACCGGCGAGGAGAGTGTCGTGGGGACCTGTGAACGCATGATGCGGGTGGACGCCCCCGCCGACGTCGTGTGGAAGTGGATGTCCGACCCGCGGAACCTCTTCCGCACCAACATGCTGCACGCCGAGGTCCTCACCGACGAGACCGAGCTGCGCAAGGGTGCGGTCATCACCATCGACCACGACTTCTTCGGCTTCTACCAGCAGCGCCGCCACGCCCGCATCACCAAGGTCGACGACGGGTTCGTCGCCTTCGGCGAGTACAAGGCGCCCGAGGTGCCCGGCCGCGACCCCTTCCCGCACCAGCAGTCGTTCCGGGTCGTGCCGGTCGACGACGGCTCGTGCATCCTCGTGAACAGCATCTCGGGGCGCTACGTGTTCCCCGGGTCGGGCGTGCTCGGCGAGCGGCTCTTCAAGCGCTACATGCCGGCGATCCTCGACGACGACAACCAGGTCATCTCCGTCGGTTGCGGGGCGCTGCCGTCGGCGAAGGTCAAGCGCCCGCCCGGCCTGATCCTGTGGCCGCTCATGGTGTTCGGTGCCCGCTTCGTGAAGAAGTCCACGCGTCGCCAGCTGCTCGAGCAGATGCGCTCGGAGCGGGCCGCGTCGGAGTCCGACGCCACGCCCGACAGCGACGCCCCGCTCTCCAGCGGGACGGCGTGAGCGGCACGCCCGCCCGCGCCACGCGGATCTGACAGCCTCGACGCGGGGCCCGGTGCCGTCGGCCCGGGCCCCGCCGGGTTCTCGCCCGCCGGGCGACCGAGTCGTCGTCCGGCCGCCGGCCGTGGCGTCCCCACGCCCCGCCCTGGTGCGCTCACGGCGCGAGCGCAGCGTCCTGACCTGCGGTGCTCTCGCTCGCACGCAGTGCGCGTCGCGTCCAGCTTCTCGCGACGTCCACGATCGTCTAGTGTTCACCCCGGGGAGGCGTCCGAAGGGCAAGCACACATGATCAGTCCGTACGTCCGTCGTCTGCGGCTGGCCGCAGAGCTGCGTGCGCTGCGCATGCACGCGGGGGTCACCCACGTGCAGCTGGCCAAGCAGATCGGCCAGAGCCGCGCCCAGATCTCGCGCCTCGAGAACGGGCACGTGGTCGACCAGGACGACGTGATGAAGATCCTCGACGCGCTCGGCGTCGACGACGACCGGTGGACCGAGATCATGACGATCGCCCGCGAGGCGGGCGAGCGCGGCTGGTGGGAGTCCAACCGCTTCATGGGCGAGCGCCAGGCCCTCTACGCCAACCTCGAGGCCGGGGCGCAGACCATCCGCGAGTTCCAGATGACGTTCATCCCCGGGCTGCTCCAGACGCCCGAGTTCACCCGGGCCCGCAACGAGGCCGACCGGGTGGCCGGCAGCGTGACCTTCAACGCCGACAAGGCGGCCGACGGCCGCATCGGGCGCCAGCGCATGCTGCGCCGGCCCGGTGGCCCGCACTACGAGGTCATCATCGACGAGCTCGCCATCCGCCGGGCCTCCGCTCCGCCCGAGGTGATCAAGGCGCAGCTGTACCACATCGCGGCCACGGTCAACGGCAACCCGAAGATCACGGCGCGCGTGCTGCCGGTCGAGGTCGAGATCGAGGGCTACAGCGTCCCCCGGTCGGCGTTCTCGATCTACACGTTCGTCGACCCGGGCGACCCCACCATCGTGGCCGTCGACACGGTGACCGACGACCTGTTGCTCACCGAGGGCGACGACGTGAAGCGGTACGACGAGCTCTACGACCGCCTCCGCGACGCCTCGCTGTCGGTCTCCGACAGCCTCGACCTGCTGCTCGACACCGCCAAGGCCGCGGCCCTCTGAGGCGGCGGGCCCTTCGGGGTCCGCCCGGCGGCGATCCGGCGCGTCCCGGTCCGGTCGGTCGGCGGGCTCGACGCCTCGTCGAGGCCGCCGCGCGGCCCGGCTCTGCGCCGGGGTGTGCACTCAGAGTGATGGTGCGGTCCGCCTGTTGCCGTGCGGTACGGCATGGATGCGCAGGTCAGCGACGTATCTGAGGAATGGCTGAGAAATCCTGCCCGCGTTCCGTGGTCAAGACACGCTCGGATGATGTACGTTCGCGATGTGTGGGCTGTTCAGCCGGGCGCGCAGATCACCCGCCCGGCCCATCCAGAAGGGACCGACATCACGATGCGAGAGCGCAAGTTCACCGGATGGCACAAGTCCACCCTGTCCAGCGGGGGTGACAACTGCGTCGAGGTCGGCGTCGGCAACGACGGCACCATCGGCGTGCGTGACACGAAGCAGAACGGCCGGGGTCCGGTCCTCGTCTTCACCGTCGACGAGTGGCATGCCTTCGTCGGCGGCGTCCGCGGGGGCGAGTTCGACCTGGTCTGATACGAGCTGAGCTGGGGCTTTGATGACGGGGCGGTGGTCCGGAGCGTGTGCGGGCCACCGCCCCGCCGCGTACCTACGCCCCGTCATGAACCCCTTGCGCATCGTGTCGTACCGATTGATACTGGGGACGAACCAGATCGATGGACTGTACGGGTCGCTGGGCGGATCGAACCCGTGGTCCGTGAACCACGTTGAGTGGTGAAGGACGTCAGCATGCGCTTCGAACCGCACACCGAGCGGCCATCTCGGCCGAGACGTCATCCGGCCGTCGGCGTGCGGGGGGCGATCGCCGCCCCGGCGCCGGGTTCCCGCGGTCCGGCTCCCGCACGACGGGGCCGGTCCCGTGGGTGAGCGGCTGGCGAGGACCTGGCGGGTCGTCCGCCGCCGGGAGGCGGCCGGCGTCCACGACGACGAGCGGTGCGGGGCGTCCGGCTGGCACCTCAGCTCGGGCTGCACCGACGGTGACGGCGCCACCATCTGCCCGCTGTGCAGTCAGCGGGTGCGCACCGTCCGCACGGCCGAGGTGCCTCGGGGCGTCGAGATCATCCAGGCGCACTGCGCCTGACGGGGGCGCCCGGCGCATCCAGGCCGAGGTCGGGGAAGACCCGGGCGACCTTGGCCGTGAGGTAGTCGCCGTAGGTGCCCTCCCACGCCCGCGGATCGGCGCCGTCCCACCGTGACGAGGCGACGGTCGCGGCGGTGGCCGTGCCGGGCATGACGGGGCACACGGCGTCCCACGACGGGTCGATGAAGCAGGGGAACGACAACCGGTCGCCGGCGGCGGCCGAGCTGCGCACCCGGTGCGGGGTCGACCGGTAGGCCCCCGCGGTCATCCGCTCGAGCATGTCGCCCAGGTTGACGACGAGGACGTCGGGGTCGGGCGGCACCGGGATCCACCCGTCGGGCCCCCGCACCTCGAGCCCGGCGTGGCCGTCCTGGGCGAGGATCGTGAGGAGGCCGTAGTCGGTGTGCTCGCCGACGCCCCACCCACCCTCGCCCGGTGGGTAGCGGAAGATGCGGAACAGCACCGTGGGATCGGCGGTCACCGACCGCTCGAACCACCGGGCGTCGAGCCCGAGGCCTTCGGCCATCGCCCGCAGCAGCCGGGCGCCGAGGTCGGCCATGGCGTCCATCCACCCGAGGACCGCCGGGCGCAGGCCGGGCGGCTCGTCGGGGAACTGGTTGGCGCCGTGCAGCGGTCGGCGCGCCTGCACCGCCGGGTGGTCGGGCCCCAGCTCGGCGCCGAAGTAGATGCCCTCCTTGCGGTCGGGCACACCGGACGTGAGCTCGCCCCCGAGGGGGAACCAGCCCCGCCACGCCGCGCCGGCGTGCCGCATGGCGATGCGGTCCTTCACGTCGTCGGGTTGGGCGAAGAACCGGCGGGCGAGCCCGTCGAGCTCGTCTCGGGCCCCCGGGGCGATGCCGTGCCCGACGACGCGGAAGAAGCCGTGGCGGCGGCAGGCGGTGTCGATCTCGGCGCCGACCCGGGCGGCGTCCGACCCCCCGAGGCGGAGGGCGCTGACGTCGACGAGGGGGAGGCCGCCGGGCACCCACGCCAGGCTACGACGCGGGCGGGGACGCCGTCGGGTCCGCATTTGGCAACGGTTCTGACACATTTTTCCCGGGCACGAAGGGCAGGTCGTACCCCTTCACGAAGCGTGGCAACCATCCGCCACGACCTGCGGTCGGGTACGCACGGTACGGGATGCACTACCCCTGACCTGGAGGGATGACACCCAGCGTTGTGACATCGGTCATTGAGGATTCACTCAGAGTGGTGTCTAGTCTCTGTCCGACCCGATACGTCACCCGCTGGGATGGTTCGCTGCGCAACAGCGATGGAAACCATCGGTGACCGAGTCACTGGGGTAGCTGGGAGCTGACCAGTCCGGCGGAGCGCGTCGGGTCTGCGGGCGAGACACGGACGCCAACCCCTACGCAACACCGGCGCACCAGCGAGCCCGCAGCTCGCCAACGCTGAGGAGAACGGTCCCCGGACCGCCCGGGCTCGCTGGGAGCCAGGTCCGGAGGCACGACGGCCCGCCACGGGTCGCCGCGCCGGCCGTCGTCGCACGACCCGGTCGTGCGCGCCCGTCCGCGCCCCCACGGGGCGTGTGACGGCGCGCGCCCCGCCGCGCCTCCGCAGCCGCCGCGGGCACCCCCCGGAGGACCCCACGGATGCGGACACACACCCCCACCACCTGCCACCCGCGCAGCGCGACGGGATCGCGGTGCCGCACCCGCGTCGCCCTCCGGGGCGTCCCTACACCCGACCCGAGCCGCCTCCCCGCCTGCTGGGGCACGGGGCGTGCGTCGCGGGTCGCGGACCGGTGCGCCGGCCGCGACCGCGGGGCGCCCGCCCGCCGCAGAAGGCCGGTGGGTGGCGCCCCCACCCCATGCGACTGAACCACCGTCCTCCCCGTCCCTGGCTACGCCGCTGCGTCGGCGCCGCCGCCTTCGCCCTCGTCCTCGTGGCGGCTCCCGTGCACGACCTGATCCCCGCCGCACCGGTGGGGGAGGACCCCGCCGGCGCCCAGGCCGTCCCCGCCGGCACACCGGGTGTCGTCCGCTACTTCGGCCGTGGCGCCTACGACGGCATCCGGGCCGCCGTCGCCGCGACGCCCCGCACGTGCGCCCTGTCGGACGACGAGCTGACGGCGCTGGTCATGGCCCCGGTGTTCAAGGAGGTCTCGATGGCCGAGACGCCCGAGGCCGCCCCGTCGCCGATGACGCTGTCGCGCTGGGACGAGTGGACCGGTGTGGTCTCGGGCTCGAACAACCTCAACGCCAACTACGGCCTCTACGCCTTCCGCGACCCGGCCACGCCGTACAGCCGGGCCTACTGGACGCCCGGCATCGGCATCTTCCAGTACGACGTCGCCGGCGTCGGCAAGCCCTACACGGCGGCCGAGATGATGAACGTGCAGTACATCGCCGGCGATGTCGCCGGCGGCATGGCCGCCCGCTACTGCGCCGCCGGGGCCGACCCGGCCACCGACCGCGCCGCGGCCTGGCAGCCGTGGGCCGCGCTCGGGGGCGTGGCCAAGAGCGAGGCGCTGTTCCAGGAGATGGTGGGACCGGACCGTCTGCCGTTCTCGACGATCGGGCTCGTCGACGGCATCGAGAACACCGGGGGCATGATCAGCCACACCTGCCTGATGAGTGGCGTGCCCACGCCGTGCGACTACGTCAACCCCGCCGCCGCCCAGGGCGCCAACTGGTGGGCCAACGACAACGTCGACGGCGGCGCCGTCGCCGAGGGCGAGGCGCCCCTGACCGCCCCGTTCTACGTCGTGAAGCGCAACGGCTACGAGGAGCGGCACTGGATGGCCCGCGACACGGGGTACCCCGTCGACATCTCGGCCCGCCGCCTGATCGGCGAGAACGCCCGGCCCCGCGACGGCGAGCCCGCGTCGGGCCTCGAGTGGTACCAGAGCTCCGACCTGTGCGACTCGGACCGCCCGGAGATGGGCTGCCCGCTGGCGCCGCCGACCCCGCCCGCCGACTCCGCCGCGGATCCGGCCGCCGCCCCCGAGGCGACGCCGTCGCCCGACGAGGTGAGCGCCTTCTGGCAGGCGCTGGCCGACGCAGCCCGCGCCGAGGCCGAGGCCGCCGAGGCTGCCGCGGCCGCCGGCGCGGCGGCCGGGGACGCCGCGGCGCCGGCGCCCGCCCCGCCGGCGCCGTCGACGTCGACGTCGTCGACGACCCTCGCGAGCCCGTTCGTCATCTCACGAGGGCCCGCCCTGGCTCCTCCGGCGGTCCCGTAGGGAGGCCGACCGGAGGCCGGCCCGCCCGCCCATCGCCCGTTCCATCCGTGGCGATGCGGCGGGCGCGGCCCGGCGACCGCGCCGGCGCGGCGCGACCGTCAGGCGTGGGCGCGGATGGCGGCGGCCACCACCGCGCCCATGCCGTCCATCCCCCGGGCGTTGGGGTGCACCGGCGCCGCCGCGTTCACCGGGACCAGCGGCTCGACCCACCGGGTCGAACTGCTCCGGCAGGCGTCGCGGCCGATGCTCGGCGCGTAGACGTCGACGTACACGGCCCCGTTGGCGGCGGCCTGCTGGGCGATCATGGCGTTGAGCGCCTTCTCCGTCGACCGCAGGTACGTCACGTCGTTCCAGGCGATCGGCAGCGACGGCCAGCAGCCGTAGCCCGTGTCGGGCAGGATCGCCGGGTAGCCGACGACGAACACGTGAGCGTTCGGCGACCGCTGGCGGATGCCCTGGATCACCGCGGCCAGCTTGGGCGCCGTCGCCTGGATGCGCTGGGCGAGCTGGTCGACCCCGCCGGCGGTGTAGGTCGACCGGCACGGTGACGTCCAGGGCTCGAGCGTGGCGCACGACTCGAGGATCGACGAGAAGCCGATGTCGTTGCCGCCGATGCCGATCGTGACGACCGTCGTGTCCGCGGTGAGCCGGTCGAACTGCGGTGGGTTCGGCCCGGGCCACACACCCTGCTCACCGGTCATGTCGCCCGTGTCGGCCCCGCTGCAGCTGGCGTCCACGAACTGCGAGAAGCCGAGGGCTCGCTGCACCTCGGCGGGGTAGTCCTGATCGGAGCGCAGGCATCCCAGCGGTTGCAGCGTCTGGTTCGGGATGAGCGGGCCGGCGGTGTACGAGTCCCCCAGCGCCACGTAGCGGCCCGGCGTCTGCGCGCCTGCGGGCGCGGCGGAGGCCGCGAGCGCGGCGACCACCAGGGCGAGTGCCCCGGCGGTCGCGACGGCGGCCCGTGTGACAGGTCCGTGCAGGCGCGCGAGCGCGCCGCGGCTCGATGACATGGTTCCCCTCCCGGTCGGAGCAGCCACACCGCGACCGACCGACGACTGCACGTCGTGGCGCAACCCCGATGCGTGAGCTTTCCGCACTCTGAACCGGGCCAACCTGCTGTGTCAAGCGTCACATCCGAGGCCGCATCACCGGGGCCGCCGCCCGGGGGAGGCGCCCGCCCGATGGGCGGTCGGGACGACCGGATCCCTAGGCTGCGTTCAGGACCTCGACGCAGGAGACGCCCGTGGACCGCAGCACCCGGTTCCTCATCTCACGAGCCGCCGGTGCGGCCATCACCGCCGTGTCCCTGCGCCCACCCGGGCGCTTCGGCCCCCTCGCCCCGCTCGAGTTCGTGGTCGGCGTCCCCACCTCGGAGATGCCCCTCCACGTCGGTGCCCTGGGCGGGGCCCTGGCGCTGCTCCGGGGCCGTCGCGGCGGCGCCAGCGGATGGCGGGGCGCCGTCGGCGTCGGGTTGACGGCGGCGTCGGCGGCCGGGCTGTGGCAGCTCCACCGCGACGCCGTGGCCTCCGGGGACGTCCTCGAGCAGGCCCTCGTCGACGGCCTCGGGCCCGACTACCGGGCCGCGATCACCGAGCCCTTCACGCCCGCGCCGACGGCGCCCCTCACCCGGCGGTCGCTCCTGCTGCCCGCGTTCGCCCGGCGCTCCCGCTACACCGGCACCACCGGCCGCAACCTGTCCTACGGCGACGCCGGGGTGCGCAACACCCTCGACATCTGGAAGCGCACCGACCTGCCCGACGACGCGGGCGCGCCCGTCCTGCTCCAGGTGCACGGCGGTGGCTGGGTGGTCGGGCAGAAGGAGGGCCAGGCCCACCCGCTCATGGCCCACCTCGCCGACCGCGGCTGGGTGTGCGTCACGATCAACTACCGGCTCAGCCCGCGCGCCACCTGGCCCGACCACATCGTCGACGTGAAGCGGGCGCTGGCGTGGACGCGCCGGCACATCGGCGAGCACGGCGGCGATCCCGGCTTCCTCGCCATCACCGGAGGCTCGGCCGGCGGCCACCTGGCGGCCCTCGCCGCGCTCACCCCCGGCCTCGCCGCCTTCCAGCCCGGGTTCGAGGACGCCGACACCAGCGTCGCGGCTGCGGTGCCGTTCTACGGCGTCTACGACTTCACCAACCGGAACGGCGACGCCAACCCCCAGCTCGAGGAGCTGCTGCGCCGCCGGGTGCTCAAGACCACCCTCGACGACGACCGCGACTCCTGGGACCTGGCGTCGCCGATGAGCCACGTCCGGCCCGACGCCCCGCCGTTCTTCCTGCTGCACGGCACCAACGACACCGTCGTGCCGGTGGAGCAGGGACGGGCGTTCGCCGGCCTGCTGCGCGACGCCTCCGATCACCCCGTCGTCTACGCCGAGCTGCCGCGGGCCCAGCACGCCTTCGACGCGCTGCCGTCGGTGCGGGCCACGAACTGCTCGTACGCGGTCGAGCGGTTCCTGGCCGTGGTGCGCAGCCGTCACGGCGGCGCCACCCCGGCCGAGGCGGTGGGCGCCGACCGGGCCTGACCGGGCGCGCCGGCGAGCGTCGCTCGGGGCGGCGCTCGGTCGGCGCGGCGTCACCCGGCCGGTCGGGCGACCGCAGGCTGGTAGGTGCCGAAGCACCAGACGTTGCCCTCGGGGTCGCGGGCCGCGTACTCGCGCGAGCCGTACGGCTGATCGGTGATCTCCATGACGACCTCCGCCCCGGCGGCGACGGCCCGCCCGTAGTGGTCGTCGGGGTCGTCGACGACGAGGTAGAGGCACACCGGGCCGAGGTCGAACGGGCTGTCACCACCCCGCGACTCGCTGAGCATCACCGCACCGTTGGCCCAGCCGAGCGTGGCGTGGACGATGCGCCCACCCTCGTCGCGGGTGACCTCGCCGGGAACGAACCCGAAGGTCTCGGTCAGGTGGGCGATGGCGCGGTCGCCGTCCGCGTAGGTGAGCACCGGGTAGATGGTGGGGCGGGTCGTGTCGACGGTCATGACCCCAGCGTGCGCTCGCACCGGTGCGGGGTCTTGGACGAATGCGACCGGGGTCGCGGCGCCGGCGCCCGATCCGGCGGAGAGGCGGTGCCCGGCTCAGCCGGCCACGCCGCCGCCGTCGGGCAGGCGGTCGGCGACGTACTGCGACGGCGTGCAGCCGCCGAGGACGCGGAACTCGCGGACGAGGTGGCTGTGGTCGGCGTAGCCGCACGCCGCGGCCAGGTCGGCGATCGACCGCACCGGACCGGCGTCGAGCAGGTCGCAGGCGCGCCGGAAGCGCAGGACGCGCCCGGTCGCCTTGGGGGCGAGCCCGACCTCGGTGCGGAAGCGCACGCCGAAGTGGCGGCGGCTCCAGCCGATCTCGTCGGCCAACACGCCGACCGGCACGCGCCCGGCCGAGTGCTCGAGCTGGGCCCACGCCCACGAGACGGCGGGATCGGGGTCGGGGGCGCCGTCGAGCAGGCGCAGCAGCAACCGGTCGACGATCTCGAACCGCGCCGGCCAGTCGGTCGTCTCGGCCAGGCGCTCGGTGAGCTCGGACGCCGTCGGGCCGAGGAGGTCGTCGAGCGGCGTGCAGGCGTTGGCGACGTCGGGCGCGGCGCCGCCGAGCAGGCGTCCGGCGCCGATGGGTGTGAGGTCGATCTGCACGCCGTGCTGGTCGCCGTGGTGCTCGGTGAGGGCGTAGCCCTCGTGCAGACCGGCGACGAACGAGGTCAGCTGCGCCCCGCCGGACGGCGAGTGCGTCATCTCGACGAGGTCGAGCGGCGCGCCGAGGTTCACGATCATCGCCACGCGGCCGTTGGCCACCTCGCGCCGGCGGAAGGGCGCCGACGCGTCCTCGACGTACCCGCAGTAGGCGCCCGCGACGACGCCGGCGAGTGCCGGATGGGGGGCGCGGTGCACCATCGTCCACCGCGCAGACTCGCCGTCGTGGTGGGAGATGTCGGAGCTGGGCACGCTGTCGGAGCCCGGTTCGGTGACCGCCACGCCACCAGTTTGCCCACCGAGCGCCGGTCCACGGCCGTGCTTCCGGATTGAACGGTCGTTCGACGCTGTTGACAGACTGTTCACAGCCGCGGGCCGCTGGGGGTCGCGGCGGGGCCGTACGGTCCCGAGACGACCGGGCGCCGAGCCCGGAGCAAGGGGGTGCGCATGACCCGGCGACCACGCGCCGCCACCGACTCCGCCGGTCCGGGCTCCGCTCCGGACACGCGCCTGCGCCACCGCACCGTGCACGGCCACCGCCGGGCGTACCGGTCGGCGGGCTCGGGGCCCGCGGTGCTGCTGGTGCACGGCATCGGCGACAGCTCCGCGAGTTGGGAGCCGGTGATGGCCGACCTGGCGCGCGACCACACGGTGATCGCCCCCGACCTGCTCGGACACGGCGGCTCCGACAAGCCCCGTGCCGACTACTCGGTCGCGGCCTACGCCAACGGCATGCGGGACCTGTTGGCCGTCCTCGGCGTCGAGCGGGCGACCGTGGTGGGCCACTCCCTGGGCGGGGGAGTGGCCGCCCAGCTCGCCTACCAGCACCCGGAGCTGTGCGAGCGGCTCGTCCTCGTCGCCGGCGGCGGGGCGGGACGCGACGTCGCGCCGGTGCTCCGGCTCGCCTCGGCGCCGCTCGCCGAGGTCTTCCTCGCCCCGGTGCGCTGGCCGGTCGTCCGCCCGCTCGCCCGCGCCACGCTGGCCGCGCTCAGCCTCGTCGGCGACGACCTCGCCCGCGATCGCGAGCACGTCGACCGCGTGCTCTCGACCCTGGCGGACGGCCCGTCGCAGGTGGCGTTCAGCCGCACCCTCCGCTCGGTCGTCGACTGGCGGGGCCAGGTCGTGACGATGCTCGACCGCTGCTACCTGGCCGCCGAGGTGCCGACGCTCATCGTGTGGGGGGCGCGTGACGGCGTGATCCCCGTCGCCCATGCGCACCGGGCGCACGAGGCGATGGCCGGCAGCCGCCTCGAGGTCTTCCCCGATGCCGGCCACTTCCCCCACCACGCCGACCACGAGCGGTTCGTGGGGCTGCTGCGGGAGTTCGTCGCCGGCACCGAACCGGCGAGCCACGACCCCGAGCGGTTCCGGGCCCTGCTGCGCGACGGCGCCCGGCGCGCCGACGTGCGCCCCCCTCCGGTCGACGAGGCCCCGCGGATC
>Ga0111539_10002977_pt1 | contig 22469 bp, 21 predicted proteins | sample RhiMethybrSRZTD1_FD_79667 | JGI IMG/M metagenome (GOLD analysis project Ga0111539, IMG submission 79667) | Populus rhizosphere microbial communities from Tennessee, USA - Rhizosphere MetaG P. TD hybrid SRZTD1 (version 2) (version 2) | ecosystem: Host-associated > Plants > Roots > Rhizosphere >...
CGCGCGCCGACAGCACGATGACCGGCGTCCGGTTGCCCGAGCCGCGCAGCCGGCTCAAGACGTCGAGACCGTCGATCCGGGGCAGCGAGAGGTCGAGCAGGATGAGGTCGGGCCGCTCGGCGACGACCGCCTCGGCCACCTTGTCTCCCTCCGCCACCACCGACGAGGTGTACCCCTCGAGGCGGAGGTTGAGGGCCAGGCCGGTCGCAATTGCGACGTCGTCCTCGACCACCAGGATATGCCCGCTCATTGGCCGGCCTCTGGCACCGCCCGTCCGCGCGGCAGCCGGATGCGGAACTCGGCGCCCTCGCCCGGCCGCGAGTTGAGGGTGAGCCGGCCACGATGGGCGCGCACCACCGCGCGCACGATCGCCAGGCCGAGCCCGCTGCCGCGCCGACCGCTGGCTTCGGCCGCCTCGCCGCGCTCGAACTCGTCGAAGATGTGGCGCTGCTCGTCGCGGCTGACCCCCGGGCCGTTGTCGCGCACCGCGATCTCGACGTGCCGTTCGGTCCCGTGCGCCGACAGCTCGATGCGCCGGCCGGCGCTCGGGGTGTACTTCCAGGCGTTGATGACCAGGTTGGCCACCGCCTGGGTGAGCGCCGTGCGGTCGCCGCGCACCGACAGGTCGTGCTCGAGGTCGAGCGCGACGTCGACCGGCTCGGTCAGGGTGGCGGCGTCCACCGCGGCGAGCGCGTCGCGGATGACGTCGTCGAGATTGACCGGGTGGGAGTCGAACTCGTGCTTGCGGTGCGCCTGCAGGCGCGACAGCTGGAGAAGCCGCTCGAGCAGGCTGTCGAGCCGCCGCACCTCCTGATCGAGCAGCTGCAGACACTGCCGCTTCTCCGCCGGATCGGTCAGCCGGTCGTCGCGCAGGGTGTCGAGGAACATCAGGATCGAGGTGAGCGGCGTGCGGAGCTCGTGCGACACCAGCGACACGTAGTCATGCTGAAAGCGCGCGACCTCGGCCCCGCGACGCACGAAGATCGACCCCAGGATGTATCCGGTGAGCGAGGTGGTGCAGAAGGCCAGGAAGAGGACGCCGATCACCACGGCGGCCGTTCCGCGCCCGGTGGCGAGCAGCACGATCCCGAGCCCGATCATGAGCACCGTGGGGACGAGCGTCGCCAGCACCAGGATGAGCTGGGCTCTCCTCAGCTGAACCGCAGCCGGCGCGACGAATCGACTCACGCCGCTGAGTTTACTTGTTCAGCGGCGCTCGGGCGATTGCACCGGCTGGGGCGGCGGCGCGGCGCCGGCGATCACCGCCGGCTGCCGGGCGGCGCGGGTCTCGCCGCGCACCACGTGGCGGGGAGCGACCCGGACGTCCCACACCAGGCCGAGCAGCCGGAGGACCATCAGAAAATAGAACGCGACGTCGATCTCGTACCAGCGGAAGCCCTGGTTGGCCGCCGACTGGTAGTGGTGGTGGTTGTTGTGCCAGCCCTCGCCGGTGGTAACGAAGATGGCGAGGAACCAGTTGTTGCGCGAGTCGTCACTGGTGGCGTACCGCCGCCGCCCGAACATGTGGTTGAGCGAGTTGACCGTGAAGGTGCCGTGCCAGAGGAGCACGGTCGACACGAAGAAGCCCCACAAGAGGACGTGCCAGCCGCCGACCGCGAGCAGGGCGAGCGCCAGGAGGAGCGGCGGCACCAGGTTGAACCGCTCGAGCAGCCGCAGCTCCGGATAGGCGGTCAGATCCTTCACCCGGCTCTCGTCGACCTTGTCGCGCTCCGGGTTTTCCTCGACCACCCAGCCGACATGCGAGAACCAGAGGCCGTCGAGCACCGGCGAGTGGGTGTCGCCGGGCTGATCGGAGTACTTGTGATGCCGGCGGTGGTGACCGGCCCACCAGAGGACGCCCTTCTGCGCGGTCGTGTTGGCCACGACCGCCATGACGAACTGGAACCAGCGGGAGGTCTTGAAGGTGCGGTGCGAGAAGTAGCGGTGATACGCGATGCTCACCCAGACCATGCGGCCGGCGTAGAAGGCGGCCGCCAGGGCGAGCCCGCTCCAGGAGAATCCGGTCAGCGCCACCCCGAGGATGGCGACCAGGTGAATGCCCCAGAAGGGCCAGCTCCCGGGGTGGAAGAACCGCCGCAGGAACGGGCGGTGGCTCCGGTTGGAGGACTCCATGAGGTTCACACTACGAACTCCCCCGTCAGCGGTCAGTCAGACATCGGTCAGGAGATGGTCACAATCCCGTCATCACGCGCACATGCGACCCCCCTGCCACACGTGATAGCTTCGGTCGCTCACTCGCTCGCGACCCGCGCCCGCGGGCAGGAGGTGATCATGAAGTACCGGCAACTTGGGCAGAGTGGTCTCCGGGTCTCCGAGCTGTGTCTCGGCGCCATGACCTTCGGCGAGGCGGACGCGACGTCGTTCATGCACGGCATCGGCGCCGACCAGGAGACCTCCTTCGCCATCATGAACCGGGCCCTCGACGGCGGTTGCAACTTCTTCGACACCGCCGACGTCTACGGCCAGGACGGCCTGAGCGAGCGCGTCATCGGTGCCTGGTTCGAGCGCGACCGCCGCCGCGACGAGGTGGTGCTGGCGACCAAGTTCCGCTTCACCATGGGCAGCGGGCCCAACCGGAGCGGCGCGTCGCGCTACCGGATCGTGCGCTGCTGCGAGGACAGCCTGCGCCGGCTCAAGACCGATCGCATCGACCTCTACCAGGTCCACAGCCCGGACATGACGACGCCGGAGGAGGAGACCCTGCGCGCGCTCGACGACCTGGTGCACGCCGGCAAGGTGCTCTACATCGGGGCGTCGAACTACCAGGGCTACCGGCTGACCGAGAGCTGGTGGCTGAGCGAGACCCGCCGCCTCCAGCGCTACGTCTCGCTGCAGTCGAGCTACAGCCTGGTCGCGCGCGAGCTCGAGCGCGAGGGAGTGCCGGTCTGCCGCGACAAGGGCATCGGCATCATGGCCTATTCGCCGCTGGCGGGCGGATTCCTGACCGGCAAGTACCGCAAGGGTCAGGAGCCGCCGGCCGGGACGCGGCTCGACAAGTACCGCGAGCGGTTGACCCGCTACGACACGCCGCGCCACTGGGCCATCCTCGACGCCGTCACCGCCATCGCCGAGGGGCTCGGCGCGGCGCCGAGCGCGGTGGCGCTCGCCTGGGTGCTCACCCGGCCGGCGGTCAGCACCGTCCTGTTCGGCGCCCGCAGCGTGGCGCAGGTGGACGACAACCTGAAGGCGTCGGAGGTCTCCCTCTCGCCGGCGCACATCGCGCAGCTGAACGAGGCGTCGGCCTGGGAGGTCGGCTACCCGTACGACTTCATCGGCCGCGTCTCGGACGGCCGCTGGTGAGCGCGCGGCTGCGCCCGGTCGTCCTCGCGGCGGCGGCGCTCGCCCTGGCCGCCTCCGCCTGCGACAAGGAGGGCGACGAGGAACCTGGCTCCGGCGAGAGCTGGCCGGGCGCCAGCGCCGCCGACATCGCGCGCGCCCTCGAGAGCGTACCGGAGGGGGCGGTGGCGGTCGGCATCATGTCGGCGCCGCGGCCGTTCTGGAGCTACCTGCTCGACAGCGCATTCCTGCCGATGTCGGCCGACGCGCGCGCCGCGATGGACCGCGACCTGCGCGCCGTGCTGGGCGGCCAGCTCGGGCTCGATCTGTCGAAGTCGCGTGCCGCGATCGGGTTTGTCCTCTACCCGGCGGGCGGTGCGGCGGTCATGCGCGACGTCGGCGGGGCGCTCAAGGGGGCCTCGGGCGACGAGCCGCTGGTGGTGGACGGCGACCTGGTCGCCGGGCATCGCGGCGACATGCTGGCGATCGGCCTCGATCCGGCGGTGCGCGCCGCGCTCGATGTCGCGGGCGGCAAGCAGAAGAGCCTGGCGGCCGCCCACCCGGAGCTCGCGAAATGGATCGCGGAGCAGGGCACCGGCAGCTGGGTACTCCTGGCCGGCGCCCCCGCCGCCGCGCCGGTGCCGGAGCCGTTCTCCCGGATCGAGCGGGTCGCGCTGGTGGTCGGGCCGGGGCGCGCGCGCCTCGCCGCCGAGGGAGATCCGGCCGCGCTCGCGGCCCTCGGCAAGCAGCTCGAAGTCGGCATGGCCAAGGCGATGGCCGAGCTCGAGTCGATGAAGTCGTCGGCCATGAAGGGAGAGCTGCCCGGTGTCCTGGCGGCCGCCTCGGTCTACCAGTACCACCAGATGAAGAACCTGGCGGCCCGGGTGCGGCCGAAGGTCAGCGGCAAGCGGCTCACCATCGAGGTCCCCATCGACCTCGGCAACAACGCCATGGTCTTCGTCGCCGTCGTCGGCGTCCTGGCGGCGGTCGCCATCCCCGCCTTCATGAAGTACATGAAGAAGTCGGAGGCGATCCCCGAGCCGCCGGCGGCGATCCCGGCCGAGCCCGCGCCCGCGCCGGCGCCGCCCGGCGCACCGGCCGGGGACGGTGCCCAGACCCAGCCGTTCTGACGCGCACGACTACTGGCAGACCTCGGCGTCGGCGCAGCAGTCGCCGTAAGTCTCGCATTCGGAGTCGCACCAGCAGCCGTAGGGCGCCACCGACTCGCAGCTGTCGGCCGGCGAGCTGCAGCCGCAGTCCTGGGCGCAGTTCGCGTCGCTCTCGTCATCGCTGCACTCGCCGTCGCCACAGGGGCTGGCGCCGTGCTCGCACCGGCTGCAATCGCCGATTCCCACCTGGCACTTGGTGAGCTTCCACCAGCTGCACACCTCGGTGCAGGCGCCGCAGTCGGTGGCGCAGCTGAAGCAGGTCTCGCCGTCGCCGCCGTCGCACAGGCCGTCGGCGTCGCAGGCCAGATCGACCGCGCTGTCGCAGAAGACCCCGACGTCGGCCCACGACTGCCGGATCGCCGTCACCTGGTCGGACGCCAGGCCGAGGGCGCGCGCCGCATCGACCGTTCCCTGGCATCCCTGGGAGAAGTCGGCCTCGGAGGTCCAGTAGCCCGCGTTGGCCAGGTACCAGACCCGCCCCATCGCGCGCACGGCCGCGACCACCGACGAGCCGACCGCGGCCTGGCGACCCACTGCCAGGCAGAAGGCCTTGTTGCCGATGCCGCTCGACAGGTGCACGTCGGTTCCGCCATCGAAGTCGCGCGCGTGATCGATCGAGTGGCCGTCGGCAGGCGGATCGCACATGAAGCGGAGGGCGGGGCCGTCCCGCACCACGTCCTCGCCGACCAGGAAGTCGGCGGTCCCCGGGTCGAAGTAGTACTCGGCCACCGCGCCGGCGACGTCCGAGAAGGACTCGTTCAGCCCGCCGGAGGCGCCGTAGTAGGTGAGGTTCGAGTGGAACTCGGTGAAGCCGTGGTTGATCTCGTGGGCGACGACGTCGAGGCCGCCAGGCAGCGGATAGAACTTGTCCCCGCCGTCGCCGTAGGTCATCTGCTCGCCGTCCCAGTAGGCGTTGGCCAGGTCCTCGTCGTAGTGGACGCGGCTGACGATGTGGTAGCCCTTGTCGTTGATCGAGTCGTGACCCATCCACTCCTGCATCACGCGGAGGGTGATCTCGGCGAACCCGTGGGCGTCGTTGATGGCGGCGTCGCCGATCGGGTCGAGTGGGCCGTGGACCACCTCGCCGCCCTCCTCCTGGTGCTTCATGTCGAGCGTGACGAGCCTCCGGGTGTCCATCTCGAACTCGCGGTGCTCCGACTCGACGTCGAGGGCGGCGGTCCAGCTGCGCGGCACCTTCTCGTTGCCTCCCGGGCCGGAGGCCTGCTCGCTGGCGAGGCCGTCGTGGCGCGCGAGCGTCTCGCCGCTCGCGGCGTCGACCAGGTAGAACCACCGGCCGGCCGGCACGCCACGCTGCGCCGGGTGGCGGAGCTCGATGTCCCAGACCAGGGTCGCGCCGCCCTGGTCGCCGCCCGGCCGGATGGCGAGCCGGCTCGCCGCGCGGCTGTATTCGACGGCGGCGGGCGCGGCCAGCATGGCGCGGTGGTCGAGGGTGGCAATCTCCACTGCCTGTTCGCCCGTCACCTCGGGGACGACCTCGAAGCCCTCGAGCCCCCGGGTCACGGTGCCGCCGTAGCCGAGGAAGGTGGTGTCGTCGGCGTGGACGGCGATCTCGGAGCCGAGCACCGGCACCCCGCGGTGGGTCTCCCCGAGCCGGACGTGCTGCAAGGTGTCGGCGCCGGTCGCGACCGACAGGACGACCAGCTCCTCCTCGCTCGACAGCCCCAGGTCGGCGTCATCCAGATAGGTCACGGCGGCGGGGCCGATCTCACCGGCGACCTGCGCGAGCCCCACCTCGAGGTGCCAGACCGGCTCGGTGACGATCGGCGCCGGGGCGGACGCCTGGCCGCAGGCGGCGGCCAGGACGGTCGCGAGTGTGCTCTTGCGCATCGATGCCTCCCGCCCGGGGCGAGTGCACGGTGCGTTCCACGGCCGGCGCGCGGCAGGCGACGGGGATTGCGGCGCGCCCCCTGGGGAGGCGGCTCCTCGAGTGCAAACCGGTTGTCGTGACGGCGATCGCGCGCCGCTGGGGACAGCCATCCTTGCGCGCCACCGGCGCCACCGAGCCGCAGCTGTTGCCGGGGGCGCGGCAGCCGCAGTCCTGACCGCAGCTGGCGTCGCTCTCGCTGGCGCCGCAGACGCCGTCCCCGCAGCTGCCGCTGCCGCCGCACTGGGTGCAGTCGCCGATCCCGAGCGTGCACTTGGCGCGCTGCCAGGGGCCGCACGTTTCGGTGCAGGCTTCGCAGTCGGCGGCGCAGCTGAAGCAGGTCTCGCCGGCGGCGGCGGGGGCCGCTGAAGTGCAAGCACCGTTCCCGCAGCGAGATCAGCCCTTCGCGCCCGGCGCGCCGGGCGGCGGCGCCTCGGGACCGGCGCTCGGCGGCCGCTTGATCTTCATCTTCTCGTCGATGCCCTTGAGGACCTCGATCTTGACCCCGTCCGACAGCCCGACCTCGACCGGCCGCTTCTCGAACTTCTGCTCGCCGACCTCGACCTCGACGAACGGTTTCTTGTCGGGGTCGAACTGGAGCAGGCTCTCGTTGATGGCGAGCACCTGGTGGCGGCGGTCGAGCACGATGTCGGCGTTGGCGCTGTAGCCGGCGCGGATGAAGATCTTCTTGTTCTCGATCGGATCGATGCGGGCCTTGATCTCGAACTGGATGGCGCCCTCGACCGCGACCCCCTTGGGGGCGATGTACTCGAGGTGGCCCTCGACCTTCTCCTTCTCGATGGCGCCCACCACGATCTCGAGGTCCATGCCGGTCTCGATCTTGCCGACCTCCGACTCGTCGACCTTGCCCTGGAAGATCATGTCGTTCATGTCGGCCACCAGCGCGATGGTGGTGCCCGGGTTGAAGTTGTTGGTCTCGGTCACCGAGGTGCCCTCCTTGACCGGCACGTCGATCACCATCCCGTCCGCCTCGGACAGGACCACGTTCGAGACCTTGTTCGATCCCTTGGCCGCACCCGACTTCACCAGCTGCAGGTTGCTCGACGCCGAGCTCAGCTCCTGCTTGCGCAGCTCGAACTCGAGGCGGTACCTGGCCAGCTCGGTCTCGGAGATGAGCTGCTGCTTGAAGAGCGTCTCGTAGCGGGCCAGCTCCTTCTTGGCGTTCTCGAACCCGATGCGCGCCGCGTTCACCCCGGACTCGGCCGAGTTCAGGTTCACCATGTTCGGGATGATCTTGATGCGCGCGATCTCCTGACCGGTCTTGACGTCGTCGCCCGGCTGCACCAGCAGCTTCTCGATGACGCCCGAGATGCGTGGCTTGATCTCGATCTCGCGACGCGGCACCAGCGAGCCGGTCGCCACCGTCTTCTTGACGATATCGGTGCGGAACGGGCTCTCGGTCGCGAAGGTGACCGGCTCGGCCTGCGACTTCTTGTAGAGGAACAGGAGGGTGCCGCCGAACAGCAGCACCAGGAGGCTTCCGATGGCGATGGGGACGACTTTTCTCATAGCTCTGCCCGCAAGGCTTCGACAGGGGGAATCCGGGCCGCGTGCCGCGCCGGGATGAGCCCGGCGAGCGCCCCGGAGACTACCAGGATCACGACGGAGACGATCGCGACGCTGAAATCGACCTCGGGGCGCGCCAGCGGCCCGTCCGGCGGCACCACCACCGAGAAGGCCTCGAGGAGCGCGACGCCGGCCACCAGTCCGAAGTAGCCGGCGATGGTGGTGAGCACGACCGACTCCTGCACCACCGTGACGACGATGGCGGACGGCGGCGCGCCGAGCGCCTTGCGCACGCCGATCTCCTTGGTCCGCTCCTTGACCGAGATGAGCAGGATGTTCGAGACCCCGAGCACGCCGGCCAGGAGCGTCATGACGCCGATGAACCAGGTGATGAACTCGATACCCATCATGATGCGGTGAATCTTGCCGAACTCCTTCGCCGCGTTGAACGAGCCAAAGGCTTCCTTGTCGTCGGGATGGATCTTGAGCCGCGCCGCCAGCGCGATGCGCACCTGGTCCTCGACCTGCTCGGCCGGCAGGTCGGGGTCGACCGTCATGGCGAAGAAGCCGACCTCGTTCTGGAGGTTGTAGGCCTGCTGCGCGGTGGTGAACGGGATCATGATCGTCTGGCTCTGCTTGTCCCCCTCGTCCCCCTCGCCGGTCGGCTTGAAGACCCCGACCACCTGGAACCAGACCCCGCCGATGCTGATGTGGCCGCCGATCGGGTTCTCGTCGGGGCGGAACAGGACGTCGCGCACCTGGTTGCCGATGACCGCCACCTTGCGCCGGTCGCGGATGTCGAGCGGGTCGACGAAGCGCCCCGCCAGCATCTCCATGTTCATGATGCGGGTGAACTGCGGGAAGTCGCCCATCACCGCGAAGTTGCCGGTCTCGTTGCCCCGCGTGACGTTGAGGTTGTTGGGCCAGCCGCCCACCCGGATGCGCGGCGCCAGCACCTCGATGCCCGGCACCTTGGCCAGCGCCTCGCTCTCGGCGTTGGTGAACTTGGTCCAGCGGCCCGGCTGCATCCCCTGATACGGCATGGTCGTGCGGCCGCCCCAGACGTAGACGCTGTTGGTGGCGAAGCCGCCCATCTGCTTGGCGACGCCGGTCTTGAGGCCGCGCGCGAAGGCGACCGCGCAGACCAGCATCAGGATGCCCCAGCCGACCCCGAGCGCGGTGAGCGTGGTGCGCAGCTTGTTGCGCGACAGCGTCGCCCAGATCTCGAGCCATTTATCGAGGTCGAACATGGACTGGTGCCTACTCGTCTCGCAGCGCCTCGATCGGGTTGATGCGGGCGGCCCGCCAGGCGGGGAAGAAGCCGGCCAGGGTGCCGGCGATGACCAGGAGGATGGTGGCGGCGAAGGCGATGCGGAGGTCGACCGTCGGGTCGCGGATGATGTCCGACGGGATGTAGCGGCGCGCGATCTCGACGAAGGTGACGCCGCCGACCAGCCCGAGGTAGCCGGCGACCCCGGTCAAGACCAGCGCCTCCTGCGTGATCATCGACAGGATGGCGCGCGGCGGCGCGCCGAGCGCCTTGCGCACGCCGATCTCGCGGGTCCGCTCCTTCACCGCGATGAGCATGATGTTCGACACCCCGACGATGCCGGCCAGGATGGTCAGGCCGCCGACCACCCAGACGAACAGCTGGATCATGAGGATGATGGTCGCGATGTCCTCGAAGCGCTCGAGGTTGTTCCACATGCGCAGCGCGCGGGCGTCCTCGGGATCGAAGTTGTGGCGCTCGGCCAGGAGCGCCCGCACCTGCTTCTCGATCCTCATGCTCTCGCCCAGGCCGGCGTTGCCGACGGTGAACATGATCATGTCGACGTGGTTGGCCCCGCCGAACGCCATCTGCGCCGTGGTGATGGGCAAGAAGATCTTCTTGCGCTCTCCCTCGCCACCCTCGTCGTGGAACACGCCGATCACCTGGAACTGGATCCCGCCGACCGCGATCCACTGACCGAGCGGCTGCTCGCCCGGGGCGAACAGGAAGTCGCGCACCTCGTCGCCGATGACGGCCACCTTGGTCCGGTTGGCGATGTCGAGGTCGTTCAGGTAGCGCCCGGAGATCATGATCGTGTTCTCGAGGACCTGGTGATCCGGGTGGACCGTGCGGATGTCGAACGAGGTGGTCTTGGCGCCGCGCGACACCGTGCTGGCCGGCGGGAAGTAGCGCGAGGTGATCTTGTCGACCCCGGGGACCCGCTTGATCTCCTCGTAGTCCTCGTCGGTGAACTTGAGGAAGCGGCCCGGCTGGTGGCCCTGCCACGGCTTCGAGGTCTGCCCCGGGATGATCCAGATGCTGTTGACCGCGTCGTCGCGTAGCTCGTAGACGACGTTGTTGTGCAGGCCCTTGCCGAAGGCGAGCAGGGCGACCAGCATGAAGATGCCCCAGGCGACCGCCAGACCGGTCAGCGCGGTGCGCAGCTTGTTGCGCCGCACCGTGCCCCAGATCTCCTGCCAGAGGTCGAGATTGAACATCGCGCCGCCCTCGCCCTCAGTTGGCGCCCTCGACCACCACGCCGTCGCGCAGCCGGATGGTCCGGTCGGTCCGCGCGGCGATGTCGTGCTCGTGGGTGACCACCAGGATGGTGATGCCGCTCTGGTTGATCTCGCGGAGGAGCTCCATCAGCTGGTACGAGGTCTCGGTGTCGAGCGCGCCGGTCGGCTCGTCGGCCAGGATGAGCTTCGGCTTGCCGATGAGCGCGCGCGCGATGGCGACCCGCTGCTTCTGCCCGCCGGACATCTCGCTCGGCAGGTGGGAGGCCCAGTCGCGCAGCCCGACCCGCTCGAGGTACTCCATGGCGATCCGGTTGCGCCGCCGCCTGGGCACCTTCTGGTAGTAGAGCGGCAGCGCCACGTTCTCGACCGCGTTCTTGAAGCCGATGAGGTTGAAGGACTGGAAGACGAACCCGATGAAGCGATTTCGGTAGCCGGCCGACTGGCGCTCCGACAGGCCGCGCATCAGGTGATCCTCGAGGAAGTAGCTGCCCGAGTCGTAGCCGTCGAGCAGCCCGAGGACGTTGAGCAGGGTCGACTTGCCGGAGCCGGACGATCCCATGATGGAGACCAGCTCGCCCGCCTCGACCTCGAGGTCGAGGTCCTTGAGGACGTGCAGGGCTCCCTTGCCCATGCGGTACGACTTGTTGAGCTTTTGCAGCCGGATCATCGGAGGAAGTTTCAGTCCTAGCACTAGTGGGCGTCGTCGTCGTAGTGCTCCTCGACCGTGGCGAGGATGTCCTTGACGTCGATGAGGCGCAGGCGCTCGTCCCAGGGCACCTTGACCCCGGCGTCCTTGCGGAACAGGACCTTCGCCCCGTGTGGCACGCCTGACACGTTCTCGGCCGGCTCCTCGGTGGTCGGCTTGTCCCGCGCCACCTCGATGACCTTGCCGAACAGCGCCTCGTCGTGCTGCTCCTTGGCCCCGGCCGGCAGGTAGAGGCCGGCGTCGGTGCGGTCCTCCTCCTTCATGATGCTGACCAGGACCCGGTAGCCAAGGGGGAGGATCAGCCGGTGCAGTCTGCGCTTTGGGGCCTCCACTTGGCCCCGGAGCATACGATGTTATCCTTGCAGTTCAATCGAATGCGTGTCCCGGCCCTCGCCCTCGCCGCGCTCGCAGTCGGCTGCGGCGGCGGCCCGGCGACGCCTCCCCACGGGCCGCACCACGACCCGGTCAACTCTCCGGAAGCGAAGAGCAAGTGCCCGGCGGAGTGGAAGGCCGCCAAGCAGGCGCGCGAGGCGCTGCTCGGCGCGATGGACGACGAGCGCCGGCGGAGCGCGGCGGCCGACGCGGTCCTGGCGCAGGCCCGCTGCGAGCACGCGGTGTTCGAGAAGTGGATGATCGACGCCGGCTCGCAGCAGATCATGGCCGCCGAGCTGCGCGCGGCGCGCGTCCAGTACCTGACCGCGAAGACCCTCTACGACGAGTCGGCCGGCTACCATGTCCGGCCGAGCGAGATCGGCGCCCACGCGCTCGCCGCCCAGCTCCACCTCGCCTTCGTGCGCAAGCTGGATCGCCTGCCGGTCCCGGTCGACCTGCACGATCCGGCGGCGCGCGCCGGCTTCCGCGGCGACATGCGCGCGCTCATGTCCACCTTCGAGATCGAGGCCGCGCTGGCGGCCGCGCGCGCCCTCGATGCCGCCGGCGGCGAGACCGGCAGCGCGGTGGACGAGTGGCTGCGCTCCTCCTGTCAGATCCTGGCGACGCTCGATCCGGACAGCCGGGCCGGGTACCCGATCTGCCGCAACGCTGGCGGCAGCTGATGCCCTTCCGGCGCGCGCTCCTGATCGCCGCCGCGCTCGGCTGTGGCTCGGACGACGATGGCAAGAGCGCGGTGCCTCCGGTGCGTGCCGCCGAGGCCGACCCGGCGCCGCGCCCGGCGGCGGTCGTGACCGATGCGGCGGCGCCCGAAGCGCCGCGCGATCGCGGACCGGAGCACGTGGTGTTCGACCTGACCGACAACCGCCTGCTGGCCCACGTCTACCAGGGCGGGGGGCTCTGGGCCGACGCCGGCTCCGCCTCGTTCGCCCGCTACGCACGCCCGGGCGGCGAGAAGGTCGGCTGGCAGCTCCTGCGCCGGCGGGCCGGCGCGCGGGTGGCCGTGCTGCGCCAGCGCGGCTCGCTCATCGTGCCCCTGCGCGAGGAGGAGGCGGCGCGGGCAAGCGGCTCGATCTCGCTGGCGGTGCATGCGGCGGCGCCCGGCTCCCTGGCAGTGGCGGTCAACGGGGCGGCGGCCGGCGCCGCGCGGGTGGCGCGCGGCTGGCAGCTCGCCACCGTCGATGTGCCGTCCGGGGCCCTGGTGGCCGGTGAGAACCAGATCTCCTTCGACGCCGGCAAGCAGGCGCTGGCGGTGGCCTGGGTCCAGATCGGCGGCGACCCGCTGGCCGCCGAGCCGGCCCACGCCGCGCCGCCCCCCTTCTACGACCGCGAGTCTCGCGCGCTGTCGGTGGGTGGCGGCCAGTCGCTGGTCTACTACCTCTATGTGCCGGAGCAGGCGGCGCTCATCGCCGAGGTGCCGGAGGGGGCGTCGGGCGACGAGCCCGAATGCCGGGTGGCCGTGCGCGTCCGCTCGCAGGGCGCCGAGGTGAACGGAGAGCTCGCGGGCGAGGCGCGGCTGGATCTCGATCCGCTCGCCGGCCAGGTGGCACGCGTCGCGCTCGAGGCGCGCGGCTGCGCGCGGGCGCGGGCCCTCCTGCGCGGCGCGGCGCTGGTGGTGCCTGGCGCGGCGCCGGTGCGCGCGAGCGGGCCGCCGCCTCGCCACGTGATCCTCTGGATCATGGACACGCTGCGCGCCGACCGCATCCGGCCGATCGCGCCGGACGCGCGGCCCGAGGTGCCGGCCCTCGAGCGGCTGGCCGCCGAGGGGGCCGTGTTCCGGCACGCCTACGTGCAGGGGAACGAGTCGCAGACCTCGCACGCGTCGATCTGGACCTCGCTCTATCCGGCGACGCACGGCGTGCGGACGGCGGGCAACGGCGGCACCTACCGGCTGGCCGGGCGGTTCGACACCGTCGGGCAGCTGGCGCGCCGCGCCGGGCTGAGGCCGATCGGCGTGACCGCCAACGGGATGATCACGGTGTCGGGCGGCTACGCGCGCGGCTTCACCACCTTCGTGAACTTGATGAAGGAGCGCAACCCGGAGCGGCGCAACGGGTTCGTGCCGGGGCGCCGCATCCTCGAGCGCGCGCGCCGGCAGATGGGCGACACCTGGCGCGATCCCTTCTTCCTGTTCGTCGGCACCATCGACACCCACAAGCCGTGGGTCGGCCACGAGCCGTGGCTCAGCAAGTACGACCCGGAGCCGTACAGCGGCGTGTTCTCCACCTCCGCGTGGCCGGGCGATCTCGGGATCAAGCCGGGATCGATGGCCTGCACCCGGGTGCCGGCGCCGCGCGACCTGGTGCGCATCAGCGCCATCTACGACTCGGACGTGAGCTACCAGGACAGCGTGCTCGGCGAGATGCTCGAGGTGCTGGAGGCGCAGGGCATCGCAGACGACACGATGATCATCGTGACCGCCGACCACGGCGAGGAGCTGTGGGAGGTGGGGCGCTGCGGGCACGGGGCCTCACTGCGCGAGACGCTGGTGCACGTCCCGCTGCTGGTCCGCTATCCGCCGCTCATCCCGCCGGGTACGATCGTCGAGGAGGGAGTGGATGCGCTCGACATCCTGCCGACCCTGGCCGACGCGCTGGGCGAGCCGCCGCCGGCGCGCGCGCAGGGTGACTCGCTGGTCTCGCTCGCCCAGGGGCTCGGGCGCGGCTACCCGCGGCCGTCCTACGCGTCGCAGTACGAGTACGCCCACGCGATGCGGGTGGGCGGCTGGAAGATCTGGCTGGGCCGGGATGGCTCGACACGGCTCTACGACCTGGCGGCTGACCCGGGCGAGAAGGAGCCGGTCGCCGGTCGGCCGATCGAGCGCCGCTTCATGAGCGACCTCCTCCACATGTTCCTGGCCAACCGGCTGCGCTGGAACAAGCGGCGCTGGGGGGTGGTGTCGAACATGAGCCAGCTGGCGGCCGACGAGCTCGACGGGGTGGGGGTGCGCCGATGAGGAGCCGGATGGCCGCGCTGGCGCTGGCCGCGTCGTGCAGCCAGCCCGCCTCGCCGGCCGGGCCGCGCGAGGGCGGCGGAAGCGGCGGCGCCCTGGCGGCGCGCGCTGACGCCGGGCCGCTGGTGGCTTCGCCGGCATCGGGTGCCGCTCCGGTCGGCTTCCTCAAGGGATCGACGCACGTCCACACCGCGTACTCGGGCGACAGTCACACGCCGATCGACGACGTGGTCGGCTGGTACGTCGCGCACGGCTACGACTTCATCGTGCTGACCGACCACAACCGGGTCACCGGCTACAGCGGCGACGCGCCGCTGGTGGTGCTGCGCGGGATCGAGCTCACCCACAACCCGGCGCGCTGCGATCCGCCGCCGCCCGAGCCGGACGGCAAGTGCCGCATCCACGTCAACGGCATCGACCTCACCGCCGCGGCGGCCGCAGCCGAGGCCGCGGGCAGGCCGCCGGCGCTCGAGTGGAAGAACGGCTCGAGCGAGCTGCGGGTCGACATGTACCAGGCCGCCTTCGACAAGACCCGCGAGCTGGGCGGGCTCATCCAGGTCAACCATCCGACCTGGCACTGGGGGGTGGACGGCGCGCTGCTCGCCGAGCTGGGCCGGCGCGGCGCCATCCTGGTCGAGGTCGCCAACATGGGCTTTCCCCGGTGGAGCGCGGGGGATGGCAAGCACGCCTCCGCCGAGGCGGTGTGGGACGACGCGCTCGGCCGCGGCGCGCTCATCTGGGGAGTCGCCTCCGACGACGCGCACGACTACGACGATCTCGCCGCCGAGCGGCAGGCGGCCGGCGCGCGGGTCTACCCGCCCGGCACCGGCTGGGTGATGGTGCGGGCAGCGCGCAGCGCGGAGGCGATTCGCGCGGCCCTCGAGCGCGGCGACTTCTATGCGTCCACCGGCGTGACGCTCGAGCGGGCCGAGGTGCTCGACGGCGCGCTCGACGTGTCGGTGGCGGCGGCCAGCACCGGGCGGTACGACATCAGGTTCATCGGGCCGGGCGGCGCGGTGCTCGATCGGGTGGCCGGGCGGTCGGCCAAGTTCTCGCTCCATCGGCTGGCCTCCGGCTACGTGCGCGCGGTGGTGACGCGCGACGACGGCGCCCGGGCCTGGGTCCAGCCGGTCTGGGTCCGGTGAGCTCGAGCTCGCTCGAGGCGATCGGCTGGCGGCCCGAGCTGGCCGGCGCGCTGGCCGGCAGCGGCGATGAGCTCGCGGCGGCCCGGGTGGTGCTGGTCGAGCGCGGCGCCTATCGCATCAGCGACGGCGACGGCGAGTCGGCCGCGGTGGTGACCGGCCGGCTGCGTCACCGGGCCGCGCGCGGCGAGCTGCCGGTGGTCGGCGACTGGGTGGGGGTGCGCGCCGGAGTCATCGAGGCGGTGCTGCCCCGCCGCACGGTGCTGGCGCGCCGGGATCCCGACGGCTCGCGGGCCCAGGTCCTGGTCGCCAACGTCGATACCGCGCTGGTGGTGATGGGGCTCGACGGCGACTACAACCTGCGGCGGCTCGAGCGCTACCTAACGCTGGCCGCGGGCGCGGGGGTGCGCGCTGCGGTCATCCTCAGCAAGGCCGACCTCCATCCGCCCGCCGCCGCGCTGGCCGAGGTGGCGGGCATCGCGACCGTGGTCGCCGCCGACCTGACGGCGCAGAGCGGCGTGCGCGCCGTGCTGCCGCTCCTGGCGCCGCGCGAGACCGCCGTCCTGCTCGGCTCGTCGGGTGCCGGCAAGTCGACCCTGTTGAACGGCCTGATCGGCCAGGCGGTGCAGAAGACCGCACCGGTCCGCCTCCACGATAGCCGGGGCCGTCACACGACCACGCGCCGCCAGCTCTTCCGCCTGGCCGGCGGCGCCCTGGTCATCGATACGCCCGGGCTGCGCGCGGTCGACTCGAGCCAGCTCGCTCCCGGCGAGGCCCCGCCCCGCCGCCGCTGAACAGGACTAGACCTGATTCACGTCAACGCGCGCGTCAATGTCCACGTCGCCGTCAACGATCACGACAACGTGAAAACCCTCGACAGGTTCGCGGGGGTGAAGGGGGTGGTGCAGGGAGGGCCGGGCGCCCAGGACAGGTGGCTGAGGCGGCCGGGATCGAGCGCGATGATCGCCGCCGATCGGGTGGCGTAGGTCGGCGTGTGGATGCAGATGGCGTGGAGCTCGCGGACCAGCTCGCGCGGGAAGCGTGCCCCCGGCTCGATTTCGGGCAGATCCTCCAGCGCCGGCCGCTCGTGGTCGCCGAGCGCGGCGGCCAGGTGGCCGGCCAGCTCCGGCCAGCGCTCGCCCAGGTGGGGCTCGACCAGCGCGCGCGCCCGCGCCACCTTTCTGTGTCCCGGCTCGTCGAGCCGGCCGTTGGGCAGGATGTGCAGTCCGGCCGCCACCGGCTCGCGCTCGATCGCGCTGGAGTCGGCGCGGCCGTAGGCGATCTCGAGCCCGCCGGCGTCGCCGAAGAGGAGGTTGAAGGAGTTGTAGGCGGAGGCGTTCAGGTGATCGAGGTAGGCGCGGGCCGCGGCGCTCTCACCGCAGCGCAGCACGTCGAGGACGATCTCGCCGCGCGTGCGGGCGGCCGCCCGCGGGCCGGCCGGCTCCGGCTGGTTGGTCAGGAGCGCGATGAAGCCGGCCTCGGTCACGCCCAGCCAGCTGCCGCCGCGCTCCTGATCGCGCCCGCCGATGGCGCGCGGTTGGTCCAGAAGCTGGACCGGCCCGACGGCCGGCCGGGCCAGGAACTCGTCGCGGTTGGCCGCCACCACGACCGCGTGGTCGGGGCCGACGCGATTGAGGATGAGGGCGGTACACATGGCTTCGCAACCCTCAGGGGTTGACGAAGCCGTGCCGGATCGCGAAGCGCGTGATGTCCGAGTTGTTGCGCAGGCGCAGCTTCTTGAGCACGTGACCGCGGTGCGTGTCGATGGTCTTCACGCTGATGCCGAGCTGCTGCGCGATCTCCCGGTTCGTCATCCCGCCGGCCAGGAAGCACAGCACCTCGAGCTCGCGCTTGGACAGCGTGCCGAGCGGATCGTCGTTGAGCGTCCGCGCGGTGGGTACCACAGGTGCCAGCTGCGGCGAGAGATACGTGGTGCCCGCGTGCAGCGTCTTGATGGCGAGCAAGAGCTCGGTGAGCTCGGCGCCCTTCCACAGAAAGCCGCTGGCGCCCGCCTCGATGGCGCGCTGGGCGTGCTGCCGATCGCCGAAACCGCCGAGCACCAGCACACGGCCGGGACCGGCCTGCCGGCAGAGGGCGGAGGTGGCATCGAGCTGATCCTGGAGCGGCATGGCGAAGTCGACCAGCACCACGCTGGGCGCGGTTCGCTCCATCGGGCCGAGCGCGTCGGCTGACTCGGTGGCCTCACCGACCACGTCGACCTCAGGACTTCCCTCAAGCATCTGCCGGAGGCCGGACCGCACGAGCCACCGATCCGACACAATCAACACACGGATCATTGGAACATCGCCCCCATATCGCCACTGTAACACGGCCCCCCATGTAACGTGCGACACCCTATTGGTTGACCGATGCGTAGATTACGTCGATAACACTCGGCGCAAACGATGCGTCCGGCGCTCGTCATCGGCGTTGCGGGAGGAACAGGCTCGGGCAAGACCACAGTGGCCCGAAAACTGGTGGAGGCGCTCCCCGCCCGACTGGCCATCATCATCGAATACGACTCCTACTACCGCGATCGGAGTGCGCTCAGCCCCGAGGAGCGAGACGCGCTCAACTACGATCACCCGGACGCACTCGAGAGCGAGCTTCTGGCCGAGCACCTGCATTCCTTGCGCACCGGTGCCTCGGTCGAGGTTCCGATCTATGACTTCCGCAACCACACGCGGCGGCGCGAGACCCGGCGTGTCGATCCGACCGCGGTCGTGGTGGTGGAGGGCATCTTGACCCTGGCCCAGCCGGCCGTACGCGAGCAGCTCGACATCAAGATCTTCGTCGACACCGATCCGGACATCCGGGTGTTCCGCCGGATCCGCCGCGATCTGGAGGATCGCGGCCGCACCTTCGCCTCCGTGCGCGAGCAGTACTACCGATCGGTCCGTCCCATGCACAACCACTTCGTCGAACCGTCAAAGCGCTGGGCGGATCTCATCATTCCGGAGGGCGGCGACAACCACGTCGCGCTCGAGATCCTGGTCGCGCGACTCATGCAGGCGACCGACAGGTGGCAGCCCCATGAGTGACCGCGCCGAGCTCGTGGTGGTGACCGGCGGCGCCGGCTTCATCGGATCGCACACGGTCGACGCCCTGGTCGCCGCCGGCAGACAGGTCGCGGTGATCGACGACTTCTCGACCGGCCGGCGCGACAACCTGCGCCAGTGGGCAGGCGACGACCGCGTCGAGTTGATCGAGGGCAGCATCGTCGACGGGCTCTTCGCCCCGCTGCACGCGGTGACCGCCCGGCGGGGCCCGGTCGATCGCATCATCCACCTGGCCGCCCAGACCTCGGTGGTCTACTCGATGGACCACCCGCTCGACGAGCTCAGGACCAACTGCCTGGGCACGGTCCAGGTGGTGGAGTACGCCCGCTGCGCCGGCGTCCAGAGGCTGGTGTTCGGTTCCTCGGCCGCGGTCTACGGCGACGTCGCCGAGCTGCCGGTGTCGGAGGCCGCGGCGTGCCAGCCGCTCTCGCCCTACGGCATCGACAAGCGGACCGGCGAGCTGTGGCTCGGCTACATGGCGCAGGTCCACCGGCTGGCCGCCGTGCCGCTGCGCTTCTTCAACGTGTACGGACCGCGGCAGGATCCGTCGAGCCCCTACTCGGGGGTCATCTCGGTGTTCGTCGACCGCGCGCTGGCCGGGCGCGAGCTGGTTGTCTTCGGCGACGGCGAGCAGACGCGCGACTTCATCTACGTCGCCGATCTGGTCCGCGCCATCCTGGCCGCCACCTTCGGCGATCGGGCGAAGGGCGGGGCGCCGATCAACCTGGCGACCGGGCGGCAGACCACGGTCAACCAGCTGGCCGCCGAGGTGGCGCGCCTGTGCGGCTCGTCGGCCGGCGTCCGCCACGCACCGGCGCGCGCAGGCGAGATCCGCCACTCGGTGGCGGCGGTCGACCGCGCCGCCGAGCTGCTCGGCTTCCGCGCCGAGACCTCGCTGACCGACGGGCTGGCGCAGACGATCGACTGGATTCGCCGCGGCTCGTGAACCTGCTCCTGTTCGACGCGGCCGAGCTGGCCGGCGGCAGCGGCGACGTGGTGCTGCCGGCCGGCGAGCGGCGCGCGCGCCACCTGCGCGAGGTGCTGCGCGTCGGGGTCGGGCAACATCTGCGCGCCGGCCTCGTGCGCGGCGCGACCGGCCAGGCCGAGGTCCTCGCCCTCGAGCCGGAGCTGCGCCTGCGCGTCCTCCTCGACGGTCCGGCCAGCCCGCGACCGGCGGTCGAGCTCATCGCCGCGGTCCCGCGGCCCAAGGCCCTCTCGCGCCTGGTGCAGACCGCCGCATCGCTCGGCGCCGGCCGCATCGATCTGGTCAACGCCTGGCGGGTCGACAAGAGCTACTTCGATTCGCCGCGCCTGGCCGCGGCCGCGCTCGCCGCCGACGCGCGCCTCGGCTGCGAGCAGGGCGCCACCACCTGGGTGCCCGACATCGCGGTCCACCGTCTTCTGATGCCGTTCCTCGCCGGCGCGCGCTGGCCCGGTGCCACGCTCCTGGTCGCCCACCCGCGCGCCGGGGCGCTGATCGAGGAGGTCCTGCCACCCGGCCACACCGGCGACGTCGCGCTGGCGGTCGGCCCCGAGGGAGGCTGGATCGAGCGCGAGCTCGACAGCCTGGTCGGGCTCGGCTTCCGCCCGGTTCGCCTCGGCGCCGCCGTCCTGCGCGCCGACACCGCGGTCGCCGCGCTCTTCGCCCAGATCGATCTCCTCCGCCGCCTGCCCGCCAGGTAGGCGGCGTCGGCCGGCTGCCGGCGAAGGATCCGCCCGGCGCGTCCCATCGGCCGAGCCGCGGCATCCAAGGCGCATGTCCGAGATTCGCCGGTATCCGTTCGTCAGGCACCTGCGCGCCGACGCCAGCTCGCACGTGCTGTTCTTCCGCCGCGGGCGGCTGCGCGCAGGCGGGCGCGGTCTCGCATTCTGGTTCTCGCCGCTGTCGGCCAGCATCGCCGAGATCCCGGTCGACCACCGCGAACAGGCGTTCCTCTTCCACGGCCGCTCGGCCGACTTCCAGGACGTGACCGCGCAGGGCCTGCTCACCTTCCGGGTGGAGGATCCCGAGGCGCTGGCCGCCTGCATGGACTTCACCATCGACCTGGCGACCGGGCTCCACCTGCGGACGCCGCTCGAGAAGCTGGCCGGGCTCCTGTCGCAGCTGGCGCAGGGGCACGCGTGGGACTACATCGCCGGCTCGCCGCTCCGGCAGATCCTGGCGGAGGGGCAGGGGGAGATCCGCCGGCGCATCGCCGACGGCCTGGCGGCCGACCAGCCGCTCTGCACCATGGGGATCGCGGTGGTGTCGGTGGCGGTGCAGTCGGTCAAACCGACACCCGACCTCGAGCGGGCGCTGGAGGCGCCGGCGCGCGAGCGGATCCAGCAGGACGCCGACGAGGCGGCCTTCGCCCGCCGGGCCATGGCGGTCGAGAAGGAACGCGCGATCCAGGAGAACGAGCTGACCAACCGGATCGAGCTGGCCCGCCAGAGCGAGCAGCTCATCGCGCAGGAGGGGCAGAACCAGCGCCGCGAGGCGGGCGAGAAGGCGGAGGCGCTGCGCATCGCGGCCGACGGCGAGGCGGCGCGCCGGCGGGTGCACGGCCAGGCCGAGGCGGACAACCTGCGCGCGGTCGAGGGCACCCGGGTCGAGGTCGAGCGCGAGCGGCTGGCCGCCTTCCGCGACCTGCCGCCACCGGTCCTGCTGGCGCTGGCGGCCCAGGAGCTGGCCGGCAAGCTCGACCACATCGACATCGAGCACCTCAACCTGACACCCGACCTGCTCGGCAGCATGGTGACCAGCCTGGTCGGCGCCGCCACCCACCGGCTCGACCGCGGCGAGGAGCCGGCGTGAACCGTCCGCCGCGCGCGGTGGTGGTGACGCGGCCGACCGACTACGAAGCGCTGCTCGCCCGGCACGGCACCCGCGAGCAGGCGCGCTTCTTCCTCGAGACCCGCGCGCTCCGGCTCGACGAGGTGGAGGCGCGCCACCGGCGCAGCGAGGCGGCGCTGTCGGCTCTCGCCCAGGCGGTACCGACGGCGTGGCGGCGTGTCCGCATCGGGCGCGCCGACCTGGCCTCGTTCCTCTTCGAGCCCGACGACATCGTGGTGGCCGTCGGTCAGGACGGCCTGGTCGCCAACGTCGCCAAGTACCTCGCCGGCCAGCTGGTCATCGGGCTCAACCCGGACCCGGAGTGGAACCAGGGCGTGCTGGTGCCGCACCGACCCGACCGCGCGCCCGCGCTCCTGCGGGCGGCGGCCGAGGGGCGCGCGCAGGTCCAGGAGCGCACGATGGTGGAGGCGGTGCTCGACGACGGCCAGCGCCTGCTGGCGCTCAACGAGATCTTCATCGGCCACACCACCCACCAGTCGGCACGCTACACGGTTCGCCACCGGGCCCGGAGCGAGCGGCAGTCCTCCTCCGGCCTCATCGTGGCGACCGGCACCGGCGCGACCGGCTGGGCCCGCTCGATCGCGCGCGCGCTGGCCAGCCCGCTCGCCCTGCCGGCGCCCGGCGACCCACTCCTGGCCTTCCTCGTCCGCGAGCCGTTCCCCAGCGTGTCGACCGGCACCTCGGTGGCGCAGGGCCACCTCGAGGGGGGCGATTGCCTCGAGGTGGTGTCGGAGATGAACGAGGGCGGGACTCTGTTCGGCGACGGCATCGAGATCGATCGGGTCCAGCTCGGCTGGGGGATGACCGCGCGCGTTCGCATCGCCCGCGAGCGGCTCCGCCTGGTCGTGTAGCTGGACTCTAGCTGGACTCTCTCACTATTCGTCACATCTCGGTTCGGAGATTTGAACCGCCAAATCCGCCAAGGCCGCCAAACGGCCTGCGCCAAGAACTCGAACCGCGAAGGCGCGAAGGTCAGAGCTCGAAAGAGCTTCGCTCTTTC